>JAEHJW020001158.1_pt1 | contig 75095 bp, 63 predicted proteins | sample 9271431 | NCBI WGS metagenome assembly JAEHJW02 | reverse complement strand
GCCAAGGATTGGCAAACGTAAAGCCTACCGCGTTGACCTCTATATTGATCGAATTAGCTCCAAAAGAGAACGAAAGCGTTCCGCTGCTCGATGTAAGCGTTGCAAATTTTGGATCCCCGACTGTCGATGCGATCAGCATCTGGCCATTTGTTCCGGCCGCCGTCACGTTCACATTATTCGATCCTTCGCCAACCAACACGCCATAAGTCGTTAAAATCGTGCGGCCCGTGCCGCCATCCGTAACAGGCCAAGGATTGGCAAACGTAAAGCCTACCGCGTTGACCTCTATATTGATCGAATTAGCTCCAAAAGAGAACGAAAGCGTTCCGCTGCTCGATGTAAGCGTTGCAAATTTTGGATCCCCGACTGTCGAAGCGATCAGCATCTGACCGTTTGTTCCAGCTGCCGTCACATTCACATTGTTCGATCCTTCTCCAACCAACACTCCATACGTTGTCAAAAGCGTTCGTCCTGTGCCGCCATCCGTAACAGGCCAAGGATTGGCGAACGTAAAGCCCACCGCGTTGACCTCAATATTGACCGAATTGGCTCCAAAGGAGAACGAAAGGGTTCCGCTGCTCGATGTAAGGGTTGCAAATTTTGGATCCCCGACTGTCGAAGCGATCAGCATCTGGCCATTTGTTCCAGCCGCCGTCACGTTCACATTGTTCGATCCTTCGCCAACCAACACGCCAAATGCTGTTAATAAAGTTTGCCCTGTCCCACCCATTGTGACTGGTAAAGGATTGGGAAAAGTAAAACCTGCTAATGCAGGAACCTCGATATTCAACGTATTCGGACCGAATGTAAAAGTAAGAGAACTTGAAGTAATCGTTCCAAAGGCTGGATCTCCACCTGTTGCGGCCAAAAGCACTTGGCCATCGGTTCCAGGCGCCGTCACATCTAAATTATTTTGTCCTTCGCCGATGAGCACTCCGAAAGAAGTGAGAAGAGTAAGTCCAGTACCCCCCATCATAACTGGAATAGGATTGGGAATTGTAAATCCGCTGATGGCTACTTCCACATTGATAGAATTAGGACCAAACACAAAAGTCAGACTACCGCCGGATGAAGTGATCGTTCCAAAGGCTGGATCTCCGCCTGTTGCAGCTAAAAGCATTTGACCATCGGTTCCAGGCGCTGTCACATCTAAATTATTTTGTCCTTCGCCGATGAGCACTCCGAAAGAAGTGAGAAGAGTAAGCCCAGTTCCCCCCATGGTAACAGGCAAAGGATTAGGAAGCGTAAATCCGCTTGAGGCCACTTCAATATTGATAGAATTCGGCCCAAACACAAAAGTCAGGCTGCCGCCGGATGAAGTGATCGTTCCAAAGGCTGGATCTCCGCCTGTTGCAGCCAAAAGCATCTGGCCATCGGTTCCAGGCGCCGTCACATCTAAATTATTCTGTCCTTCGCCAATGAGCACGCCAAAAGCTGTGAGAAGTGTCAGCCCAGTTCCCCCCATATTTACAGGCAAGGGAGTGGGAATGGTAAAGCCGTCAATGGCTACATCGATATTCATCGAATTTGGGCCAAAGAAAAAAGTCAATGTCCCGCCAGATGATGTGATCGTTCCAAAAACAGGATCAGCGCCAGAGGCAGCCAAAAGCACCTGGCCATCGGTTCCAGGGTCTGTGACATCAACATTATTCTGCCCCTCTCCAATTAAGACACCAAAAGATGTTAATACTGTAAGCCCCGTACCGCCGTACGGAACTGGAAGGGGATTAAAATAGGTGAAATCTGAAGCATTGACATCGATGCTCAAAAAATTGTTTCCGACACTAAAAGTCAGCGTCCCCCCCAATGAAACGATCGTTCCAAAAACTGGATCTCCTACGGAAGAAGCGATAAGAACCTGACCATCTGTTCCTGGATCTGTAACATTTACATCGTTAGAACCTTCGCCCAGAAGAACACCGGATGTCGTCAAAACCGTTCGGCCTGTACCGCCGTATCTCACTTTCAAGGGATTAAAAAATGAGTTGTTCGTATTGAGCTGAATATTTAAAATCGAGGTCGTTCCCACTGTAAGGATGAGACCAGATCCCAAAATACTGAGCATATTACCAATTGGAGTCGCGCTTCCCTGATTGGCTAACACAGTTAGTCCGCCGCCATTGACAACCTCAATATTCAAGCCCCAAGGCCCATAGCTAAACGTTAAAGTGTGAGCGGAAGAGGTAATAAAACCAAATTTTGGAGGATTTCCTAAAGCGCTAAGGAGCACCTGGCCATTCACTCCGGCAAACGTAAACCCGACTGAATTGGTCCCCCTGCCATAAAGAACACCGTTTGGAGGAGAAAAGTCAGAAACCCCCGTGCCTCCATAAGGCACACTCACGACGTCGGAATGGATTGTCACGGTATTGCCAGACGCTGTCGAATGGATAAACCCGTGGTCTGTCGCAATATTTAAAATACCACCAACAGCAGAGGCAGATCCAGAATCAGCGTCGAAGGTCAAAGAAGAACCACTGCCTCCCGTTCCACTAATAAAAATAGTAGCCGAACCGCTGACAAAGGTCGTGATAGGAGAAACTCCCAAAAGAGAAAAAGCGCCGGAAACAGAAACGGATCCACTATTTGTCTGAATGAGAAAATGAGCTGGACCTGTGGGAGGTGGAGAAGCAGGAATTTGGTGACTCATTATTTTACCCTTGAAATGAAAAAATTTAGAAAAGAATAAAACAAACTAAGAAACAGTTTTATTTATATTTTACGAAAAAAGTAATCGAATTAATACATTGTCAATTTGCAAGAATTTTCCAAAAACCAATCGAAACCAAAGAATAAATAAAAACGCATGCAATTATGGAAAAAACTTTAAAAAACGAACAAAGCCAAAAAAAATACACATCAACTTTTTTGGTGTATAAAAAAAATAAATTAATTAGTCAAAACAGAAAAGACAAAGAAATGATTAGATATTAGTCTTCGGAAGACAAAAACTTCTTAGATAATTCAACTAAATCAGATAAATGATCAATCAAAGAAAGCAATCTGCGTCGATGTTCCGCATGTAAATTCTCAGGGGAAAGGAGAACTGCACCCTTTTCAAGAGAAGAGAGAATCAAATCATTCGACATTTTGCGAGTCATTTTGCGAGAAGAGCCCAACGTATCCCGAATCACAGAGATTAGCGTCTGGGCCGTTTGTCGAGAATGGTTTTTGACTACTTCAATTTTCTTATCGAGAGGAGCTCTATGAGAAGCGAGGACATAAACCGCCTTGGCCGGCATGTCTTTCAGACGCATTTTAATTTCTTCCGGCACAGAGACATAAAGATCGTAAAAGGCGAGATAATTGTACCCCGTTTTAAAAGATCCAAATGTCAACTGCATCCAATCTCGAAAAGATCGATCTTTATATTTTTTAAACACTTCGCGCGCAGCGGATACTCGCTCGCCAATCAAAACAAGTTCTTGTCTGCGAATGGCGCGCAGTTCCTTTGTTAACCGCTTGACCTCATGCGCGTCAGTTTCTATTCCTTCCAAAGGAACGTCGATCTCCACGCCTGCTCGTAAAATCGCTTCTATCGCCTGATCTTCTTCTGCATGCAGCTCTTGGACAGAAAAAAGGGAATGAAACGCATTAATGATCCCGGGAGAAGTGGGCGGAGGCAAAGAAGTGGGCGCTTGGTTTTTTTGCAAAAAAGCGACAGCTAAATCTTTCGTTTTCATAAAGAGAGCCTTTGCAAAAATTCTCTTGTTAGCTCTTGATAATCAAGAGAAGCTCTCGACTTTTCTTCCGTTTCAATGACAGGCTTGCCCTGCAGAATCGCCCGATTGACGGCAATATCTCTTCTGATTTTAGCTTGATAGAGCAAGTTAGGAAAAGATTGTTGGATCGCCTGCATGAAGACGCCATTGGCAGCGCCCCTTTCATCCCAAAACGTAATGATGACACCCGCATTGGTTAAAGGATGCCTTTCTTGAATGGCTGTATGGTACTCTTTGAGACGGTTCATGGCGAGAATCGAATAAGGCTCAGGGACGGCGCATATGATGCTTCCCTCTGCCGCGTAAAAGGCGGACTGAGTCAGCCAGCCCAAAGAGGGTGGGGTATCGATCAAACAAAAATCGTAAGGAAGCCCAACCAAAGCTTTCCGAAGACGTTCATGAGCATAAAGGTCGGCAACCAAGGGAGAGCTTGATTCAATGCCATCTAAAAATGTATTGGCCGCAATGACGTCAAGGCCCCGAATGCAGGTGGGCTGAATGACCTCGGCCGCTTTTTTCTGCCCTCTCAACACCGGAACCAGGGTTTCTAAACTATCAGGACCAATGCCTAGACCTGTAGATAAATTCGCCTGGCTATCAAAATCAATTAAGAGAACCCGTTTTTGATGGTATTTTGCAAGGCAAGCGCCCATATGAAGAGACGAGGACGTTTTTGCCGTTCCTCCCTTAAAAGAACAAAAAACATAGGTGCGCATGATGCACTTTTCTGTGGTTAATCCCCGATTCTACTGCGAATCAACAGATGTGTCAACAAGTGAATTCAGTGTAACGGTTACACACAATTTAAAAATTCAATTCTACTCGAGCGAAAGGCCCCTGCAAACTCATATCTGAGCCCAAAGAGGTCAAGCTAGGCTGGTTAAATCCATTCATTCGGCTTAAATTCCACCAAAATTGGGTTTCCCAACCAAGCATAATTTCGGCGGATCCTTTTCTGCCTAATCTAAATTCTTTGGCAAAAGCCCCCTGGATTTGCACCATCGTAAAAGAGCCTGCGACATTCACTTTAAGAACCTGGTCATAGGGATAAGGAGTTGTGATAAGAGTTTGAGGGATCTGACCGTCGGATACCGTTCCCAAATTTTCAGTATATTTCATCGTAGTGTTGAATCGGCCAAACATGCAAGCAAACACACTCTTTAAAAAGAGGCGGAAATTTTTGGGGATCAAAAAACTCATTTCCGCGCCGAATTCAGGTCCAACGCCATAGACTTCGTTTGCGCTGATAATTTTTTGGGCATTCAAAATAGGAATCGGATCGCCCTGCGGGAATATCCCCCCGTTGACAATCCAAAAATTGCCATAATGAACAACAGTGCGCTGTTTGATTTCAGTCAGCTGAATGCCGATAATAGGCTTTATTAAAAAAGAGCGGCTGACAAGACAAACCCGCTTGAGTTCAAGATTCAGCGTATCCATCTTTAAACGCCAATTGCCTATGACCTCTCCGCACTGCACATTGGAAAAGTTATTGACCTGAGGGAAAAAAGATTGGGTCAGCACCATGAATAAATATTGATTCTCATCCGTTTTATGCACGGTCGGCATCGTCGGATGGAAATAGGTATAAGCCGCGCAAAGATCCCAATCATCATAACGAAAAGGAATCGTTAAAGCGCCTCGGACTCCCGGCTCATAGGTAAACTCCTGGCCAATATTATTGCCGGGAGGAGAAAAGGACATCGAATTTGTTTGGGCATATTTTAAGCTGTCTTGAATCGGCTTGAAATAAAGCGCATCGACAGTCACTCGCAAACTGCGCGTCGGCTTTGCAGCCAAAGGAATAGGCGGAGGCTGCACTTTCTTTTTAGTCGACCAATTGATCCGGTCAGGAAACCATCCTGCCGTCGTGGATGCAGCGATCTCTTCCCCGCTTAACAGCGTATGCTCCGAAATGGAAAGCAGTTCTGCTAAAGACTCTTCCGTCAAAGGTTCAGCTTCTACGACAGGCTCTTTCTCCAACATCTTTTCAATAGAATAAGGAGCTTCTTCAGTCAAAAGAGCCATCGATTCCAAAGCCTCTTTTTCCTCTGCGTATAAAAAAGAGCAGCTCATCCAAAGAAGACAAAACGGCAGAGCAGCCTCGTGGAGCGGCTTTCTTCTTTTTTTTGTTGATTTACGCGATCGCACTGGCTCGACCCCTCAGTTCTGTACAAATGACACTTCAAACCACATATCTCTCTTTTCCACAAAAACAGCAAATAAAAAATAAAAAAAATCTTTAAAAGGCAATATAACCGTTTCATGAAATGTACAATCCGACTACACTCCAAGCAGGAGAATCGTCTATGTATTATCTACTGATCTTGGCTGATCGAAATTTACGCCCCCTAAAACAAAAATTCCAAGAACTTGGGGCTTTTTTTACAGGCATCGGATACGCGATTGCGCAAGAAAAAGAAACGGAATTGGCCTCTTTTTGTCAAAAAGCCGGCCTTAAATATCATAAACAGCCTATTCCAGAGGGGCATACCTTCGCCTCGTTCCAGCAATCCCATAAAACTTCGTTTTTTCGAGACAAGCTGATTTCTTTAGAAAGAGAGATCGACCAATTACAAAAAGAACTAGAAACTTCTCCTTCCTTGCCCGATGGCAAAACTGCAAGAGAGCAGCTTCTTCAGCAATTGTCTGAAGAGGCGGAAGAGATCAAAGGACAGATCAAAAAGGCTGAACAATTTGAAAAAGCGCTCAGCGTCTCCACAGATCCCTTGCACATCAAATTCATCTCAGATCTACCCGTCAATTTTCTGCTCGAAGAAGCGCCGGATATTCCAAGGCTCATCAATGTCGAAGAGGGAAAGATCCAAAAACCTTTTTTGCGCAAAGGGATTTTAGCGATGCTGGTCGGAGCTGGCGGCGTGGGGAAAACGCACGCTTTAGCCCAGCTGGCGCTCTCTTTAGCGACCGGACATCCTTGGCTTGATGTCTTTCCGATCGAAAAACCGGGGCATGTGTTTTTAGGACTGGGAGAAAACAATTTTTCCGATATTCATCGTCTTTTGCGAAAAATCTCCAAACATTTTCTTCAGCGATTGAAAAGCGATCAGTTTGTCTTTTTCGATAAAGATCCTCTTTTAGCTGCGATGGAGCGAATCGCTCCCATGGCTTTTTCCGGGATTGATGCAGCTTTCATCCACCAAGGACTCCCGACTCCTTTTTTCAACAATTTGCTCGCAAGCCTCAAGCGATCGGAGCCTGAAGAAGGATGGTCATGCATCATTTTAGATCCCATTTCCCGCTTTATCGGGATGGACGCAGAAACAGATAACGCTGCCGCTACGCAATTTATCGCTCTTTTAGAAAAACTCTCGCTCGAGCTCAAAGGCAATCCCACCATCATTTTCGGCCATCACATGAATAAAGGGGGAGTTTCCGGTTTAAACACGGATCAAGCTGCAGCGCGGGGCTCATCGGCCATCACAGATGGCGTTCGCTGGCAAGTCAATTTAGAAAAAAGCAAACAAGAAGAGATGGATTCGAGCAAAGATGTCATTTTCCGCCACGTAAAATCGAATTTTACAGCGATCCTTCCCACTCGCATCCTGAAAAAAGATGAGTCTGGGTGTCTTTCAGCCGCTCCGGAAATACCTTCTCTTCGAGTCAAACTAGAAACGTCTAATAGAATGGTTCCCTTAGGAAAAATTGGAGGATCTCATGATCGATCATGAAGAATACAAACTCACCCCCGTGATCGTCGAGGATGATGAACCCGTCACGAATTTCATGACAGCTTCTCAATATGAAGTAAAAAAAGCCGTTGAAACCATTTTAACCGATAAAAATAAAATCGAAGACAATTTTTACAAAACGATTGATTCCAATATTGAATTCGGCATCAGCAGGACGATCTCCGACAAGCTCTACCATCTACCCAAACTCCTCTCCAATCCAGAGCTCATCTGGCAAGAAGGCACGACGTCTTATATCATCAAATCTTCCACTCCCGATTCTTCAGGCCATACGATCACTCTCGAGCACCGTCTTCAAGCCTCATCTCACGAAGAAGCCGAAAGGATCGCGGCCATTGTCGCCGACCGGCTTCGCGGGGTTCTTCATAAAATCCACATGGCCGCTTGGAAATTGGCCAATGAATTAAGGCAATTTACCTTCACGTGTCAGATGACAGAGCTCATGAGGCTTTGCTATCCCAATCGGGAAGCTCGGTTCCAAAACCAAGAAAAAATCGAGTTTTACGAACATCTGCGCGCTCTAGAAAACACCAAAATGATCTATTCACGGAAAAAAAATACCTCCAAAGAAGGGAAGCAAACCATCGAGTCGATCGAAATCCGCCTCATCGAGATTCACAACAAAATCGGAGAAAAAGAAGAATACCCTCAGGCCATTACCCTTTCCGTCTTCAATGCCCCCGCTCTTCAAAATGAAAAGCTCGCCTTCGTCGGAGCTCGGTTTAAAAACGCCACCCTAAAACTCCACGCCGAGGTCATCTCCGTCGCTGCCTGGCTCCAAGCCCGCAAGGCTCAGCACAACGACAACAATAAATCCATCTCCGTCGATGAAGATTATCTCATCCGGGTAGCAGGCCTCGAAAAAACAGCGCAAAAAAATAAAAGCATGGCCCGAAAACGACTCCAAGAAAAACTCTTGCGCTGCGTAGAACAAGGCATCATCCTCGCCCCCATCGAAAAACAAGGCGGCAATTTAATCATCCGCTATGCTTAACTCATCAGCTTTTTTTTGGGGCTCCGCCCCAAGCCCGCTAAAGGACTTCGTCCTTTAGAATCCTTTTTGTTTTTGTAAAATAATTAATCTGCTACGTAGATAAAGCCAATATCAAGAGTGTTATTAGGAACAGCATAAGTTCCTGAAGGAGGCTCCCATGGAGATATTCCATCCCACTCAATAGCATTAACTATCTTATTTGTTTGCTTTTCAACAACTACATATCTCATAAACCACCTAAATAACATCCGTTTCATTTCTGATAAAAACAAAATTTTTTATAACACTTCTGCAAAATAAAGTTAAAAAAAACACACTTCCTTCATATTAATACAAAAGCAAAAAGGATTCTAAAGGACGAAGTCCTTTAGCGGGGTTTGGGGCGGAGCCCCAACCTCTCATGAGTGAAAAACGGTTAAAATATCGGGGCGATATTGTTCTGGAAGGGAGGGAGTGGATAGAAGACGTTTGCAGGCTTTTTTAGCTTCATGTGTTCGGCCGATGGCATAGGCGCTTTTGACGAACTGTAAAGGAACGCCCCATTCGTACATCCATGGCTGAACGTAATGCGCATCGCTGGGAAGAGGGATCGCAACGGCTTCTTTGGCTATAAGATAGGCCAAGTAGGGACATTGGATGGCCAGATAGTGGTTGATGAGAAAAAAGAGGGGCTCGATGCGGGAAGGTCGGTATTGAAAAGCGGTGCAATAGCTGCGCAAAAAGATGTCCGAAGGGTAGTTTAGTTGCTGCTGAAGTTGGGCGATTTGATAGAGAGACCAAAAAACTTCCTGAGCGGGGGAGCCGAGCGCGACTCTTTGTTCGTAGCGCTGAAGGGCTTCAGCTTTTTGATCTAAGAGAAGATGCGCCTCGGCAAGATAAAAAACATACCGAGGATGATTGGGTTCTTGGGCGAGAGCTTGTTGAAGAGTGCGAAGATCTTTTTGAATTTTTTCTGGATCTTGAGAACGATGCCCCTCTTGCGTGCAGATCGAGACGATGCCGGGAATAAAACCTGCCGATGTTTTGATGGGAGCTTGAGGCTCTTCATGAATAGCGCCGACCCAAACCCAAGGAATACGATTGTTCAGAAGAAATCCCCTTTGAAAATCGATGCCGCCTGAACGGTAGATAATGCCATAGACATCCTTTGTCAGACGGGGCAAGGAGAACGAGGAGGGATAATCTAGCCATTCATCGGCGTCCATGAGGAGGATGTAATCCCCCTTGTCTTTAGAAAGGGATAACACCTCATTGCGATTATGCGCAAAATTGACCCAGGGACGCTCATGAAGCTCTCCCGGAATATGCTGCAGCTGTTCAAGGATCAGCTGCTGCGTTCCATCTGTCGATCCCGTATCGCAAATCACCCAATAATCGATAAACTTCATCACAGAAGCAAGACAGCGCTGAATCACCTCAGCTTCATTTTTTACAATCATATTGAGACAAATTTTCATGACGCGACTCCTGGAAGCGATTGACGGATTTCTAAAGGGAGGTCTTTTTGTAAAAGATTTTGATAAAGCAAAGAGGCCTCGACAGAAAATCCTAAAGCTTCTGAGCATTCAGCTAAAATCAACTCTAGCGCATAATCATACACCCAAGCATGAAAATATCCTGTGCACTGCGGTTTTTTAATCGGCATGCCCAATTTTGCAATCGCATAGCCGATCAAAGGCTGGCCTATAGAGTAAAAATAACGAGCAAGCTGCAAAAGAGGCTCTGCTCGGGTAGGATCTAATTGATAGGCTTTTGTATAACTGGCGATCCACTCTTTAGGATCAGATTGGATGTGCTGATGGATCATACCCATGCAATAAAAGGACCAAAACACCTCTTCCTCATCCCCCTTCATGCGAGTGCGACGCTCATAGAGCTCAAGAGATTTGTCATAGTGTTTTGCATTGCCGTAGCTTTGCGCTAAATAAAAAACATAGCGGCTATTTTCTGGATCATTAGCCAAAGCCCCTTCGATCCATTGAGCTTCCTGTAAAAATTTGTTGGGGTTTTTACTCTGGTTGCCATCCTTTGTGCATCCATATTTGATAATGCTCTCCAAATTTTTCCCTGCCATCGTCTCCGATGAATCGATCGCCTCATGGAATAGACCGCGCCAAAACCAACAAGGGAAATCCCGAATCAACGAGATCCGATAAAAATCGGTAAAACTCCGCTCAACCAAACGAAATAGGTAAAAATCTTGATCCAACTCCGATTTATCAAACGTATCATCGATCGAAAGAGTCTCATCGGCGTCCATAAACAAGATATAATCTGTTTTTCCCCTTGCTAAATCCAAAGCCTCATTTCGGTTATGAGAAAAATTGACCCAAGCCCTCTCATGAAGCTCGCCAGGAACGTTTTCCAAAATTTTTCGAATGAGCTCTTTTGTCTCATCAGAGGATCCCGTATCGACAATGACCCAATAATCAATGATCTTTTTCACGGAAGACAAACAGCGCTCGATGACATCGCGCTCGTCTTTCACAATCATATTTAAACAAATCGTCTTCATGTTTTTTCCTATTTTGTCATGAATTGCCTTAAAGAGGAGGGAAGAGAAGGAACTTGTCCAAGAGAGTCGAGAGCTTTTGCGCACTCTTCGCTTTTGCCTAAGAGCTGACAGCAAAGTGCGTACTGCCATAAAAGCCCCCACTCGTAGACCCAGCGGGAGACAAAAATCAAATCTGGAGGTGCGGGGGTAGACGCATGAGTTTTAGCTAGCTCGTAGGCTTTAATCAACTCGTTATTTTTTCTATATAGAAGAACCAAGTCATAAATCGGCTCCATTCTCGAAGGGCGCTCCCGGTAGGCTTCAAGATAAAGCGACTCAGAAAGAAAAAGGTCGGCTCCCAACTCTTCTTCGAGTTTTGCAATGGAATACAAAGACCAAAAAATCTCCTCGGCAAACCCTCCCATAGCAGCTCTTTTGCGGTACATAGCGAGAGCTTCACGATAATTTTTGGCTCCTCGGTACGTTTCAGCCAAATAAAAAATCGACTTTGTATCTGTCGGATGAAGTTTTTGCTCTTCTAAAAGAAGGTCGATGACTTGCTGATGTTTTTCAGGATTTTGGGAGCGGTGACCATCTTGTCCATACACATTGACAACACCTCCCAGCAAAGCGCCCGAAGTTTTTTCCGGACACACGAGAGCTTCATGCGCAACACCCTCCCAGCGCCAAGATAAACGGCTCGAGGCTAAAAGAAGACACTGCGTTTCGACCTGCGTAGCTGCATCTCTCTGCACGATGACATAAATATCTTTGATGAAACGGGGCATTTGAAAATCATCAGAAAAAACCAAGTAATCATCTGCATCGATAAATAAAAGGTAATCCCCCTTCTCTTTGGCTAATTGAAGAGCCTCATTGCGGTTATGGCCAAAATTCACCCAAGGCCTTTCAAAAAGCTCTCCGGGAATGTCCAAAAGCGTTTGCCGAATGAGCTCTTGCGTTCCATCTGTCGACCCTGTATCGACGATCACCCAGTAATCGATCAGATGTTTTACAGAAGACAAGCATCGCTTGATCACACGCGCTTCATTTCTTACGATCATATTCAAGCAAATCTTCATAGAAAAATCCTAGCAGCCGCCGTCTCAATCCATTGCCGCATGTCCTCTGGAATAGGGCGGGAGAGCAATTTGTGATAAACGGGCAAAGCTTCTTTTTTTAACCCAAGATCATCTGCCGCTTGGGCGAAGACAAAATCAGCTGCATAATCATAAACCCAAGCATGGCAATACATAGCGCATTCAGGTTTCGCGAGAGATGAAGCGATTTTGCCGCATGCGTAGCTGATGAGAGGCTGGCCGGAGTCGTAAAAAAAACGAGCCAGCTGAAACAAAGGCTCTGCGCGGCTCGAGTCGGCTTGATGCGCTTTCGTATAGCTATCTATCCATCGAGAAGGATCGGATTTTATGTGCTGATGGATCATGCCCATGCAATAAAAGGACCAAAACACCTCTTCGGGGTCGTTTCCCATCTCCGTTCGTTTCTGATACCAGGCCAAAGAATCGAGGTATTGGCCTGCATTGCCATAGCTTTGAGCTAGATAAAAAGTATAGCGGCTATTTTCAGGTTCTAAGGCGAGCGCCTTTTCTAAAATGACTGCATCTTTTTCAAATTTTTTAGGATCTTGCGTCCGCTTTCCATCTTCTGACGAAGCTTGTTTCTCCAAAGATTCCAATAGGCCTACCGACACAGGCCGAGAAGCATACAAAGCTTCATGGATGACGCCTTTCCAAAACCAACAAGGATCATTTTTAATCAAACAAATCCGATAAACATCCGTGAAACTTCTCTCGATCAGTCGCACTTTGTAGCCATCCAAGCCAAGCTGAGATGGATGAAAACAAGAAGCTATGACCAATGTCTCGTCGGCGTCCATAAACAAAACATAATTAGCTTTCCCCCGGGCCAACCCAAGAGCTTCATTGCGATTATGCTCAAAATGCACCCAAGGCCTCTCATAGAGCTCGCCCGGAATATCCTTTAGGCATTCTTGAATAAGCTTTTGCGTTCCATCAGTAGATCCCGTATCTACAATGACCCAGTAATCTACAATCGCCCGCGCAGAGGTGAGGCAGCGAATGATGACGTCTCTCTCATCTTTCACAATCATATTCAAACAAATCGACACAAGGACACCATTAAAATGTTTTTCAGACGACAATAGTATATACAATATAATTACATTTTAAGCCGACTAATTAATACAACTTTAATGGCTCTGCCAGCCAAGGGGACAAGTCCCCTTGGACCCCCTTTTGTTTTGGTGGAATAAAAATAGATTCAAAAAATGAGTAAGGATTTCCGTTAGGGGAACGTAAGGGTTGTTGTTAGGGGGGCTGGTAAGGGTTTTTGTTAGGCCGAAGTAAGGGTTCGCGTTAGGGGGGCGTAAGGGTTTTCGTTAGGGCTAAGTAAGAGTTTGTGTTAGGGAGTATGTAAGGTTTTTTGTTAGGTCAAAGTAAGGGTTCTTGTTAGGCGAAGTAAGGGTTTCTGTTAGTTAAAGTAAGGGTTTCTGTTAGTCAAAGTAAGGGTTTCTGTTAGCTTTTTCTCTATGAAAATGAGCTCATTAAGTTATTAAGACATTAAGTCATTAATAACCCTACTAGCGACTAGGAAGGTCGCGAGTAGGGTTTTTGAGAAAGTGGCGGCGGATCTGGTAGGCATCATGCAATTAAATAAGATATTCGGTGATGATGACAGTTCCAGCAGCTCCGTTGCCGCCGGCAGCTCCTGTAGCGGCAATTGTGCCGTCCGTTGTGCTGGCAGCTCCGCCTCCTCCTGCACCACTCGCAACTCCATTATTTCCTGGAGTAGAGCTTCCTGACAGTGCGCCAACAGATGAGGCGCCTGCTTGAAAATAAGAGCTTCCTCCCGCCCCGCTGATAGACATATTATATTCGTTAGTGTCGATACTTCCAATACCGGCTGATCCTGGCTGTCCTGTGGCGATGAGATTGACAAAACTGCCAGGAAATCCGACGCCTCCCGCTCCCCCTGTAGTCACGCCCGCATTATTTGCATTGCGAGGGTAAACGATACTTGCGCTTTGACCTCCGCTTCCACCTTGCGCAGTCATTAAAACACCTATGCTGGTGTTGTTTCCTGAAGATCCGGGAGTTCCTTGGTTGGTGCCTCCCAAACCGCCAGCTCCAATGTTGATGATTTGGGGACCTGTGATCGCTGTGTAGGGGAATGTTCCTTTGCAGTAGCCGCCGCCGCCTCCTCCTCCTCCGACGCCAAATAAGGCCGCATTCGCGGTAGCTCCTCCTCCTCCTCCTCCTCCTCCGATGCACTCAAAGGTGACATAGCGCATATTGGGAGAGGGATTATAGATGCCGCTTGTCAAAAAGTTTTGTACGCTCACTTGCGTAAAAGAGGTGACAATCGTTGGATTTTGAAAACTAGGCAAGACTCCAGGTCCATTGCTGGTGAGGACTTGGCCTGCAGAGCCCGCTGAAGCGACGGGTTGCCAGGCTGATGTGCTTGTCGCTCCACCGCAAATTACAGCGTAAGCTGGAGAGAAAGATGTGTCCCCTGTTCCTCCTTGGCTGACTTGCAACGGGGAAAAATAATTAGAAAGGTTCGTTTCGAGATTTAAACTATTGTTGCCAGCTGTAAAGGCGATGGTATTTCCAGTTGAAGAGATCGTGGCGAAAGCTGGATCTCCCGTTGAGGAGCTGATGAGGATTTGCCCATCCGTTCCCGCCGCTGTTGTATGGAGGGTCAAAGATCCTTCTCCGATGAGAACGCCATAAGCAGTAAGGGTCGTCTGCCCTGTTCCGCCTTTGCTTACAGGGAAGACAAAACCTCCGTTGAGAATATTTACATCGATGGCCAGAGCATTCGGGCCTGGTGTAAACATCATCGTTCTGCCCGTAGATGAGATCGTGGCGAATGCGGGATCTGCATTGGTCAATCCTAGAAAAATTTGCCCGTTGGTTCCGGCTGCGCTCACATTGATGCTGCGAGACCCTTCTCCAATCAGCACGCCATAGGCTGTGAGAAGGCTTCGGCCGGTTCCTCCATTCGCTGGCGGAAACCCATTGAAAAAGGATCCGGAAAAACTAGCGTCGATATTGAGCGCATTCGGACCAGCTAAGAAAGCAAGGGTGCCCCCTGTGGACGAGATGGTGGCAAATAGGGGATCTAATCCTGTGGCAGCCAGGAGAGCTTGGCCGCTGGTTCCTGCAGGTGTGACATGAACGGACTTAGAGCCCTCTCCAAGAAGAACGCCATAGGCGGTGAGGACTGAAACCCCTGTGCCTCCATTGCTGACAGGAATGGGACCGAATCCTGTGGCGCCCGATAAACTGATTTCCATGTTTAGCGAATTGGGCCCGAAAGAGAAACTGAATGTGCCTCCCGTCGAGGAGATGGTTGCAAATTTGGGATCAAGCCCCGTTGCGGCAATGAGAGCTTGTCCATCCGTTCCAGGCGCTGTCACATTGACGAGACCGCTGCCCTCGCCGATCAGTACGCCATAGGTCGTTAAAACAGTTCTTCCTGTTCCCCCTTGCGATACAGGGAAAACAGCAGGCAGCGTGATTGATAAACTAATTTCGATATTGAGCGTATTGGGGCCAGCGATAAAAGTGAGCGTTCTTCCTGAAGAGGTAATGGTAGCAAATTTAGGATCCGCGTTCGTAGCTGCGATGAGGACTTGGCCATTTGTTCCTGCTGCCGTTACATGGACGGGCAAAGAACCTTCGCCAAGCAAAACGCCATATAGTGTCAAGACAGTACGTCCTAGCCCCCCATCGAAAATAGGAAGAGGAGTAGGATAGGTCATTTGAGAGGGGTTGATATTGATGTCTAAGGTGTTGGGTCCCACAGTGAAACTTAGAGTTTGGCCTATCGAGGTGATGGTGGCAAATTGAGGGTCGGCTCCTGTCGTCCCCAGAAGGAGTTGCCCGTCTGTTCCTGGCAAAGTGACGTGTACGCTGTTCGATCCTTCCCCGATAAGTACGCCGTAGGTTGTTAAGATGGAAACTCCTGTCCCTCCATTTTTCACTTGTACTGGATTGAAAAATGTACCACTTGTATCCAGTTGGATGTTGAGCGTCGATCCAGACGCGATGGTGGTGATCGGCGTGCTTCCCAAAAGATTTAAAAACCCTCCGGCTGGAGTAGCCGTTCCCGTGGTGGCCAAAATCAAGAGGGGATGAGTTTGGACGATATCGATATTCAGTGAGTTGGGGCCAAATGTAAAAGTCAGCGTGTTTCCTGTGGAGGTAACTGTGGCAAATTGAGGGTCCGCTCCTGTCGCTCCAAGGAATAGCTGTCCATTAGTTCCCGCCGGCGTCACATGGATAGAGGAAGATCCTTCTCCAATCAAAATTCCATGGGATGTAAGCACAGTTAAACCTGTTCCCCCATTGCTCACTTGCAAGATATTAAAAAAGGTGATCAGTCCCACGTTGACATCGATATTGAGAGAGTTAGGTCCCGCTTGAAATGTGAGAGTGCCGCCAGTGGATGTGATTCTCGAAAACAAAGGATCTCCTGTGGCGGAGGCGAGTAAAATTTGTCCGTTTGTTCCAGCGGCTGTGACATCGACTGGAAGAGATCCTTCACCGATGATAACTCCATGCGCAGTGAGAACTGTGCGTCCTGTGCTGCCTGTCCCTGGAGGAAAAGGATGGAAGAAACTGCTTGCGAAATTGATATCCATATTAAGGGAATGATGGCCGAACCTAAATGTGAGCGTCCCTCCTGTAGAAGTGATGGTGGCAAACGCTGGATTACCTAGAGTTGAGGCTAGTAGCAATTGTCCGTCTGTTCCGGCAGCTATGGCTACGACGCCGAGCGATCCTTCGCCAATGAGGACGCCATGGGCCGTGAAGAGCGTTTGGCCTGTGCTTCCGCTTCCTGGAGAGATAGGATGAAAGAGGGTGCTATTGAAATTGATGTCGATATTGAGCGAGTTGTGCCCGAAGGTAAAAGTCAGCGTGTTTCCTGTCGACGTGATGGTGGAAAAGGCAGGATCTTTGTTTGTCGAGCCTAAAAAGGCTTGTCCATCTGTTCCTGCTGCTGTTACATGAACGCCTAAAGAGCCTTCTCCGATGAGCACTCCGTGGACCGTCAATACGGTTTGCCCTGTTCCTCCAAGGTCGATGGGAAGCGTCGTGAGATTAAAGGTAATGCCTGCCAGATTGACCTCGATATCCAGTGAATGAGGTCCCAAAATAAAGCTAAGAGTTCCTCCGCTTGAAGTGAGATTAGCAAATTGAGGATCTGCCCCTGTTGCTGCGATGAGCACTTGGCCGTTTGTTCCTGCAGTGGTCGCATGGATGCTAGATCCCCCTTCTCCCAGGAGAACGCCGTGCGCTGTGAACGTCGTTTGCCCCGTGCCGCCGCCTGGCGGTGGAATGGGATGGAGGAGTAAGTTATTCACATTGACATCTACGTTTAAGGAGTTCACTCCGAAGGTGAATGTCAAGGTGTTTCCTTGTGAGGTAATGGTGGCAAATTCAGGATCGCCGCCCGTAGCTCCCAGTAAAACCTGACCGTTGGTGCCGGCATTGGTCGAGCTGACGCCAAAAGACCCTTCGCCAATCAACACTCCATGGGCCGTCAAAAGGGTTTGCCCGAGTCCGCCATTCGAGGGAGGCAAAGGATTGAAAAGAGTAATGGCAGATAAGTTGATGTCGATATTGAGCGAGTTTTGTCCCATGGTAAAGGTCAAAGTGCCGCCGATCGATGTGATGGTCTCAAAAAAGGGAACACCATTCGTGGCTCCGAGCAAAACTTGACCATTCGATCCAGCCATAATCAAGCCTACGCCGCTGAGGCCTTGTCCATAAAGCAAACTATTTTGCGTGAGCGAAGTATTCCCTGTTCCTCCCATCTGAGGTACAACAAGAGCGGCGTTTAATGCAAGAGAATTGCCTAATCCTGCAACGGAGACTAAATTAGTTGCAGAGAGAGGCGTTACAAAATTTAAGATGCCGCCGAGAGGGGAAGCCTGCCCTGAATCGGCTTGGATCACAAGAGCATTGTTGGCGGCAGTCCCTGTGACAAAGATCGTTGAGCCAGTGGCAAACGTTGTGCAGACAACTCCATCTCCCAATAAGAAAAAAGCTCCGGAAACAGTGATGGATCCGCTATCTGTGAAGATCTCGAATGAACTCGAAGTTTCAGAAGAGATGAGAGTGGTAGGAATTTTATGGCTCATGATGTCGTCCTTATTTTTTTGCCATTTTTTTATAAATTAGAGATATTCCGTAATGATCACGATGCCGGCTCCTCCAGAAGATCCGCTTACTCCCGTTGAGAGTCCTTGCCCGGCAGGTCCTCCGGCTCCTCCTCCCACAAAGGTTCCGTTGCCCCCTGGAGATATGATTAAGGGCGGGTTGTTAAAAGGACAAAGGACTCCGCCGGCTCCGCCTCCTCCAAAATGAGAACACCCTCCACCTCCGCCAAAGATAGGGGATCCTTCGGCAATAATTGCTGATTGAAACCATCCGCTAATGCCATTTTGTCCTGCGATGTTTAAATCTCCTGAAATGCCTTGGCCTCCGGTCCCTCCAGGAGGGTTAGGATTCGTGTGCAAGCTGCTGGATACAACACCGGCGCCGCCAAGTCCTCCTGTTGCTGCTAATAAAAATCCAAAAGAGCTTGTCCCTCCAGCTCCTCCGTCGCCGCCTGTCGCAGAACCAGCAAGGCCGCCGCTGCCGACGGTGACTGATTGTTGAGGAGAGACCGAAACATAGGAAAATGTTTTAATGGCATAGCCGCCGCCGCCGCCGCCGCCGCTCGCTTCATTCGCAATGTTTCCATCCATACCTCCACTGCCGCCGCCGCCGCCTACGCACTCGACCGTGCAATATTGCATGCCAGTCGAAGGAATATAGGTCCCGCTTGAAGAAAAAGTGACCACATTGAGTTGAGTAATCCCGTTTCCTTTAAAACTGGGTAAAGTTCCAGGTCCATTGCTTGTGAGGATAAATCCAGGAGAACCGGCTTCAGGCACAGTTTGGAGCGCGCTAGTGGATGTCGTTCCGCCGCAGATCACAAGATAAGGAGCTTCTGATGTATTGCTCGTTCCTCCTAAACTCACAGGCCATGGGAAATAAAGGGTGTTGCTGGTGAGGGCGATATCAATATTTAAAGAGTTGGGGCCAAAGGTGAATGTCAATGTATTGCCAGTTGACGTGATGGTCCAAAATACAGGGTCTCCGGTGGAAGAGCCGAGAAGCGCTTGTCCGTTAGTTCCTGCAGCAGTCACGTTGATTCTTGAAGAGCCCTCTCCTAAAAGCACTCCGTAAGTGGTCAACACTGTACGTCCCGTACCTCCAGATACCACTAAAAGCGGATTGAAATACGTTTTTCCTGCGATCACCATGTCCATATTTAACGAATCGGGTCCGAATGTGAATGTGATCGTATTGCCTGTAGACGTAATGGTAGAAAATTTGGGATCCCCAATGGAAGAGGCAAGTAAGGCCTGACCATTTGTTCCCACTGCAGCGACATGCACCGGAAGGGATCCTTCTCCGATAAGGACGCCATGGGCAGTTAAAACAGTTCTTCCCGTTCCGCCATTGTTGATTTGGATAGGAGTAAAAAATGTTTTCCCTTTCCAAATGACCTCCATGTTCAGCGAATTAGGTCCGAACGTAAACGTCATCGTATTGCCAGTTGATGTGACCGTGGAAAATTTAGGATCTCCAGTGCTTGAAGCAATGAAGAGCTGACCGTTCGTTCCTGGAGCCGATACGTGAACGGCAAGAGAGCCTTCGCCAAGTAAAACTCCATGAGTGGTGAGTACCGTGACCCCCGTTCCGCCGGAACCTGGCTGCAGAGGATTAAAGAGCGTGAGGCTAGTCCAAATCAAATCGACATTGAGCGAATTGGGCCCGAAGGTAAAGGTCAAGGTGTTCCCCGTCGAAGTGATGGTGGCAAAGAAAGGATCTCCAGTCGATGAGCCGAGTAAAACTTGTCCATTGGTCCCCGCGCTCGCGCCATGGATGCCTGCCGTCCCCTCCCCGATCAGCACGCCATGCGCCGTCAAAGCCGTTTGCCCAGTTCCTCCATAGATGACAGGCAAAGGATTGAAAAGAGCGGACCAATTGACATTCATATTCAATTGGTTGACTCCGAATGTGAACGATAAGGTATTGCCCGAAGAAGTGATGGTTGCAAAAAAAGGATCCCCCGTCGACGAAGCGAGAAGGATTTGTCCATTTGTTCCGGCAGGCGAGACGTCGATGGGAAGAGAGCCTTCTCCAATGAGCACGCCATAGGTGGTAAGGACCGTCCTTCCAGTTCCTCCATTGCTGATTGGAAGGCCGATGAAAAAACTGCCGCTGCGCCAGTTGACCTCGATGTTTAAGGAATGGGGGCCGAAAGTAAAGGTGAGCGTGCCTCCGGATGAGGTCAGCGTCGAGAATTTAGGATCTCCTGTGGAAGAAGCTAAGAGAGTTTGTCCGTTGGTTCCTGGCGCTGTGACATTGACCGGCAAAGAACCCTCTCCGATGAGGACGCCGTGGGTCGTTAAAACGGTTCTGCCTGTGCTGCCCGTTCCAGGAGGCAGTGGATTGAAAAAAGATCCGCTGGCCAAATTGACCTGGATCGTAACGGTAGAGTTAGATCCTACTGTGAAAACAGAATCGCCGCCTAGGATGGATAACGTCTCGAGAACAGGAAAAGCAGTTCCAGTATTGGCGTCAATGATAATGCCCGTACTATTTCCAGCTTCGATATTTAGCCCACGAGGGCCTTCAGTGAAATTAATCGTATTTGTATTAGAAGAGAGCGTGGTGAAAGCTGGATCTGCTCCCGTCGCCCCAACAAATACTTGCCCATCTGTGCCAGCAGCTGTGACATCGACTCCTAAAGAACCTTCTCCAATCAGCACGCCAAAAGATGTTAAAAGAGTTTGTCCTGTACTGCCGCTGCCGACGGGAACAGGATTGAAATTAGGAATGCCAGACCAGTTGATGTCGGCATTTAAACTATTATAGTCGGCTGTAAAAAGAATCGTGTTTCCGGTCGATGTGATGGTTGCAAAAGCGGGATCTGCAGATGTAGCGGAGATGAGCGTTTGTCCATTCGTTCCAGGCGCTGTGACGTTGACAGGAAGAGAGCCCTCGCCAATCACAACCCCATAGGTTGTCAAAATGGTCTGGTCAAAACCTCCATTGCTGACCGGTATGAGGGTAAAAAATGTGCTGCCGAATAAGTTGACGTCGAGATTGAGAGAATTCGGACCAAAAGAGAAAGTGATTGTCCCTCCTGTAGACGAAAGGGTCGCAAAGGCCGGATCTGCAAGGGAGGCGGCTAAAAAAACTTGTCCGTTCGTTCCAGGAGGCGAGACGTCGACAGGGAGCGAGCCTTCTCCGATCACTACGCCATAGGTTGTGAAAATCGTGCGCCCTAAACCACCATTGTTGACTGGAATCGGATTGAAAAAAGTCGAGCCGAAAAGATTGACATCGAGATTGAGAGAATTAGGTCCGAGAGAAAATGTGACGGTGCCTCCTGTAGACGAAAGGGTGGCAAAGGCTGGGTCTCCAATCGAGGAGGCTAAAAAGATCTGCCCATCCGTTCCTGCTTCTGTGACATTCACAGGGAGAGAGCCTTCACCGATCAGCACGCCATAGGCTGTTAAAAACGAGCGCCCAGTACTGCCGAGGCTCACAGGGAGAGGCTGTGAAAAGGTAAGACCAGCGTCGCTGATCTCCATATTCAGTGTATTGGGACCGGCTGTAAATACAATGCTTCCTCCTGTCGAGGTGACGGTATGAAATTGAGGATCGTTTCCCGTCGATGCGATCAAGAGCTGTCCATCCGTTCCAGCGGCAGTGGTGTGCAGAGGCAGCGATCCTTCTCCAATCAGAACGCCAAAGGCGGTCAGTAAAGTGTTCCCCGTTCCGCCGCTTCCTACCGGCAAAGAATAGGAATTAGAAAAGAAATTCACCTCGATATTGAGAGCATTCGGACTAAAAGTAAAAGTGAGCGTCCCTAGAGGAGAGGCGATGGTGGAGAAAAAGGGATCTCCGAGAGAGGACGCTATGAACGCCTGCCCATCTGTTCCTGGAGGAGAAACATGGATGGGAAGGGTGCCTTCCCCAATCAGCACTCCGTAGACTGTTAACAAAGAGAGTCCTGTTCCTCCCTGGTTCACCGGCAGCATGTTGAAAAAACTGCTGCTGTTTGGATTGATTTCGATATTTAAAGAATTGGGGCCAGGAGTAAATAGAATTGATTTTCCGGAAGACGTAATCGTTCCAAAAACTGGCGCACCGCCAGTTGCGGCAAGAAGTGTCTGCCCATCGGTTCCAAAGGGGAGAAACCCAACGGGAGCTGTTCCTTCGCCAAGGAGAAGGTTGTTTTGTGTTAATGAAGAGAGTCCCGTTCCTCCAGCGGAGACGGAAACGAGCTCGCTGTTAAAATAGACTGTATTGCCAGTGGCTGTCGTTTTGAGAAATTGCTGCGAGGTGGAAGGGGTTGTGATTTGTAAAATTGTATTGGTCGGAGAAGCGGTTCCCGCGTTGCAGACAAAAAGAAGAGAAGAAGAGCCACCGGCGCTTCCTGCGATAAAGACGCTGGACGCACTGGCCGAGGTTGTGCATATTCCAGCTCCTAATAAAAAAACAGAGCCGGAAACCGAGACGGATCCTGCATCTGTCGTGATCGTAAATCCCGCTCCTGATTCAGAAGGGATGAAAGTGACTGGAATCTTATGGCTCATGGTATTGTCCTTAATCTGCAAAACTTTGTCTTAAATATATTCTGTAATATAAACCGCTCCGGCGACCCCGTCTCCTCCAGGCGTTGTGGTGGATGAGTTGAAGACTGTAGAGGCTCCTCCACCGCCGGCGCCAGGTCCCGTTCCATCCAACCCGGGGCTGGTGGAGGTAGATTGCTGGTTGCTTGTCACCTGTCCTCCTCCTGAGGCGAAAAAGGAGTTCCCCCCTGCTCCTCCTATACTTGCAACTTGTTCTGCCGCATCATTGAGTCCCCAACCGAGAGATCCTGGTTGTCCTGGAGAGTTGAGAGTTCCCAAAGAGCCTACTCCTGCAGCCCCGCCGAGGGCGATTCCTTGATTAGGAGAACTAAAGTTCACATAATTTCCGCCTCCTCCGCCGGTAGCCTGCAAGAGGGGCGAGAGAGAAGGGCCGAAATAGGTCGTTCCTCCCGCGCTTCCAACGGGGGTTCCAGCGGGGCCTCCAGCTCCAATTGTAATGGGCTGGCTCGCTCCTATGGTAGCTGCCGAGAATGTGCCTTGTGAATAACCACCGCCCCCGCCGCCTCCCGCGGTCGCATTATTGGCGTTTGGTGGCAGGCTTCCTCCTCCTCCTCCTCCTCCAACGCAATAAACTGTGCAATAACGAAGGCCCGGCGTCGGTGTATAAGTGCCGTTTGATGTGAAGGTTTGGATGTTGATTTGAGAAAATCCAATCGGTACAGCCGCATTTTGAAAACTAGGCAACGCGCTAGGGCCGTTGCTTGTGAGGACCTGGCCGATTGTCCCAATGGGGACAACGCTGAGAAGAGGATCCGTAGGATTCGCCCCTGCGCATAAAACAGCATATGGAGTGACAGAAGTAAATCCTGTGCCCCCATTGGGGACAAGAAGCGGATTGGGTAGACTTGAAGGATTAATATCCATGTTCAAAGAATCGTGGCCAGCAGTGAAAAGAATCGTAGAGCCGACAGAAGAGATCGTAGAAAACTTCGGATCTCCAGCTGAAGAAGCGATCAGCGCTTGTCCATCTGTTCCTGCTGCTGTGACGTTGACAGGAAGAGCTCCTTCTCCAATGATGACACCGTGGGCTGTTAAAAAGGCCTCTCCCGTACCGCCTGTGGGAACGGGCCATGGATTGATCAAAGGGCTGCTTAAATTGATCTCGATATTCAGCGAATTATGCCCGACTTTAAAAGTCAGCGTGCCTAAAGCTGATGTAATCGTAGCAAAACTAGGATCTGCGCCTGTCGCAGCAATCAAAGCCTGGCCGTCTGTTCCAGGCGCTGTGACATTGACATCAAGAGAGCCCTCCCCAATGAGAACGCCGTACGTCGTCAGCACGGTCAATCCTGTGCCTCCGCTAGCTGGCGAGAGAGGATTAAAGAAGCTGCTATTGAAATTGATCTCTAAATTGAGCGAATTGTGTCCATACGTAAAACTTAACGTTCCTCCCATGGAGGTAATCGTAGCAAAAGCAGGATCTGCTCCTGTCGCGGAAAGAAGCACTTGGCCGTCCGTTCCCGCCGCTGATACATCAATGGGGAGAGAGCCTTCTCCAATGAGCACGCCATAAGCTGTGAGGAGAGATATGCCTGTGCTTCCTCCGCTAACAGGTAAAACGATAGAATTGAGAGAACTTAAATTAGCGTCTATGTTTAAAGAGTGGTGCCCAAAGGTAAAAGTGAGCGTATTTCCCAATGAGGTGATCGTTGAAAAGGCTGGATTGGCTCCAGTTGCTGCTAAAAAAGCTTGTCCATCGGTGCCTGCTGCAGCCGCTTGCACCCCGAGAGACCCTTCGCCGATGAGGACTCCATAAACGGTGAGCAAGGTATTGCCGAGACCCCCATCTGGCACAGGCAATGGATTGAATAAAGTCACGGCCGATAAATTGACATCGAGGTTCAAAGAGTGATGCCCCGCTGTAAAATTGATCGTATTGCTCATCGATGTGATGGTGGAAAATTGAGGATCCATGCCAGTGGCTGCGATGAGGGTCTGCCCGTCAGTGCCTGCGGCGGTGACATGAACGCTGTTAGATCCCTCGCCGATTAATACCCCATAAGCGGTCAAGATGGTTTGTCCTACGCCTCCATTCGAAGGGGGAACAGGATTAAAGTTCGGAATCCCGCCTAAATTGACATCGAGGTTTAAAGAATTATGTCCTGCTATAAAACTCAGCGTGTTTTGAAGAGAGGTGATCGTAGCAAATTGAGGGTCTGCGCCGGTCGCTGCAATGAGAGTTTGCCCATCTGTTCCGGCCGCCGTCACATCGACGCCTAAGGGCCCTTCGCCAATTAATACGCCATAGGTTGTCAAAATAGTTTGACCAAGCCCACCATAGCCTGGCTGCAAAGGATTGAAAAAAGAACCCGTTGTATTGATTTCAACCGTGAAAACGGACACTGTGCCAACTGTCGTTAAAGGATCGTCGCCAAAAATGTTGACTACGTTGCTGCTGGGAACGGCGACTCCACTATTGGCCACGAAGGCAATGCCTGTCGTATTCACAGCATCGATGCTTAAAAAATGGGGGCCATAGGTAAACGTAAGCGTTAGGCCAGATGAAGTAATCGTAGCAAATTTCGGATCGGCGTTTGTAGCGGCGATGAGCACTTGTCCATCTGTTCCTGGGACAATAGCATTGATTCCATTCGACCCTTCTCCCACTAAAACGCCATAGGTTGTGAGCAAGGTGCGCCCCGTGCCTCCGCTTCCGACTGTGAAAATATGAAAAAAGCTCACCGTGTTGAAATTAATATCCATGTTCAGGCCATTGGGACCGTAAACAAAGGTCACTGTATTTCCCGTCGAGCTGATCGTTGCAAATTTGGGGTCGGCATTTGTGGCGGCGATGAGCACTTGTCCATCTGTTCCAGGAGGCGTCACATGGATAGCGCCAGACCCTTCGCCAATCAAGATGCCATACGATGTCAAAACAGTTTGCCCTGTTCCTCCAGAAGATACAGGGAGAGGATTAAAGAGGGTGTTTCCGAAATTAATATCGATATTTAAGGCGTTGGGCCCAAAAGAAAAGGTCAAAGTATTGCCTGTCGAGGTAATCGTAGCAAATAGAGGATCCCCGGTCGAAGAACCTAAAAGAGCCTGGCCGTTGGTTCCTGCAGGAACTACATTGATTTTGAGAGATCCTTCGCCGATCAGCACGCCATACGCTGTAAGCACAGTCTGGCCTGTACCGCCGGAACCTGGATTTAACGGACTAAAGAAACTGTTTTGGAGATTGACATCGATGTTGAGCGAATGAGGCCCGAAAGAAAAGGTCAGCGTACCGCCTGTCGAGGTGATTGTGGCGAAAGCTGGATCGCCGATAGAAGATCCTAATAAAGCCTGTCCGTTGGTTCCTGGAGCCAACCCCTGCACATTTTGCGAGCCTTCTCCAATCAATACGCCATAAGCGGTCAACACAGTGAGACCCGTTCCTCCGCCGCTGACAGGAAATACATGCGAGGCAAATGAGACGTTAGAGAAATTCACATCGATATTTAAAGAGTTCGGCCCAAAGGTGAATGTGACTGTATTGCTTAAAGAGGTAATCGTTGCAAAGGCTGGATCTGCATTAGAAGAGGCGATGAGAACTTGGCCATTTGTTCCAGGCGCTGTGACATTGACAGGATTTGATCCTTCTCCAATGAGAACGCCATACCCGGTGAGAACCGTTCTCCCCGTGCCTCCTTCTGCAACTGGTATCGGCTGGGAGTTAGGGAGCTTTGACCAATTGACGTCCATCGCTAATGTATTGGGGCCGGGGGTAAATGTGATTGTATTTCCTGTCGAAGTGATGGTCGAAAATTTAGGATCTTTTCCAGTCGCTGCAATCAAGACCTGGCCATTGGTGCCAGGAGCTGTCACGTCCACAGCATTGGAACCCTCGCCAATGATCACCCCATGAGAGGTCAAAACTGTCCGCCCAGTCCCTCCGGAGCCTGGCTGCAAGGGATTAAAAAATGAGCTCCCAAAAAAATTGGCCTCTATATTCAAAGAGTTCAGCCCTGATGTAAAACTTAGCGTCCCTCCTGTTGAAGTAATTGTTCCAAATCGAGGAGGGCCAAAAGTGGAGCCTAAAAGCACTTGTCCGTTAGTTCCTGGAAGAATAAGACCGACAGGATTGCTCCCGTCTCCATAAAGAATGGCATTTTGCGTGAGCGAGGTAAGACCCGTTCCTCCCAACGAAGGAGGAACAACCGTCGTAGCCACTGTAATCGTATTTCCTGTTCCCGAGATAAAGACAAAGCTATTGGGCTGCATAGGTGCGATGAAATTTAAGATGCCGCCTAAAGGACTCGCCTGGCCTAAGTCGGCATCAATCGTGAGATTTGTACTTGAAGCCGTCCCCGTAACATAGACAGCAGAGCCGCTTGTAAATGTGCTGCATATGCCATTTCCTAAAAGGGAAAAAGCGCCAGAGACAGTGATGGATCCCACGTCTGCATTGATTGAAAAGGAAGCTAAACTGGAACTAGGAAGAGGAGTGACAGGAATCTTGTGGCTCATTTTTTTACCTTAAAATTAAACAACTAAAGCATCTTTTTAATAAATAATCATTCTTTGTGATTGTTGTTTTTTTAAACGTGTTTAAATGTTGTTTATTGATGAATGGCAGGTATGTTTGACAAAGTTATATATATACATGGGTTTAAAAAATAACAAGCACTCTATTTGTTAGTTTTTTATCTATATAAAATGAGTTTTATCTATAAATATGTGGATTTTTTTATCGATCTTCCCGAGAAAAGTTGAAATTTTTCTTTGCAAAATCTTTGCAATTTTACGTCAGCTTAAATATTTCTTGATGAGTTGTTTGCATATATATAGGAATTTTTGCAAAAATGGTGTGATACACAGAAATAAGCAAACCGAGCCGAAAGGTCTTGCAGCCCAACAAGCTCGGTGTGAAATAAGATGATAAAAATACTCGAAAATTTAGGTGGAAATTGTGATATCGACTCCTCATTGTAAAGACTCTGAAATGATGGTTCTTGGATGTATGTTGTCCAGCCGCTTTGCGCTCAATACGGCAAGTTCAGCTTTGGACAGCGAGGATTTTTATTTCCTTGAGCATCAAATTATTTTCCAAGCGTTGAAAAGTCTCGCCCGCAAGGGAAAGCCGGCGGATATCCATTTAACGGCCCAAGAATTAAAGATGAGCTCTCAACTGCAAACTGCGGGAGGAGTCGCTTATCTCACAGATTTAGCTCAATTCGCAGGTACGTCTGCCCATGTGCATGAATACATAGAAATTTTAAAAGCCAAAACCTACAGCAGGCAGGCGTACCTCATTTTAGAAGAAGGGAGAAAAGAGTTTTTGACGGATCCTTCAGATCCGAATGAGTTGGCGGAGAAATATCATCGAAAGCTAGCCGGATTAGGGAAAAGATATTCTTCGAGTGAAAAGGCTTCGATTGGAGAAATTTTATCGGGGGCGAAATCGAGGATCGACCCGATTCCTTTGATTGAGCGGATTGAAGAGCGGCAGCAATATTATCAACAAGTTGGAAAACCTTTTATGACAGGGATTCCTACTGGGTTTGTCGAATTGGATCGGGAAACGACGATTTTGGAAGAGACGAATTTGGTGGTGATTGCGGCGAGGCCCGCCATGGGAAAAACGGCTCTTGCGATCAATATCATCAATCATGTTTGTCTGGAACAGAGAAAGCCGGTCGCGATGTTTTCTTTGGAAATGGGAGCAGACCAGCTAGTGGAAAGATTTCTTTCATTAAGAACCAATATAGCTGGAGAAAAAATTAAAAGGGGCGCTCTTTCCGATGTAGATTTTCGCAAACTGAGAGAAGAAGAAGAGGTTTTGCGTTCCGCTAAACTGTTTGTTCACGACCAAAATTGCTCAACCATTACACAAATGGTCACGAAAGCGCGTCGGCTTAAAGAGGAGGAAGATGTCGCCCTTTATGTCATCGACTATCTCCAGCTGATGCAAGGGGGAGGCCGATCGGAAAGCCGTCAATATGAAGTCGCTGAAATTTCTCGGCGCTTGAAGCTGCTTGCGATGGAGCTCAAAACTCCTTTTATTTGCATTTCTCAGCTTTCGAGAAAAGTAGAAGAACGGCAGGGGCACAGGCCGATGATGAGCGATCTAAGAGATAGCGGACAAATTGAGCAAGATAGCGATGTTGTGCTCTTCGTGCAAAGGGGAGATTATTATAACCCTCAAGATAAACCTGGAATGGCAGAAATCATCGTGGCTAAAAATCGAAATGGGGGGGGCTTGCCGTCATTTCTTTTGCAGTTTGATGGCAAATGTGGAAAGTTTGGCGCTGCTTCCAAAGAGACAAATCAAAAAGCGGTGAAGGAGGCTTTTTATCCTACCCGCTCTTCTTCTCGAGAAACGACACATCCCTTATTGAAATGAATATGGATCAAGAACTCTCTTTTTCAACAATGTTGGGCGAAAGCAATCCGCAAGAATCGTCTGCTTATTTAGAATTTATCGTAGAATTTTTGAAAACGCCGCTCGAGATCAATTCCGATCCTCTCATGTTTTTTCGAGCGGCCATCTATTCAATTTTATTTCTCTCTTCTGAAGATCCCTCCCGCCTTCACTACCAAGCGGCTCGAGAGATTTTGCAAGAAGCTGGGGGCGACGAGCTCGCCTTAGAGGAAAAAGCTCGAGATCTTTTGGCTCGAGCGCTCGTCAAAGAGTGTCAAGTTTTCGCCTCTCTATTTCTGCCTTTCGATCCTCACTCTCTCACCGAGGAAAAATTATTTTCTTCCGAAGGGGTTCTCTCCCTTGACTTTCTTTTTTCTTCTCATATTGCCAAGTTAGGACCTCATGGGAAATCTTTAAGCAGCGCTTTAATGTCGGCCTCCTCTTCTTGGCGTCAGCATTATCAAGAAGATCGGCAAGCTCTTTCTCTTTTCCGGCTTTGGGTGGATTTTGATATTCCCCCCTACTACTGCCGCTATCTTAAACTGCTTGCGGAAATTTTATGGAAAGATCGGATTGAGTCGCAGTTTCAAAAGACGCAAAAACATCTTCCCGCTTTGACTTTAAGCGTACAGCGTCCTTTGACCCGTCTCTTCTCTTCCCGCGCCTATCAAATGACCCATCAAGAGAAAACCACCCTCCTCTACGAGGGGAAAATTGTGGCCGAAGCGACTTGCCTCGAGCCGAGATATGCCTCTCTGCTCTCTAAGGGCATTCAGAGTTTGGGTTCTATCTATCACCACAAGCTTCTTCGGTATGAATGCCAAGCTGGCTATGAAAATTGGATTGCCGGAAAAGCGGATCCTCGCGTTATCCGTTTTGAACGGGGAGAAACAGAGATTGCTGAAATTCTCGGATTTAAATTCAAACAAGCCCCTGCCATCATCAAGTCTCTTCTCTACGCTCAATCTCACATGACTTTTCACTTTGATGACCAAAATGCCAGCCACCTTATCGAGCTCAAAGAATTCAAATCTCCCTCTACAAGCCGAGAAGAAGGTTTGGAAATCATCCTAGGCGCTCAGCTCATGCCGTATTATACATTTCAAACAGACCGCCGCGGACGCCTTCTCGTTCCTCTTCCCACTCTTCCCCCTTTCGTCTCAGCGCCCCAATATCATGCAGGTCAGGCCCTTTTACAAATGCTCATCATGGAAGAATTCACTCATCAATCCATCGAACTCGCCTCGACGCAAGCGATAGAGATTTCAGAAGAGAAATGGGATCAATTTTTCAAACAGTCCGGCCTTCCTCTCTCGGTCTTTAAGCAAGCCCGCTACCGGTGGCTCGCAGACGGAGACGATGGACCGCGTTTTCTCGTGCAAGTCGATAAACATCGTTATCTTCTCGGAAATTCTTACGTCAAAGAGCTTAAATTTCTCCACTCTCAAGGAGCCCTACGCAAAGACCGACAACTCCAAGCTCAAATGTCAGTACGCAAAAGACGCTCTCTTCTCTCCAGCGCCTGATCCTTGGGCTCCGCCCAAACCCGCGCTCAAGGGCTGTCGCCCTTGAGAATCCCTTTGTTTTTTTGACTGCGGCTGTTTGTAATGGAGTTAATCCACTTCTATCTGGAGCATAAAACTAGATCTTTGCGCTTTCCCTACCTCTCGTTACTTATATCCCTAGCTCTTGGGGGGTATATCCCTATCTATGGGAGATTCTTTTTGTTGATAATGAATGGGTTATGAGGTTTTGGATGCAACGGTAACGGTAACGGTACTTAGCCTCGGCGCTTTTTTCATAAAGCGCGCCTTGAAAGGCGCTTCTTTATTTCAAATGTTATCGTCTTTTAAATCATGTTTCATTTTGAGTCCTGCAAGAAAAATATTTTCAGAATTTTTCAATTATTTCTTGCTTTTAACAAAAAATTATTTTAACCTTTGGGTATGAATCATTTCGGGTTTTGTGCCGTTTTCGATGAAATGGAAAAAATGGCCTGAAATAAAATATTGTTTGTATAAAAGGGATTTGATATGGAAAAACTAAATAAGATTTTGACAAAATATATAGAGCCAATTAAAAGGCCTTTAAATGCAACTAACGGCTCGAAAAAAATATTTAATGATCAAGGCGATCATAATTCTTTAGACATGGCAAGACTTAGTATTGATTTGTTAGCTGCGGATCATAAACGTTTAAAAACAGCGGCTTCGTTAATGGGAATGTCGATGAAAGATTTAGTTGTAGTTAGTATCGGTGACTTTATGTATCGACAGCTGAATCGCGTAACCAAGGCTTCCGTAACGAGTACTAAAAAGAAAAAGAGCGCAATAAATAAAAAGAAAAAAGGATCTTTAGAATAAGATAATAGGAGATAAAATGAGTGATAAATTAACAAGAATGTCGATCGACATCGCTCCAAAAGAGCATAAAAAAATTAAAATGAGAGCTGCCAAAGAGGGGCTCTCGATTCGAGCATTTGTCATCGATTGCATCCATGATAAAATTGATGCATCAAGCTGTGAAAAAGAGACGAAGAAGAAAAAATCTACGTAATATTTTTAATAAATTTCTAGGATGAGCGCAAATCTTTTGGGTTTACGCTCATCTCTTGTTTTCCGAAGCCGTTTTATTTTTTACTCTTATACCGTTCGTGACTCAAGAATCGGCTATTGGACGGGAGATCGCTGCCAAAAATCGCATGCGGCAAAGTGGGCTAGTATGAGGCAATACAACCCACTTTGCCGCATACGATTTTTGGCGCTTTGAACCCATCCAATAGCCGATTCTTGAGTTACGAACGGTATAGAGTTTGATTGTGAGAAAGAAAATGAAAAAACATCGTCCGACGGTCTGTTTGAATATGATCGTTAAAAATGAAAGTCCGGTCATTCAAAGATGTTTGGCCTCCGTCAAACCTCTCATTGACAGCTGGGTCATTGTAGATACGGGGTCTACAGACGGCACGCAGGATTTGATTCGCCGCGATTTGCGAGAGATTCCTGGCGAGCTTTATGAGAGGCCTTGGGTCGATTTTGCTCATAACCGCAATGAAGCTTTGCAGCTGGCTAGGCAAAAAGCCGATTACCTTTTGTTTATCGATGCAGATCAAATTTTAGAGTTTTCCGGAGAACTGAAGTGGCCTTCTTTGACCAAAGATTGTTATTTTGTCATGGTCCATTCAGATTTTCGATATGCTGCGCAATATGTGCTGCTGATTCGGACGAGTCTTTCCATGTCTTGGGAAGGGGTGTTGCATGAGGGCCTTGTTCATAATGCCCGTTCTTATGGGATGTTTTCTCATGTCAAGATTTCTGCTTTTTCCGATGGGAATCGTTCATTGGACCCTCGTAAATTTTTCAAAGATGCCGAAATTTTGGAGCGCGCGCTCGTGAACGAGCCGGAAAATGCTAGATATGTGATTTTTTTAGCCTTGACCTACGATGCGGCATTAGAACATGAAAAGGCCCTTTATTGGTTTGAAAAAAGAGCTCAAATGGGAGGCCGCGACGAAGAGGTTTTTTACTCGTTGTTGAAAATAGCTCATTTGCAACGGCATTTGAAACACCCAAAAGAGATTTTTTTGGCCAGCTATGAAAAAGCCTACCAAAGCCGTCCTACGCGGGCAGAGCCTTTATATTGGTTGGCGGATTACTACATCACTCAAAAAGAGTTTGAAAAAGCTTATGGCTTAGTCCAGAAGGCAGCTGCGATCCCTTTGCCTGCAACGGATCAAATTTATTTAGAACATGACGTTTACGAGTATGAGATTCTTTTGCAGCTAGTCAAATGCGCATACCAAACAAAAAGATACCAAGAAAGCTATCGAGCTTTACTCAAACTTCGTTCTAATTCCCGTCTTCCTCAGCAAGTCCGCTCTCAGATAGAAGATATTTTGCCTCATGTTAAAGATATGTCTCTCTCTGCAATGAGAGGCTCTTCTCCGCTTCCCGCCTGTTGAAGTAAATTCTTTGGAGAAGAGAGGCGTTCAATCGATTCTTCCGCTCGAGCGGAAAGCCATTCATCTTCCAAAACTTTCATCATCTGAAAAGCAGAGAGCAGCATGAATTTTCTCATGGAAATTCCTAGTTGAGCGCTCGCCATTTTCAAATAGGTGTGCTCTTCCGGCGTCATATCAATCGTTAAGCGGGCGTAATGTTTCATGCGAAAACTCCTTTGCTATGGTATACAGAAAAACAGAATTTATTAGCTACGTGAAGTTTTTCGAATGCGATTGGATATTAAGGAGTTGAGTATTTACTTGCAGAGAAAAAATAGACTTTAATCTGATAAATATAAAAATCGTTTTGCTTGTTGTTTTTTAAATTATATTAAATAAAGCGTTTGCTATATATGATGAATAATTACAATTGAATTGATTGTTTTTTTTGTGTCTCTTATCCATAAACATTTTAAAGCCATTTCTCAAGTTGAACGATGTCATCAGATCGCTGGGATCGATGCGATCTATGTGATCAATTTGGATCAGCGCGTAGAAAAATATGAGCGGTGTTTAAAACAGTTTCTTCCCTATGGGATTACTCCCCAGAGATTTTCTGCTATTTATGGATGGGATCTTTCTCAAGAAGCGTTTGATGAGATAGGGCTCAAATTTCTTCCCCCGATGGATTTTTTATTTGACCGGCGGGTTTTTTTTCGGCCATCGCGCCATGGAGATCCTGGAGAGCCTTTAAATGAATCCTCTTATGGTCGAACCTGCGTGAATATTTTTACAATAGCAGGCGCTATTGGATGCGCCTTGAGCCATTTGTCTTGTCTGCAGCATGGATTGGATTCGGGATATCAAACGATTTGGATTTTAGAAGACGACGCCCAAGTGAATCACAATCCTCATTTTTTGACGCATTTTCTCCAAAAGCTCGATCAAGAAGTGGGAGAAGATGGTTGGGACATTCTTTATACAGATAACCATCATATTTTCCCTGCTAGAGAAGGAAAATATTTTCATTTTAGACCAGACCGTCCTCTATTTTATCATAGTTTTGACAATTTTGAAGTGGGGCAAGATTTTATCCAAATTAATGGACGCGCCGAGCTGCATTCCACGATTTACCGCAGATCTGGAATCAAAAAAGCGATCGACTACTTTACTCAGTTCGGTCTTTTTCATCCCATTGATATTGAACTCTATAGCATTCCCCATATGCGCATGTACAATCTTAAGCATGATCTCGTAGGGCACAGTGGTTCCTTATTGTCTGATACAAGAGAGAGAGGTTTATGAAAGATCGTTATGTGAGTTGTGATTTTATCGGCCAGCTTGGCAATCAGCTGTTTATGATTGCAGCTACTTTAAGTTATGCTTGGGACCATCAAGCTATCGCTGTGTTTCCAGGCCTTCATGATCCGAATTATCGGCTGTCTTACAATAGAGATCGGTTGTTTTTTCGATTAAATACTTCTCTTCCCCCCACTCCTTTTGTCAAAGAGTTCTGCCATACCTATTGGTATCCAGTTCATCGCATACCCTATTGCGAAGAGAACTTATTTTTAAAAGGTTACTATCAATCTTGGAGGCATTTTCATCATCATCGAGATCAGTTATTGGCCACTTTCGCCCCTCACTCTGATACATTGGACTATCTATCAAAAAAATACGCAGATCTTCTAGCTCATCCATTCAGCGTTGCGATTCATGTTCGCACCTACTGTTTAAGAGATCATAAAGTCCTTCCTTTCTTAGGGATCGATTACGTTAGAGATAGCATGAAACAGTTTCCTCAACATGCTAAATTCGTTGTTTTTTCTGATCGGATCAACTGGTGTAAACATCATTTTGCTCAGCTAGAGGGAGATTTTGTCTTTATTGAAGGTAACGATGGAGTGCAAGATTTTGCTTTGATGTCAATGATGAAGCATAACATCATTGCTAATTCGACCTTTTCTTGGTGGGCAGCCTATTTGAACCAACATGAAGACAAAAAAGTAGTCGCTCCAGCGCTTGTTTACCGAGCAGGGCCGACGGAACATTTTTATTGTCCCGAATGGATTCAAATCCCTGTCAGCCTTCAGCCCTATCCAACAGACATGTGCTTTTACGACAAAGAAAGCCAATCCTGCGACAACAACGATTGAATATGTAGATAGTTGATAGTTAGTTGGTTGCTCGATTTATTGGATGTTTAATTGTAATTATGTTACAATGTTACGGAGCATGAACCGAAGTTATTGATGAAAGCTGAAGCGAACATACTGCAAAAAGTTAAAGAACATGTTCGGAAAGGGACTTATATTTTATTAAAACATGCGATAGAACGGCAAGAAGAGCGTGGAGTGAATTTGCCAGATGTTCTACGTGTTTTAGAACATGGAAGGCATGAAAAATCGAAAGATTCTTTCGACGTAAAAAACCAATGTTGGAAGCACGCGATTCGTGGCAAAACCATTAATGGGCTAGATTTAAGAATTATTATTGCTTTTGAAAGAGAAATGGTAATTATTACAGTGATCAGATTATGAGAGATAGAAAACAAGAAACATTTATTTTTGATGGACTCGGGTTTCCAATTAAACTGATTAATGTTCCTATGAAAAAAGTATTTGGTGAGTGGGCCATTGATATTAACATGGATAAGCTTATGCTCGTTGCGTTAGAGGCATTAATCCATAAACCGGTAGCTATGACAGGAGATGAACTGAAATTTATCCGTTCTTATTTACACATGACTATGGCAGCCTTTGGAAAAACGTTTGGAGTGAGCCATGTCGCCGTCTTGAAATGGGAAAACGAGAAGAATCGCATTTCGCCACCTTTAGAAATTTGTATTCGCTTGTATGTATGGGATCATTTGCGAGCTAAAGATAAAGAGTTTAGGGCTCTATATAGAGAACTTAGCTTAACAAAACTTTCTAAAGATCAAAAAGGAAAAATTCATCCTATTGTTATTGATGCCACAACAGATGATTTGAAAATCGCATTATAAATCATTTTTGCGAACTTACCGATTCCCATTTTGTTGGATTGCATTGCAGATCGGGATGGGAGATCAATAGATGCCAAAGCACTGCTTGCATCCCTTCGGTATGAGGGGTGATGGCTTTGGCATCTACGGTGGGAATGAGGATGCTGGCGTCTGCTTGTTTTGCTGTATAGCCGCCGTCTTTTCCAACAATGCCGACGATTTTTGCCTTCACCGCTTTCGCCGTTTTAATGGCTTCGACGAGGTTCGTTGAAATATGTTTTTCTTCGGATCCTCCTCCTACGGAAAAAACAAAAAGACCGTCTTTTTCATTGAATTGACTGACTTTTAAATAGTTGGCTAAAGAAGAATCCCATCCATCATCGTTGATTCGGGCGGTGAGTTCAGAAATGTTGTCGGAAGGACAATACGCTTGAAATCCCCCCAATTTTCGAAAATCGCAAGTCGCATGAGAGGCGTGTCCCGCTCCTCCTCCCGAACCAATGAAAAAAAGACGGCCTTTTTGCTCCCGAATGCTCTTTAAAATGCTGACGACAGCTTCTATGGAAGAAACGTTGAGTTGATTGATAATTTCACAAGTTTGGGCGAGAAAAGTTTTTGTAAACATGATTTAGGCCATTTTGATGACGTTGATAATTTCTTTAAAAGAGTTGCAATTCATATCTCCTAGACCATGAATGAATCGATTATAATCGGTCTGGAGCAAGATGGTAATCACTCCTGCCCTTTTGCCGGCTTGAAGATCTTTGAGAGAATCGCCGAGAAAAAAGGAGTGGGAAAGGTTGATGTTGAGAGCTTCTGCGCTTTGCAGCAACATGCCAGGGTTCGGTTTGCGCCGAAAATAGGCGTCATTGCTGCTGGTGCAGACTTCTATCCGATCAAAAGGAATATGAACTTTGAGAGCCTCGTGCATTTTTTTCAGTTCAGAGCGGGCCAAAAGTCCTCTAGACACATCAGGTTGGTTCGTGACGAGAATCAGGGCAAATCCCAACTTTTTAGCTACATGAGCCAGCTTAATCGCTTCCGGGATGAGAGCGAATTCTTCGAGATAATAAGGAGAGCTCGGACGGCCGTCTCTCATGACGACTTCATTGATAATGCCATCTCTGTCTAAAAAAAGTGCTTTACTCATACGAGAGATACCCTCATTTTTTGTTGGCTTGACTGTTCGATGGCCGATACGACAAGATTGGCCTTCCATCCATCTTCTCCGCTTCCTAAAGGAGTTTTCCTTTGTACTATGGCCGCCTTAAATTCTTCCCATTCTAATTTCCAACTGACATCTTCATCCGGATAGGTAAATGTACTGACGTCAGGTTTTCCCCCTTCTGGATTACGAATTGCCAATTCGAGCGTTTCAGGCCCATAACTTCCCCCCAAACCCTGTATGAGGATGGATCCTTTTGATCCAAATAGTTCGAAAGAAAAAAGATTTTTCCACTGCGTCCAGCTCACATGAAACATCGCATGGACGCCTAACGCGGTTTTCCCCATGACATAGGCATTATCTTCGACGCTCATTGGCCAAAAGGTCGTGTCGAGAGCGCCATAGACTTCGGTCCAGTCCCCTCCAAACCATTGCACGAGATCGATGATGTGAACGCCTTGATCCAAAAGCTCTCCTCCCCCGCAGAGCTCTTTAGAAGCCCTCCACTCTTTTTCCATTCCAGGGCGTCCGCCATGTCCATAACGAGCTCGAATGGAAAATAATGTTCCAATGGTCTGCTCATCGACGAGCTGTTTGGCTTTAGCAATGGCAGGATGAAAGCGGTGGTTGAATCCGGTTTTTATGATAAATTGGTGTTGCATCTGTTGCGCAGCTGTCAAGATGGCCTGCGATTCTTCAATATTTTTCCCCAGCGGCTTTTCTATCAGAAGATCTTTGCCCATATTCAAGGCCTCGATTGCCACTTCTGCAGACAAGTGATTGGGCGTAGAAATGATCACAGCCTCGATTTCTTGAGAGACTAAAGCTTGCTTCCAATCAGAAAAAGCCAGGCAGCCATATTGAGCTGCAAGCCGCTCGGCGCTTTCTTTATGAATATCTGTCACTGAGACTAATTTGGCATCCGGATCTTTGGCGACCTCGGCAGCCCTTTTTTTGCCGATCAGTCCGCATCCTATGATAGCGACATTTATTGCCATGAAAGACCTCGATCTTTAGGTATGATTCTTCGCAGTGTAAATAAATCATTGTCTTTAAGTTCGTTAACTCGCTGAGGAAACTCTTTCCAACTGTCGTAGGGGGCTGAAATGAATTTTCCTGTAATGCCCTTGGCTGCATCGGAAACAAAAAAAGCTGCAGCCGAAGCGCCCATCTCAATAGGTACGCCGCCGCAACCTAGTTCTTTTTTTGTTTTTTCTACGAAGTCGGAACCTGCTTTTTCTTGCGCTTGCAAAGTTTGCTGATGAAGCCGCGTGATGACAAAACCGGGCGCTAGGCAGTTGATCTCTATATTGTAGGGCGCCATTTCTTGTGCGATGGTTTCTGTAAAACGGACGACGGCCGCTTTGCCGCAGGCATAGGAAGTATAGTTAGGAAAAGGAGTTGCGGCTCCGCCTCCGGAAAAAAGGAGCAGCCGACCTCCTTTTTGCTTTTTCCAGCGTAGACAGCTATGCCGTGCAATGAGAAATGAACCGAATAAATTGATTTTTACGCCTTCCAGCCATTCTTCCGGATCGACTTCGGTAATGGAACCAATCGCTCCATAGATTCCAGCAGAGTGAATAACGCCATGAAGAGGACCGAATCGAGATTCCAGCAGGTCAAGCGCCTCTTGCACTTGCGATTCTTGCGTCACATCGGCGACGCAGCCAGCGATTTGAGAAAATCCCTCTCGTTGCAGCGACTCGACCGCCTCGTCAATCGACGACTGGTGACGCGCGCAGATGAGCACATGAGCTCCGCGCTCCAGACACTGTTTTGCCGCCGCAAATCCCAGCCCCATGCTTCCGCCTGTCACAAGGATGTTTTTTTTTCTTAAGTGAAATTCCATAAAAGCCTTTAAATCAAATGATTGAAAACCTGAAATCCCGCTGTTTTCAGATCTGGTCCCCGATCGAAAAAATAGCCGTAGGGATCAAAGAGCCGCTTGTGACGCATGTGTTCGCCTAAGAGCTGAAAGTCTAAGTGTTTAAATTCCGGCCATTCAGTCAAAATCAAGAGAAAATCAGAATCTTTTCCAAGGTCATAAGGATTTTGTATTTTGACGATTCCTTCTAAGTGATCGACTTCCGACCAGTTTGCTTTGGGGTCATAAACTTTTACAGTAGCGCCCTTACGGACAAAATCTTGCGCCATTTCTAAAGGAATGCTTCTTCTCAGAGTGCTTGTTCCCGGTTTGTAGGTAATTCCTAAAAAGCTTACGGTTTTATTTTGAAAATGTCCTAAAACGCGTCCTAGTTTATAGACGAGCAATTTAGGGCGCTGCCGATTGTGCTGCCAAACTTCCTGAAAAAAGGGAAAAGTCCCCCCCCCTTTTGAGGTATTTAACTGGCTTAAAATGCGCAAGTCTCTGCCCAAAGTCCCTCCGGAAAACCCAATGCCAGCTTTCATGTAAGCTTTCATGCCGATTCGAGGATCGTGCTTCATGGCCTGAGTGACTTGTTTGAAATTCGCGCCGGAAAAGCCGCATGCATCTGCCAACTGGTTGGCAAATGTAATCGAAGAAGCTAAAAAAGCATTGATTGCATGTTTGGTCATTTCGGCGCTCGTCACGTCCATGGCAACATAGGTCGCTGGGATAGCAGAAAAGAGCTCTTTGACTTTATGCAGCGTCTTTGCCTCATCGCAGCCCAAAACGATGTGTCCTGGGTGAAGATAGTTAGCAATCGCTTCTCCAAGTTTTAAATTTTCAGGAGAGTAGACGATTTGATAAGGCCATTTTTTTTGCCATCTTTTACATGTTCCCACAGGTACTTGAGAACTAACGATTAAGATCGTTTTTGAAGTCAGGTGAGGCGAAATTTTTTCTAAAGCCTCTTCTAATATGTGTAAATTGCTCAGATCGTAGTCGTCGACAGGTGTGTCGTAAGTTAAAAAGACAAACTCCACGCAAGCTAGCTCGGAGGGGTCGCTAGAAAATGAGATCTGTTTTTTTGCAAGCCCTGCTTGCAGTGTAGCGTCTAAATCCGGTTCATAGAGGGGGGCTTTTCCTTGGGATAAGGAATGGATAAGGTCTGCATCAAAATCGAGACCTGTGACTCTGCATCCCAGTTTAAGCCATGCCGCCGCCGCGACGCATCCTAAATGCCAAAGACCTACGATGGCAACATGAGGTTTTTCTTTCACAATAAAGCCTCCTAATAAAATAGCATATTTTATTGTTTTGATTTATATATAAGACTAAAATTAATAATTTTAAATAAATATCTAGCTGTAAGTTTTATTCAGGAATTCATTATGGAATATAACGATACTATTTCCAGGCATTTTGAAGAAATTAAATATAAAGAAGAAGATAAAAAATTTCAGGTTAAGGGAGTGGATTTTATTTATCTAATTAATTTAGATAGAAGGCCTGATCGATTGTTTCGCTGTATGCAGCAATTAGCTCCTTATCGTATCGAGCCTCATAGAGTTCCTGGAATTGATGGCTGGAAGTTATCTCAGGAGACGTTTCATGATATTGCCATGTTAGTTCAACCCTTCATGGAATATGATCGAAATGTTCAAGTGAGTTTTGTTCTTGGTGGATCTCAGGGCGTTCCTTTTAATGAAAGTCTCTATGGAAAAAGATGTTTACATAAAGAAGCGCCGGGAGGAGGAATGGGAGGGTGTTTAACACATCTTTCTATTTTGAATGATGCTTATTTATCTGGATACCAAACAGTTTGGATTTTGGAAGATGACTTTACTGTGAAAGGAGATCCTCATCAGTTGACCCATTTAATGGAGCAATTAGATCAAGAAGGGGAAGATTGGGATGTTTTGTATACAGACGACGATTGTTATTACACACTTTTCAATGTTCAAGCGAATTCGGGAAGTGAAAAATGGTTGAGGCCTGGTATGCCTATTACCATGGCTCAAATAGAGCGAAAACCAGTAGGAAGAGATTTTATGAAAATCGGGGGGAGGACCCAAGCGCATTCTTATCTTGTGCGTCGCTCTGGCATAAAAAAAATCTTAGATTTCGTAAAACGAAATTGTTTATTTTTCCCATTTGACACAGAACTTCCTTGTATAGAAGGGCTTAAACTTTATAATTTACGCTATGATCTTGTTCACGGAAGAGATCGTTCAGGATCTGATACCTATCATAAGAGACGGTAGAAAGTCGTATCGAAGAGCCTGTAGATAGATAAGCTGATCGCGGGATAAGTCACGAACGGTATACATGCTCTTGAATAAATTGAATTGATTTTCTTAATCCTTCCTCTAGAGAAGTTTTGGGCTGCCAACCCAAAGCGGTTGCTTCTTTGATGCAAGCTAACGTTTCTTCTGCTTCTCCGGGCAAATCGTCTTGATAGATAGGAAGCGTTTTTGAATGAAGTTGCCCTTTAATTTTTTCGAAAATCTCTTGAATTGAATAATTTAGGCCGCTGCCCAAATTAAATACCTTGCCGTTTGTCCGAGGATCTAGAATCGTTTGTACATGAAAATCGTTCACATCATCGACATAAATGAAATCTCTTCGTTTCGTTCCTGAGCCATAAATCACAGGATGTTTGCCTTGTAAAAGATGTAAAATAAACGAGCTCATGACAGGAGGAATCGTTCTTCGATAATCTTGTCTGGGTCCATAGACACAAAAATATCTTAGTGCTGTGAGCTGAAGTGAAGAATATCTTTGATAACTTTCAGCAAATAAGCGAGAAGCTGCCTTGCTTGCTGCATAAAAACTCTCTGGTTTATTTTCAGTTTCCGGCGTAGGCATTTTTTCGCTGCCTTCATATAAGGCAGAAGATTCTGCATAGACAACTTTTCTCACGCCGGCTTTTCTGGCCGCTTGCATGACGTTGACCGTTCCTACAACATTGATCCCAGCTGCTTCTACAGGGTCTTGTTGACAGTCGTTAATGCAATTTTTGGCGGCCAGATGAAACACCGTATCGACTTCATGAAATAGAGGGTAAATGTCTTGAGAGCGAATGTCGATTGCATGAAATTGTACGCCGTCTGGGACTTGCTCTCGCGTGCCAGCGGACAAATTATCAATGCCAAGGACTTGATAGGTACCTTCGCGCAGCAGACGATCAGCCAAATTGGATCCAATAAATCCAGCAATTCCGGTAATTAAGATTTTTTTCATTTTATTAGTTTTAACGCTGATTTATAACTTTCAGGAGTGTCTATCCCTAAACAATATCCATCAATTATATGCCCTGAGATTTTTATGTCATTATTTATGCATTTAGGGAATAAATCGTTTCCAAAGTCATAGAAAGTTTCTTCTGGAATATTTTTTAAAATTTTAGGTTCTAATAAATAAACGCCAGCATTAACATATTCAGAAATAGACTTTGTTCCCCCTTCGATAAATCCTTGTACGAGAGATCCCTCTAAAATCACTCGCCCTCCCGCAATTCCTGTATGTAGATGTACTGTGCGATTGAATAGGGCGATTGAGATAGGAGACTTATTTTTTTGATGAAATGAACAAAACTGATGGAGAGAAAAATTTAAAATATTATCTCCATAAACCACTAAAAATGTTTCGGCCCACTCTTTTTGTAAATGTTTAACGGCTCCCGCTGTACCTAAAATCTTTGGCTCGAAGGTATATTGAACTTGCACGCCGAATTCAGATCCATCGCCTACGTGGTTTATGATCTCTTCGGGGTGATAGTGCAGATTAATCCAAATGTCTTTTATGCCATACTTTGCGAGCCATGCTAAATTCCTTTTAAGGATCGATTCTCCATGAATTTCCAAGAGAGGCTTTGGTTTTCCTTTAGAAATTGGAGAGATTCGCGTACTTTTGCCAGCGGCCAAAACGAGAGCTTTCATCTTTAAAAATTCCCTATAATCTTAGATCCCTCAAAATCGAAAGTGCACTGTGCGTATTTGAGGTCAGCTCCCTCTAGAGCGGCTCTAAGCGCTTGCCTTTTCCCTTGTTTGCAGCAGAACACAAAAAATCCTCCGCCTCCAGCTCCCATGACTTTCCCGCCAATGGCTCCGCTACGGATGGCTAACTCATACCATTCATCGATGCGGGAAGAAGACATTTTTGAAGAGATTCTTTTCTTTTCTAGCCAGTGCTCATGGAACAATTGTCCTAAAGCTTCAATATTTCCTTTTTCCAGCGCTTCTTTGACCTCAAACCCAATGCTTTTGATTTTATGCATCGCTTCCAGGGAGTGCTGGTTGTTTTTTTTCAAAATTTGGGTCTGCTGCTCTCCTAAAATTTCATTGGCATCTCTTTGAATGTTTGTATAAAAAATCATGAGTCTATGCTGTAGTTCAGCTAAAAATTCCTTTTCTAAATCGAGCCTTTCAACAATGACTTTTCCTGTTCGATCGATGTCTAAAGCGATGATTCCACCAAAAGCCGCTGCATATTGATCTTGCTTGCCAACAGGTTTACCGATTAGCTCCATTTCTACTTTGCAGGCCTCTTCAGCGAGCTCTTGAACTGATATATGGCGACGCAGAAGAGAGTTCAAGCTATTCAATAGACCCACTGTATAAGAACTGGATGATCCTAATCCTGTTCCCCCGGCAATATCTGCCATAGAACTAATTTCCAAAGGTTTATTCCATTTCAAATATTTTAACGTTTCTCTGACGACTTCATGTCGAATCTGATCGAGATCTTCTAGATTTACGCATTCGGTATGAGAGTAATTAAGTTTGATTTGATTGAGCATGACAGGTTCATTGATGCAAATATTCATGTGCAGTCCTAAAGCTGCTGTAACTAAAAATCCCCCATGTTCTCGATAATAAGAGGGAAGATCGGTTCCTCCTCCCCCCAAGGGCAAACGAAAGGGGGTTCGGCTAATAATCATGCTTTAGCTCCTGGTTTTTTTTGTTGTTGTTTTTTGTTTTTAATATATATAAACTTTCATATACTTTGTTGTTGTATTTTTTTGAATTAAATTGATGGTGTGCAATGGGATGTTATTATTTTAATCAATATTATGGAAATCTTGTTAAGAAATTTAAATCTTCGGAGAGTATTTCAAGAAATTATTCTGCAGCATTGCAGGATATGTTTGTATTGACAATGTTAAACGGTAAAAGAAATGGATTTTTTCTTGAAATAGGAGCTGAAGATGCAGTGAGTGAAAACAATACATATCTTTTAGAAAAATATTATGATTGGAATGGGATTTCTATAGATATAAAAAGTAGTTCTTCCGAATCATTTGAAGAGCATAAAAGATCTTCTTATTTTATTTTGTCCGATGCTTTAATAATTGATTATAAAAAACTTTTTTCTGAAAGAAATTTAGATAAACAGATTGATTATTTAAGTTTGGATATAGATCCTGCTACTCAAACTTTAGATTGTTTAAAAAAGCTGCCATTAGATGATTATAGATTTTCTGTCATTACTTACGAGACGGATTTTTATAATAAATCTTATGGAATAGAAAAGGCTGAAGAAGTGAAGCAAGAGTCGAGAGAAATTCTAACCTCTTACGGTTACGAGCTTGTGATCGGAAATGTCTTTGAATTTGAGGATTGGTATGTGGACCCTCGAGTCGTAGACCGAGAGTTGATTGATAGTATGAAGAGATCTTCTGAATATAATCATCATCCTATCAATTATTTATTGGGGAGATAACAAACGAATTTAAAAACCCCTCGATTTGGTAGTTTATGTTATTTCAATTTAAAAGTATTTTCAAATTGAATTAAAAGATTTAGTTGATGGCGTTTTTATTTTAAGCTTAAATTTTAGAAGTCTTTTTGGGTGCGATTGGGGTGTCAACTTTCGACAAAAAACCCTCGGATTCTCCTATGAATATTCCTGCATGTTCACGCCCCCCCATCACCCAATGAAGATGAGGGCAAATTACAACAAGAAATTTCTGAGCGCACAAACGAGCCGCATGACCAAAAGTTAACACCCCAGAGTGCCATTGAGGTGGAACGAATATGCGCACTATGTTCGCGCTACATTGTTGTCATCGGATAAGCTTTCTTGATCATAGAAATACATATCTTCAGGATAAGGCTGTTTGGTAAAAGGTACTGTGAGCCATCCCTGTAGATAAAGATCCTGTTTTGGACAAGGATGTTCAAATTCGGCAATCCAGCGTTCTGGAGCGACGACTTTTTTTTCTGAATCTTTAGTGAGATACGCCGCCCACCATCCAAATGTAGAATTGCCTATAATTTGATGTTTGCATTTGGCCATTAAAAACATGTCTTCTATTGCATAATTTCCTTCGATAAAAGTGATGTTTTTCTTTAATTTCATAAATCGATTTTTACACCAATTAATTCTATCTGAGAAAAAAACAAAATGGTAGTGATCTGGAAATAAATTCATAGCATTAATAAAATACTCCTCTCCTAAAAAAGGGATGCTGCTTTCATGTACGACATGATCTGCCGTTCTCACATGCACGGCTACAGTATCTGAGCGATAGAGCAAATGTTGGTATGTATTATGAATGTAATTTTTAGTAAATTGAGATGGTTCAAAAGTTTCTAATATTTTTTCTCGATGATGATGGAAATGTTTCCAAGATTGGAAATATCCTTCTATAACGATGTCTTCTAAAAAGGGAATTCTTTCGGAACTGTACCAAACTTTCTCTTTAAAAATATGTTTAAAACGACGGTCTGGATGGACGGTTTTTAATCTGAAAAATAATCTGTCTTTGTTGTATGATGTTCTGTTTTCTTTTCTATTTAGATTGTAAAACAATGCTTCTGCATTATAATCCCATGCATAGGCTAATGTGGTTGAGCAGATGAATAATTGATTGCCTAATTGGCCTTTCATTATTGGACAAACAAAAGAGTTTTCTGTTTTTGTCATAAAAATCTGTTTTATATACTTTTTAGTTTTTTTCTTTTAATGAATCGATGAAATTCTCTGTTACAATTCTTGCTGAATAATATGATTTAAAAATTTTAGCTTGAGGACTATTGATGTATTTCTTTTGAGCTTCAATATAGTTTTCAAAAGTTTTTCGATCTATGCTTCTTAAAAAATCATACAATTCTCTATCAGAAGAAAAATTCCTTCGATCAATAAAACATTCTTTAGGAATATAATCTGTAATATTTGTAGCGCCTAGATAAATAGGAATGCATTGAGCGCTTATTGAATTGTGAATTTTTTCTGAAATGTAGCCTCTTTGATTCGTCATATTTTCATAGCTGATCGAAAATTTGTAATTTTTCATGACGTCTGGGGTGTGGTTAGCCCAGCCTTTCCAACAAGCAATGCCTTGCCAATTTCCATATAAATCAAATTCTTGGGTGTAATTCATAAAATTCGTGATAATTTTACGCCTTTCGGAATAGAGTTCATATCCTGTATATGGGGACCCTTTATTACTGTTAATGAGACAGCAGAATTTCTTCTCTTCAAAATCAGGGACCTCTTTGATAAGAGGAGCCCATCCGGGAAATGGGATTTTTATAAAATGGCGATTATCTATAAAATCATCCGTAGGAATAAAAATTTTATCAAAAGTATCTTTAATAGAAGGATGATAGGCTCTAGGCCAGATGATAGGGGGTTCTAGAACCAAGAGAGAATTTCTTTCCCTAGGATATTTTGATGATTCGATGATGACAATATCGCTTCCATCCATACTAATAATCCCTGCAACATCTTGCATATAAGGAGTTTCTTCAGGTGCTATGCAGTTAACGCGGAATTCAGGATGTATCTCTGATCGGGCTCGAAGTTCTACTTCTTTAACAACAAATCCTTCTAGGCCGTATGAGGTATAAGCTAATTTAGGAGGAGAGCCAGTAGGTAAAATAAAATAAATTGTTTTTTTCATAGGTTAATTATTGTTGTCTAGGCTTTTAGATTCTTTGTCGTAATTATTCATGTCCTCTGGATAATTTTCTTTAATTGAATAGTCGATTAATTTCCATTCACTTAAGAAAAAATCTTCTTCTGGAGGGTTAATATGAAGTTTGGGATCTTTCCAATATTTAGGAAAAATAGAAATTGGATTTTCATTTATATTTAAATAAGCTGCCCACCAAGAAAAAGATGAATTAGAAAGAATATTGCCTTTAAGTTTTGTTAAAAGAAATAAATCTTCAATTCCATAGTTCCCCTCAACAAAGACGACACGTCGATTGAGTTTTGAAAATTGGTGTTTGCACCAGTTAATTCGATCTGAAATAACTACGAAGGTAGTGTCTTGAGGGAATTGATCCATCGCTTCTTTATAGTAGCCCATCCCCCAAAAGGGATGGTGTCCATTATCGTGGAGCAATTTAGCCTGGGTTCTTACATGAATTCCTACTGTTTTAGGATTTTGCAGTAAGGTTTGATATTTTTCATTGAGATAATTTTCTGTGTAGTCAGATGGAGCGAAAATCTTGAGGATTTTTTCTTTATGATGATGGAAATGTCTCCAAGATTGAAAGTACCCATCAAGGATTTGATCTGGTCTAAAGGGGATTTTTTTAGAGCTAAACCATTCAGATTCAAGATCTGTTCTGTAAATATAGGAAAAAGGTCTGGGGCTTTGTGCTGCGTTTAATCGAAAAAACAACCGATCTTTGTTGTAGCAGGTTCGATTTTTAGCTGTGATGAGCCCGGGGAAAATTGGGACGGCGTCATAATCCCAAGCGTATCCTAATGTGGTCGCTATAATGAACAGCTGGTTGCCTAGCTGTCCATAAAATTGGCATGTCACTAGAGGTTTACTATCAAGATCTTCTGAGAAATTTGTTGTCATGTTTACATCCAGTAGTGTGAGGTATCTGAAAAGTGGCGATCTCTTCCGTGAACAATATCGTATTTTAAGTTGTAAATTCTAATATCTGGAACGCATGGAATTTCTGTGTCATAAGGTAAGAAAAACCTCTCTCTTTTCAAATAGTTGGCAATTTTCTCAATCCCTCGATAACTGTAAATCACAGAGTGGGCTTGAGTTCTTCCTCCGATCTTGAAAAAGTTTTCTCCTAAAGCCGTTCTTTCAGTTACGTTTTTTGTCATGGGAAGTCCTGGTTTTAGCCATTTGTCTCCATTGTAGTGTGCTGAAACATCATTGCTGCTAAAGTAGGCATCATCATCGGTATATAAAACATCCCAGTTTGGATCGAGTTGATCTAGTTGATCAATGAAATCTGCCAAAATATGGGGATTATGTTTAATTGTAAAATCATCTTCTAAAATCCAAATGACTTTGTATTTAGAAAGGCGAGCATCCTCTAGAATAGAGAGGTGGGTCATCGCGCCTCCTAATCCTCCTGCAGGTGAGCCTTCATGCACGCAGGGTCTTCCATAACTGGACTCTTTAATAAATTCTCCCCGAATGCCCATTGGAACAAAACGAAAATGAACAGGTCTATCATATTCCATATAAGGTAGTAAAATCATGGCAATATCATTGAATACATCTTGCGTATAACTCCATCCATTGATGCCAGGCACTCGATGGGGGATAATGTCATATACAGAGAATTGTTGATTGCAATGTCTTAAACGTTCAGGTCTTCTATCTAAATTAATACAATAAATGAAGTCGATGTTTCGTATTTGAAATTTTTGAGTTAGATCTTTTTTTTTCAATTTTTTTATATGATCAGTAAGTGTTCCTGCCATATTTTTACCTCAGTTATAATGAATCTAGTTATTTTTTCCAGTCTGTAGATTAAGTTTTGTCATAGTCATATATACCCAACGTGATTCAAAATTTGGCCGCTAGGCGGGTTCAAAGCGCCAAAAATCGATTCTTACAAAGGGGGATTGTATTGATTTAATACTACCCCCCTTTGTAAGAATCGATTTTTGGTAGCTTTCAATCCCGCCTAGCGACCAAATTTTGAATCACGTTGGGTATATGTCTCTCCATAATGTTCTATTTCAAATGAGAGAGCTTTCCAGCTTTCTCCGGTATAATGACTATTTTCTTAGATACTCATTTAAATAATAAGCTTATTACGAAATATGCTAGTTGGTTTTTGCAGATAAATTGTTTTTTTGTTTATCGTTTGTTTTGTTGAAAAATAAATTTTTCAAGTTTTTATATCATTTTAAATATTTTTGAAGTTGTTTGTTTTAATTATTGGGTATGCTGAGATAATTTCTTTGATTCCATCCTCGATAGATACAGTTGGATTCCATCCAAGTTTTTCGATTTTTTCGTTACTTACAATATAATCTCTTTTATCGGGATCTTCTCCAATGGATGCGGAGTGAATATAAAAATCTGGAATAAACTCTTTTATTTTTCTGCACAATTCTATTTTGCTAAGATTAGCGTTAGAAAGGCCGAGATTAAAAACTTCTCCTTTCATTTTATCGAAATTTTGGATACCAAAATAAAAAGCTCTAGCGACATCGCGTACATGAATATAATTTCGCTTAAAATTTTCTTCAAAAAGGACAACAAATCGGTCTTGGCAAGCTCTAAATGTAAAATCGTTCACTAAGAGATCTAAACGCATGCGAGGAGAAACCCCAAACACAGTGGCCAAACGGAAAGCAATCGCTCTTCCTGACTCCATGAGAATCTGTTCTCCCTCTACTTTAAGTTTCCCATAAAGAGAAATGGGATTGAGAGGTGTATTTTCCGTGCAAAGTTGATTTTTTTCTCCTATTCCGTAACCGCTGTTAGTATTAGGGTAAATGATTTTTTGACTCAGGGAAGAAGATTTAAGTAAGGATTGGATGGCTTCGCGATTTAAAGCTGTGGCTAAAAAAGGAGATTGATTGCAAGCGGGAGCTCCTACAATGGCTGCAAGAGGAATAATGATGTCTGCTTTTTTTATTTCTTCAGAAATGAGTGTTGTATTACATGCATCTCCATAGACAAATCGAAAATGGGGATGAGAAAAGCAAGGAAGAAGAGAGGTTTGTTTAAAGGATAAATTATCTAAAGCTGTGACAGCAAAACCTTTGGTTAAAAGATATGGGCAAAGGATTGAACCGATATATCCAGCGCCTCCTGTGATAAAAACTTGTGGTTTCATTGAGAGATCCATGGTTGAAGAAGATGTTGAGCCTGATCGTAAGATTCAGGCGTACCAATATCGATAAATGTGGCTGCAGAGCAATAGGCAAATGCCTTTTTTTGTATAAATAAGGGGAGAAGATCGTATTCTAATGAATAGTTTTGATTTTTCTTAAAACCGGAGAAAAGCTTTTTTTCAAAGAGATAAACTCCTCCGCTTACCCAGCCTTTGTTAGAACTTGTTGACTTCTCTTCGAATCTTGCAATGCTTAGGTCTGAGTTGATTTTCAAAGATCCAAAACCTTTTTTATTCTGCTCATATCGAATGGCTAATGTAGCTAAGCTGTGTTTTTTTTTATGAAATTCATAAAAAGAGTCGAGGTCGATATTAAAAAAAGTATCTCCATTGACAACTAAAAGTGTTTCTTGATTTGTCTTATCTAAGGCCTGAAGAATGGCTCCGCCAGTCCCTAGAGGAACTGATTCGATAGAAAGTACTATAGAAGGCAAAGGCCGTAAAAATGAAGAGATTTCATCTGCTTTGTGCCCTAAAGCTATGATCATTTTAGAGATACGAGAAAATCGAAGTAGTTTTTTCAATAATATTTGAAGAAAAGGGGTTCCTTGAATAGGGGCTAATGCCTTAGGAAGATGTGGGATCGCTCCTCTTAATCTAGTCCCTAACCCTCCTGCCAAGATGATCACATCGATTGAATTATTCGTTGAATTTTGAGGTAGGCTCATTTATTCCTTCATGTAAATAATATTCGACCCCGAAGACTCTAGAAAAACAGGAACTTCAGCTAGCTCTTTCAGTTCTTCGCGAATTCTTTTTCTGCTCTCATGAGGAGCCAAAAAGATAAGAAATCCACCTCCGCCAGCGCCGCATAATTTACCTCCGTAAGCCCCGCAAGCTATTGCTTTTTCGTAGCTACGATCAATAAATGGATTCGAAATTTGATCTGATAGTTTCTTTTTTAAAGTCCAGCCCTCATGGAGTAATTTGCCTAATAGTTGAGGAAGTTCCAGGTTAGAAGCCGTTGATAAAATTTCTTCAGCTTCAAAAGTTAATTCGCATAATCTTTCTAAATAAATGTCGTTTTTAAATTCTTTTGTTTTTTTTATTTGTTCTTTCAAAACTTCTGTTGCATATCTAGTTAATCCTGTATAGAAAATAAGAAGATGATCTTGCAAAGATTTTTTGTTTTCAGTAGAAATAACAACAGATCTTGCTTTAATTTCATATTCACTAAATTCAAAGACATTAATTCCGCCAAAAGCTGCATGGAATTGGTCTTGAGATCCTACGTTTTCTCCAATTAAGGTTTGTTCGACATAGCAGGCTTGTTCTGCTAGGGCTTTTTTTGAGATCAATTTTCCTTTAAGAGCGGAAAGTGCGTTTAAAAAACCCACAGTAAATGAAGAGGATGAACCAAGACCGGTTCTAGCAGGCAAATCCGAAGAAATATGAATATCAAGAGGCAAATCAATTTTTCTATATTGCAGACAACATCTGACGCTTGGATGTAGGATTTCTTCTACATTTTTTACTAATTCAATTTTAGAATAACTTACTCTTAATTTGTAGTCAAAAAAAGGGCTTATTGTATTAAGGCTTACATAGGTATGTTTATTTATAGTCAATCCTAGAGTAGCCCCCTTTTTTCTTTTATAATAAGAAGGGTAATCTGTTCCACCTCCAAAGAGACTGATGCGTAAAGGAGTTTGAGAAATAATTCTCTGCATAATGATTCGATTTGGTTTTATAAACATACAAAACAAATCGTTTAAAATAAAGTCAAAAGAAAAAAGATTGTTAATCTTTTATTTTGACAATATCTTGTTGTTTTTTCTATAAATCTTATAAAAGAGAATTGTTGGAAAAATAAATGCATATTTTAATTACAGGCGCTAGTGGTTTTTTAGGTAAATGCTTAACTCCCATATTAAAAAAACAAGGTCATCGAGTAATCGAAGTTTCTTCAAAAAATTGCAATTTGGAAAACCCAGAGTCTCTTTCTCAATTTAATCAAGAGAAGTTTGATCAAATTTACCATTTAGCAGTATGGACGCAAGCGGGAGATTTTTGTTTGTATCATCAAGGTGAGCAGTGGCTTATTAATCAAAAGATCAACACGCATATGCTCGACTGGTGGCATAAAAAGCAGCCTCAAGCTAAATTGATAACGATAGGCACAAGCTGCGCATACGACCCTGTATATCCTTTGGATGAAGATCATTACTTGTCTGGAGTTCCCATTGAAAGTCTCCTTGCTTATGGTATGACTAAACGGATGCTTCTTTGCGGATTAAAGGCTTTTCAGCGTCAATACGGGCTTAATTATCTTTTTTTTATCCCTTCTACCCTGTATGGCATCGAAGGATACCATAAAGATGATAAACAACTTCATTTCATTTTTGATGTGATACGTAAAATATTGAGAGGAAAATTTTTTGGCGAAAAGGTTGTTTTATGGGGAGATGGAGAGCAAAAGCGAGAGCTGATTCATATCTATGATTTTATCGATGTTATGTTGAATTTAGCTGATAGAGAAAATAATTTGGAAATCAATATTGGAGCTGGAGGCGAACATTCTATTAAGCAGTTCGCTCGCGTTGTTTGCGAAGTCGCTGATTACCCATTTTCGAAGATTGAATTTGATACAACCAGGTATGTCGGCGCTAAGTCTAAAGTGCTTGATATCAAAAAGTTGATGAAAATTCTTCCTGGCTATTCCCCTCGATCTCTGCAAGAAGGAATTCAAGAAATTGTTTCTTGGATAATTCAACATAAAGATCTTTTATAATATATTTGAGACATTACAGGGGATTAACTGATGCTTTTTGATGACGTAAAAGAATACTGGAATCGGCAGCCTTGTAATATTAATCATAGTAAGGCTCCTGTTGGAACTCGTGAATACTTTGATGAAGTAGAGAGGAGAAAATATTTTGTCGAATCTCATATTCCTTCTTTTGCCGAATTCGAAAAATGGAAAGGGCTCGAAGTATTAGAGATCGGATGTGGAATAGGAACAGATTCTATTAATTTTGCCAGGGCAGGGGCTAAATTAACTGTTTTGGATTTGGCAGAGAACAACATTTCTATAACAAAAAAACGATTTGATGTTTTTGGTTTAAAGGCTGATTTTGTTCAGGGGAACGCGGAAGAACTCTCTTATTATTTTCCTAATAAGCGGTTTGATCTAGTGTATTCCTTCGGCGTGATTCATCATACACCTAATCCTTCGCTTGTCATGAATGAAATCGCTAAGATTCTCAAACCTGAAGGCGAATTGCGTGTAATGCTTTATTCTAAGTATAGCACAAAAAATTTCATGATTTGTTTAGGAAGAGCTCAACCCGAAGCTCAAGCTAATTGTCCTGTTGCATTTACATATAGTAAGAAAGAAGTAATTAAGTTATTCAGAGAATTTAAAATCTACGATTATAAGAAAATTCATATATTTCCATATAAAATTGATGAATACAAGAAATTAAATTATGTAAAGAAATTTCCTTGGAATGTTTTTCCTATATTCGTTAAAAGTTCATTGGAAAGAATTTTAGGCTGGCATACATTAATAAAAGCTAAAAAACCAACTAAATCCATCTGACTAATGGAGTAGTGTGATTGATAATTTATTTAATATAGTAAGCCAATGGCCTAGATTTGAAAAATTAAATAGTTAGGAGATATGATGGATCGGGAAAAAATTACAGTTATTGGAATTGGGCGGCTTGGCATTTGTTTGGCTCTGAGTCTTGAAAAAAAAGGATATCAGGTTTTAGGCGTCGATCTTTCTTCTGAATACGTTTGTCAAATAAATGAAAAAGTTTTTTTGTCTGATGAACCTAATGTAACTGAGTATCTTAAATCTAGTAAAAATTTCAGAGCTACAACTTCTTTAAAAGAAGGATTAGAATTTTCAGATGTTTGTTTTATTGTTGTTCCAACGAATACAGTTCCTGATATTCAATCTTATGACCACAGTATACTTTCTGATCTTCTTTTATCTATCAATTCACATAAAGTGTCTGATAAGCATTTAGTTATCAATTCAACTGTTTTTCCTGGATATATTAAAAAAACAGCGTATCCTTTGATAAAAGATTGTGATCACACAACGTTAAGCTATAATCCAGAGTTTATAGCTCAAGGCGATATTATTAAAGGAACAATAAATCCTGATATGGTTCTTATTGGAGAAGGATCTAGAGCTGCTGGAGATATTCTTGAATCTATATATAAGAATATGTGTGAAAGCTCTCCTTTTATTGCACGGATGTCGATAGAAAGCGCTGAAATTACAAAGTTAGCAGTGAATTGTTTTATAACTACTAAAATTGCTTTTGCTAATCTAATAGGAGATATCGCTGAGGAATCTCCGGGGGCTGATAAAGAGGCAATTTTGTATGCGATTGGCAAAGATCAGCGAATAGGATCTCGCAATCTAAAATCAGGATATGGCTTTGGAGGTCCTTGTTTCCCTCGTGATAATCGGGCTTTGGGTAATTATGCTACTCTCGTTGGTATAGATCCTTTATTATTTAGAACAACAGATCAAGTTAATTGTTTACACGCTGAATTTATGGCTCATCAGTTGATGAGACAGGATTTAAATGAATATCTCTTTGAAGATGTTTGCTACAAACCTAATTGTCCTGTTCCTATTATTGAAAATTCGCAAAAATTAATTATAGCTAAAAAGATTGCTGAGAAAAATAAAAAAGTTAAAATTAAAGCGAAGGCAAATGTTTTAGAAAAAGTAAAAGAAGAGTATGGTGAAATTTTTGACTATATTCTTGAATCTTAAGGCTGAATTTTATTAGATCCATAACTAAAAAATTGATCGCAATATAATGAGATGTATCGAGTAGTATGAGCTCACTTATTTGCGATTGATTTTTGGCTTGAGATTATCTAAAAATAAATTTATAAAATATCCTTCTTTCAAGGAGATAAGTTTTGTTTTACATATTTGAAAACATCTCCGTATTGCTGTTGTACTTTTTGAATGACATTTTCTGTGTCTAAAATTGTTACTTTTTTTCCGCAATAGGCAACTTTTTCTGCTACAGCTAATTTTGGGGAGTGTTCAATGATCGGTTCTGGACAATTTGGTTTATAGCAAACATCGTCGAAGATATATTCGTTTAAATTCTTCTGCATGAATTTTTTTGCCATAAATTCTGAATGAAATAAATTTGAATTCTCGGCTGCTTTAATTAATGCAGCATCTATTCCTAGAAAGGAAGCGTAGTTTTCTAGAGCTTGGTTATCTAGATGGAAACTAGGCCCTCCAAAGCCATATCCTGGCTTTAAATTTTTAGATCCAATCCTTTGATCTCTTCCTATCGCTTCTAAAACGTCATTTTTTTCAGCTCCTGGGGACTCGTCTGCTATATCTCCGATTAGATTGGCAAAGGCTATTTTCCCCGTGATAAAACAGTTAATTGCAAGTTTAGCTATTTCAGCACTTTCTATTGACATGCGAGAAATCGGAGGGGAATTAATACATAAGTTCATGTAAATCTCTTTCAGAATATTTCCAGCTTCTTGAGATCCTTCGCCGATAAGGATCATGTCTGGAGATCTAAGTCCCTGGATAATATTTCCTTGCGCTATAAATTCAGGTTTGTAGCTGATCGAGGTATTCGAACATTCTTTGATAAGAGGCAGCCCTTTATTTCTAATGTATCCAGGAAATACTGTGGAACTGATGACGAGATGTTTGTTTTTTACTTTTTGTTGGTTGATCTCTCTTAGGATATTCGAGAGAATTTCATGATCATAGGTAGCTATATGAGGCAGTGTATTGTTGGGAACGGTAATCAAACAAACATCAGAAAATTCGATGCCTTCTTTTAAAGAGGCGGTAGCTCGAAAATGAGAACTTTCTTTTAAATATTCTTCTACAAAAGGTTCACAAGAGGAAAGTTTTTTATTATTGATGAGTTGAATATATTGTTGAGAGATATCGACTCCAAGAACATGATATCCGGATTTCTCTAAACATAAAGCTAAGCATAATCCTAATCTTCCTACCCCAATAATAGATATATTTTTATTTTTCAATAGACTGACTCCTAATGGTTTGAATCTTAAGAAAGCTCTAAAACCACTTTTCGATCTGCAAAAAAAACATCAAAATTGAGCCTTTTTAAGATTTTCTTTCAATTGGTTTTTGAGCTTCCTTATTCTGAATCTATTTTATTTCAATTGACTCTTGAGGTTTTTTTAGGTTTTATAAGCTTTGTTGCTATTGCAAAAAGTCGAACCCTTTGTTCTATCCAAGGGTAAAGTTTTTTTAATCCCGCTTCTAAAGTTTGGTTGGGTGCCCAATGAAGAGTGGTTTGGATCAGAGTATTATCTGAGTTTCTTCCTCGGACTCCTTCATAACCTGATCCGTTTCGAATGGAAATTTTTTTATTGGCTATTTTAGCAATCAGTAAGGCCAAATTATTAATGGAAATGTTTTCTTCTGATCCAATATTGAGAATAGGAAGGCCTGGATCTGCTTGCATAACGCGCCAAATAGCCTCGATACATTCATCGATGTAGAGAAATGAGCGAGTTTGGTCTCCTTTTCCCCAAATCTCAATGATATCCCTATCATCAGCCTCAGCTATTTTTCGACAGATTGCCGCTGGAGCTTTTTCTCTTCCTCCTTTCCAAGTGCCCTCTGGGCCAAAGATATTGTGTAAGCGCACGACCCGTGTGTCCATCGAGTAATCTTTGGCATAAGCTTTATAAAGTCTTTCGCTAAAAAGTTTTTCCCAGCCATATTCTGTGTCTGGATTTGCTGGATAAGCTGAATTCTCTGGACATTTTGAATTATTCGGATCTAGTTGATTGTATTCAGGATAAATACAAGCGGAAGAAGTGTATAAAATTTTTTTAGCTTTTGCTTTTCGACACTCTTCTAAAACGTTTAAATTAATTAAAGCGGAGTCATGCATGATTTCTGCATCATGCGTCGAGATAAAACCCATCCCCCCCATATTTGCAGCTAATTGGCACACTTCGTCAAAAGGGCCACCTTCTAGAGCTCGTTTGGCTTCTTCTGGGAATCTTAGGTCGGCTAAAATAAATTCATCTGCTTTTGAAGAAGAGTATTCAGGATTTTTAATGTCTACGCCTCGAACCCAAAATCCTTCGGCTTTATATTTATTCACTAAATGGTGGCCGATAAAACCGCCGGCTCCGCAAATTAATGCTTTTTTCAGATTCATTATAAAGTTCCTTTTTTTATACAGTTTTGCATTTCAAATATTTCTGAAATGGTTTTTTCTATGTCATATGTCATATTCCATTCAGGATAATGGCTTTTAAATTTTCGTAAATCCCCGATCCACCATATGTGATCTCCTATGCGAGAAGTGTCGGTGTAATGAGAGCGAATTTGTTTTTGACTGATTTTTTGACAAAGATCGATTGCTTCTAAAATAGAACAGTTGCTAGTGCGGCCTCCCCCGATGTTATAAACTTCGCCAGAACGGGGGTGAAGATAATAATGCCAAAATGCATTTACTAAATCGTATGAATGAATATTATCTCTTACCTGTTTTCCTTTATACCCAATGATTTGATACGGAATTTCTTGAATAGCGCATTTTACAAGATAAGCTAAAAACCCATGTAATTTTGTTCCTGAATGAGCCGGCCCAGTGAGGCAACCGCCTCGAAAGCAAACCGTTTTCATGCCAAAATAACGTCCGTATTCTTGAACAAGGACATCTCCAGCTACTTTGGAAGCGCCAAATAAACTATGAGTCGTTTGATCTATGCTCATAGATTCATCGATTCCATGTTCAAAGTAAGGATGAAATGGATCTATCTCCCATCGTTTTTCGTGTTCTACTAAGGGCAAATGGTTGGGGCTATCTCCATAAACCTTATTGGTACTAGTGAAAATAAAGACGGCATTTGGCGCATATTTTCTGGTCATCTCTAGCAGATTTAAAGTTCCAGTCGCGTTGACTGAAAAATCTGTAAAAGGTTCTTTCGCAGCCCAATCATGAGAAGGTTGAGCCGCGCAATGAATGATTAAACTAATTTCGTTTTTGCAATAAGAGAATATTTTTTCTAAATTTGAAACACTTCTAATGTCTTTATTGTAATGTTTGTATCTTTTGACAACAGATTTTATTCTGTTCTTATTCCAAGAGGTACAGGCTTCTTCCCCGAAAAAATATTTTCTTAAGTTGTTATCTATTCCTATAATTTCAAATCCTTTATTGGAAAAAAAATGAGCAGCTTCAGAACCAATAAGACCAGAAGACCCGGTAATAATAGCAATAGGCATTAATTATAACCTGTTAGTTAGAGTGTTTTAAGCAAAAATCATGTTAGCAAAGAAAATAAAAAAAACAAGAGTTTTAAAGATTGTTTTTTTTGCTTTTGTTATTGTATTTATTGAAATGTTTTTTGTTCGTGTATAGAAACGTATTCAAGTCTGATATTGAATTTCATTTTTTAAATTGAGTTGTTGAGGTTTTATGATCGTATTGATATTGGCGGGAGGAGGAGGGACTAGGCTGTGGCCCCTATCGAGAGAAAATTTCCCTAAGCAATTTTTACATTTTGGAAATCAACCCTCCTTTTTGCAGAAAACAGTGTTAAGATTTGTTAATCATCCTTTGGTCAGTAAAATTCTTATTTCGACTCATGATCAATATCGCAATTTGGTGGAAAGTCAGATTGCTTTGTTAGAGACTAATCAACTTTGTGAAATTATTTCAGAGCCATTGAGAAAAAATACGGCTCCTGCAATCGCTTATTCCCTACGGTATCTTGAGGAAATTTATCATACTTCTCCCGATGAACGCATTCTTGTGGTCCCTGCAGATCATTTTATAGAATCAGAGACCAAATTTTATTATTATTTAGATCAAATGAAAGAATTATCTAAATTAAACATGGTTGTTTTTGGCGTGCCAGCATCGAAGCCAGAAACTGGATATGGATATATTGAAATAGCTGAGCCTTTGAATGCTTGGACCTATACGATTGCAAATTTTGTGGAAAAACCTGAGCTGAGTCAGGCTGAAAAATACGTTGAAACGGGCCGTTATTATTGGAATTGCGGAATTTTTTTGTTCTCAATTAATACTTTTTGGGAGCAATTAAAAATACATTCAATTGAAATATACGAAATTTCTAGAAAAAAATTGTTGGAATTGAGAGATAATTATTGTGTTTTTCCTGATATTTCAATTGATTATGCATTAATGGAGAAAACAAAGCAAATGTTATTATGTCCAATGTTATTAGATTGGTCTGATTTGGGATCTTGGGACAACGTCTATGAGTGTTTAGAAAAGGATCAATCTCAAAATGTTGTTATTGGATGTGTGGAAAATTTAGAGACTTGTAATAGTCTTGTCATTGGAACTGGAAAAAGAATTGTTTCTACAATTAATCTTAACGATTTGTTGATTATTGATACCGAGGATGCCTTGTTAATTAGTAAAAAGGGTGATTCTCAAAAAGTGAAGAAAATTTTTCAGAATTTATATCACTCGTGATTTTTTTTTAATCTAATCTTATTTGCTTAAGGATATAGCTTTTAGATCAATGAAGAGGGCGGATCGTTTGCACCCTCTTTCTTATACAAAAAAGGGGGCTATAAGAAGTCAACCCTCAAGTTGACAGAATTGATAGCTCTTCTTAATGTGAAACGTTTGATTTTTAACTCAAGAATTGGCTAGCGGACAATATGAATTTTTTTCATCCAAATTGTTTTATTTTTATTGTATGTGTTCTTGCATAATCTAAAAATCGGCTGTTTAGGTATGTTGGATCCTTGACATCTTCCGATTTAAATGGTAGGAACCCAATTCCTTTCATATACTCATCAATCGCTTGCTTTGAATTGTTTGCATTTTTATATGTGTCTACTTCGCCTTCAAGGGTAATATACATTACAGAAGTTTCTAAATAGGCTCCTGCGCTTTTGGCTATATCTAGATCGGCTCCTTGCGTGTCTAATTTTATATATTCAATTAAAGGATGCGTATCAAAAGGAAATAAATCTAAGAAATCAGAAAGTCTCCAAAATGGTACATCATAAGTTTTTTCAATTTTAAAAGACTCATTGGAACTATTAGGAACAAAAATGCTGCAAACTCCGCAATCTTTTGTTTCGTAAAATTTTATATTAGTTTCAGTCGATAATCCTAATGCACAAGGAATAATAAAAAAATTTTTGTTTATGTATTTAGTTTCCAATGTATCGCCGTGGCTAGGATCTCTTTTAATCGCCCCACTTTTAATTGTTTCTACGGAAGTTGGATTTGGTTCAAATCCAAAAACATAAAGATTGTCTTCATGAGAAAGCCAGTATTGAGAATGCGGAGCATTATAGGCTAGTCCTATGTCTAACTTTACGTGTTTGATGTGTTTAGGAATATCTATTTTTCCGTCAGGTCTTAATTTAACGTAACTAGACAAGAATTCTTTCATTTTCATATGTTAAATTCATTGAATTATTGTTAATTTAGGAACCGGGGAAATAAATTTTCCACCTCGATTTAAGAATTCGGATTCCCGATTTAAGAATTCTTTTATAAAGTGATAAGGAAAAGCCAAAAAGAAATCCGGATTCATTTTTCTTGCTTCATCTTCAGAAATTATGGGAATTCCTGTTGAAGTAATCCGGCCAAATTTTATAGGATTTCTATCGGCTACATAAGGGACAAGATCTGGTCCGATTCCAAAATAACTCATGATCGTATTGCCTCTAGTAGAGGCTCCGTAACCGATTACTTTTTTCCCTATATGCTTTTGTTCTTCAAGAAAATTAATCATCTCTTTGCGGTTTATTTCTAGTTGTTTAGCAAATTTAACGTAAGTTTCTGCTTTGTTTAGCTCCATAGAGCTTTCTGCTTTGCGCATATCTAATATTGCCTTGGTTGGGCGAGCTTTCCCTTTTTTTCTTACATAAATTCTAAAGCATCCGCCATTTACATCATTGAGTTCGACGTCTTCGGCTTCCAATCCGCTTCTTTCAAAGATGTATTCCATGGTCTCTAGGCTATAATAGCCTAAATGTTCAGATGAAATTGAATCGAACGCATTGTCTTTTAACATTGTAGGTAAATAGTTTAGCTGGACAATCCAAAGACCATCCGGCTTCATGATTTCGTTGACATCTTTGCAGAACTGGATGGGATCCTCTAAATCGTAAAACATAGCTACACAGGTAATAATATCAGCCTTTTTATCGCCTAAATGGTTCTGGTAGGCTTCTTTTGAGAAGTATGTTTGTATATGAACGTTACAATTTTGAGTGATTATGTTTTGAGCTGGATCAACCCCTACGCGAAAAATATTTTCAGGATAAAATTTTAATAAAGTGCCATCATTTGATGCAATATCTACAACAACATCCCCAGGTTCGACGGGGTGTCTTTTTAAAGCCTCATCCACGATATTTTTTAAAGCATCTTTCATAGATTGATTAATTCCAGACATATACCAGTAATTATTGTATAGTTCGTCGGGGTTAGTTGTATATTTAAGTTGTAATAAACTTGATTCGGTATTAAGCGACACAATGAGAGGCAATTCAAACGGTTTAGGATCTTTTGGAGATGGAAACAAAGAAAGTGGTAAATTACCCAAATTAATTACATCAATTAGAGGGCCTTGTGAAATTCGGCATGTTTCTCTTTTAGTTATTTTCATAAATCTAACCAGCTGTTAACTTTTTTATATAAGTTATAAAATATAATGAATATCATTTTGTTTGTAAAATTAGAAGCGTTTTTTTATCTTTAGCTTTTTGCGTCAATGAGTTTTTTTTGATGTTTGTAAATATTAAAATAGGATTATAAAATGAAATGTCTGGTTTTGGGGTCTAGCGGTCAGGTAGGAACTTCTCTTGTCAAGATGATAGAAAAAATGGGCCATGAGGCATTAGGTTTTGATTTAGAAAATTCTATAAATCAGGATTTAAGAATTAGTAAAAACAAAATTCTTATCGACAGTGTTAGAGAATCGGATTTTGTTTTTTTTCTTGCTTTTGATGTGGGTGGTTCTATGTATTTAAAAAGCTATCAAAATACTTTTGATTTTATTTCAAATAATATTAAGTTAATGGAAAACACATTTGAAGTGTTGAAAGAGACTAAAAAACCTTTTATTTTCACCTCTAGCCAAATGTCTAATATGCTTTATTCTCCATATGGTTTATTGAAAGCCGTCGGGGAATTATATACCAAATCATTAAATGGTTTAATTGTTAAGTTTTGGAATATTTATGGGATAGAGCACGATTTCAGTAAGTCTCATGTAATTACTGATTTTATAATAAAGGCAAAAAAAAATGGTAAAATTGAGATTTTAACTGATGGTTCTGAGCAGAGGCAGTTTTTATTTGCAGATGACTGTAGTGAATGTTTGATTACCTTGGCTGGAAAGTATGATGAAATATCGAGGGAAGAAAATTTACATATAACAAGTTTTAAATGGAACTCGATATTAGATGTAGCGAAAATTGTTGCTGATTTACACAAAGGGATCGAGGTTAAAGCAGGTAATAGTGTAGATGTAATTCAAAAAGATAAGAGAAATGAACCTGATCCATTTATTTTAAAATATTGGAAGCCCAAAACTTCTTTGTTCGATGGAATTAAATTGATAAAAGATGCGATTAAAGTTTGAATTTCGGTGTATAATATGTTTGAAGAAAATGAATTTTTGAATATTTCTGTTTTTGGTTTAGGGAAAGTTGGCTTGACGTTGGCAGCGTGTTTAGCTGCATCGGGTCATCGTGTAATGGGAGTAGATGTAGATCGTTCGCGTATTGAATCGATTAATAATAAAACTGTTAAATGCGATGAAGAAAAGGTTTTCAGTCGAATAAAAGATAGTAAAGATCGTTTGTTAGCTACAAATAATTCATTGAAAGCGGTATTGGAAACGAATCTCAGTATAATTATAGTTCCAACACCGAGCAATGTTTTGGGCGGCTTTTCGTTAAAATACATATTAGAAGCCTGTGAAGCAATCGGAAAAGGACTTCGGGAAAAAGAAACCCCTCATGTTGTATCTGTTATGAGCACCGTATTTCCTCAATCAAGCAACCAGTTTATTATTCCTAAATTAGAGTCTGTTTCAGGAAAAAAAATTGGAGATGAGTTGGGATATTGCTACAACCCATCGTTTATTTCTTTAGGGAATGTAGTAAATGGAATTGAGCTGCCTGATTATATGTTATTGGGTGAAATGAGCTCTTGGTCTGGAGATTTAGTTAAAAAGGCTCATCTGGCCATGATTCCTAAAACAACTCCCATAATGCGCATGAGCTTGGTTGGAGCTGAAATTACAAAACTGGCTTCTAATACGCATGATACGATGAGAGCCTCTTTTGCTAATATGCTCATGGAAGTTTGTTCGGAGACCCCGGGAGCCAATGTAGATCATATTACGCAAGCAATGAGCCATCATGTCGGAATGCGGTTTTTTAAGGGCGCAGTTCCTTTTGGAGGTCCTTGTTGGCCTAGAGATAATCGAGCTTTATCTTTATTTTTAGAAACAATAGGAATTTCGAGCAACATGTCCCGCTGCGTAGATCATTTTAATGATGAACACGGAAAGTATATTTTACGAAAGATTTTAGAAGTAAGTCCGATAGATAGCAAAATAGGTGTTTTGGGACTGGCTTATAAATCAGGTACATCGTTTATTGAGCGATCCTACGGAATTGACTTAGTTCGATGGTTATTGGCTGAGAAACGGAGTGTAATTGTATGGGATCCTTTGGCCTTGGATGAGGCAAAAGTTATTTTGGATGATCAAGTAAAATATGCTTACACGGGAAATGAATGCGTCGAAGAGGCTTCTACTATTATCATTGTCAATGATTTAAAAGAAATTTCTGAAATCAATTGGTCCTGTGGAGGACAAAAAACTGTAATAGATTGTTGGCGTCTCTTAGGCGCATCTCAGCAAAAACTCATTGGAAGATACATTCCATTAGGGTTTGGAGCTAATCGATTACATGATTTGTGTGTTTCACCCACTTTAGTGAGTTAATTTTATGTCTTTAATTAAAGTTGTTCAAGAATATTGGGATCGTCAGCCTTGTAATCTTAAACATAGCCGAGCTGTGGTTGGTTCTAGAGAATATTTTGAAGAGGTGGAAAAACGAAGGTATTTTGTAGAGCCGCATATCCACAGTTTTGCTGAATTTGAGAAATGGAAGGATAAAGAAGTGCTAGAAATCGGTTGTGGGATTGGGATTGATTCGATGAATTTTGCTAAAGCTGGGGCGAAGCTAACTGTGATCGATCTTTCTGAGAAAAGTTTAGAGATAGCAAAGAAGGGTTTTCAAGTTTTTAATTTAAAGGCAGAGTTTATTCAAGGGAATGCGGAAGAGCTTTCTAAATATATCAAAGGAAAAAAGTTTGATTTGATTTATTCTTTAGGGGTTATTCACCATTCTCCCAACCCTTATCTTATTATTAAAGAAATAGAGAAATTAATTAAGCCAAATGGGGAGCTAAGAATTATGCTTTACGCTAAATATAGCATAAAAAATCTTATGATTAAGTTTGGCCTGTCTCAGCCAGAAGCTCAATCCGGATGTCCCATCGCATTCACTTATAGCAAATCTAGCATTCGAAAATTATTATCTTCTTTTGATGTTTTTTATATAAAAAAAGACCATATTTTCCCTTATAATATTTCAATGTATAAGAAATACCAATACGTGAAAAAGTTTCCTTGGAATATGTTAAGCGATTCGCAATTTAAGATTATAAGAAATTTTTTGGGTTGGCATTTTTTAGTGAAAGCTAAGTATCCCGGATAATTTCTCAGCATTATATCTCTGTACTGGACAAAAAATAAGTTGATGTAAAGACAGCAATTCCCGCTGAAAACAATCCTAAGTGATTGATAGATAATAACGATTCGAAAAAAGTTCGCTAAATCCATCTAGACTTTTCTCTCGAGAAAATGTCTCAGCGGGAATCGCTGATGTAAAGAACTCGTTGAAGAGCGACTATAGTGCTTCCAATTAAAAGGAACCCAAGATTTTTGTTTTAACGGTTCAATTCGTAACTCAAGAATCGGCTATTGGACGGGTTCAAAGCGCCAAAAATCGATTGCGGCAAAGTATCGCGTAGGAGGGAGTTATTTTGACTCTCGTCCTCGCACACCACCGTACGTACGGAACCGTATACGGCGGTTCATGATCGCTGTGACCTAGCTCTTATCTTCTGTTTGGGTTCGTTTGGATAGACCTGTTGCTAAAGAGACTGCATTAAACCCACATCGGCCATAAGATGTTGCTTCGATAGCAGCCCATAATCGTTTCCCTTTTTCATTCAAGCAAGGCTTAATCGCTTTGTATTTGGCGCTCAGGAGAGAAATCTTTTCACGACATGGGGCGATGGTGGCATACCCGAACATCAGACAGGATTAGACGTTTCGGTTTAACTTATTTTTTAACAGCCCATTAATTAAGCGCAATTACATTATACACGGGGATTTTTCGAATGATTTTACTGTTTTACAGCATTTTTTCTTCTATCCATCCATTCATTTAATATAGATTCATCTACTATTCCTTCGTTTTCTATATTTATTACATTAGGTAAAAGAGGGTGCCAAAATTTGTTTTTAATTAGAACTAAACCTTCGCAATAAAAATGAGCGATATAACTAAAAGAACTTTTTCCCATTAAAAATATATCGGACATAGCAAAATGGAAGAAAGTAGTAATGTGATTTTCATTGATGTGAAAGGCCATTCGATGTTTTTCACTTTTTAAATAGTCTGCAAAATGATTGAATTTGTTGTTTGCCGTTTCTTTAGAATCTATGGCATAAATATGAAAGCAAACGTCGTGGTTTTTTAGTTGTTCGCTTATTTTTGTTATAAAGGAACGATAAAAATGATCCATATAATTGCCTGGAGAAAATAGTTCTCGATTCGATGTTAGGCAGCTAGGATCATCTGGAGGAACACAAAAATTCCTTACGTGGATAGCGATATTGATTTCGTTATTATTGAAATAATTTTGAGGCAGATGTTTTGATTTTCTGAAGTTTTTTCTTAGTGTTTCAACGGTTTGTTGTACTAATGCGAATTTTTGTGGTAAGAAATCATTCATAAGGTAGTTTTCTCCAGTTAGCCTTATGATTTTATTGTTTTCTGATGGATTTTCTGTGAATTCTTTTAATTTTTCAATATTGATTGGTAGATATATGTATTCGCCTATTATATCTTCCTCTGAAAATGTATATTCCGAATTTAGTAAGCAGTTTACAATGAAATCATTGCATTCTTTATCTGTTTTTTGGTTAACAGAATCTATACTCGCTAATTCTTTAAATGGTGTATGTAGATAGTTAATTCCAAGGTAACGAGCTAAAGAGTACGCAGCTATGATTAATTGAAAAAGAGCTCCAAATCCTCCGTTAGGGATTGATTCTAATGTCAAGTATTTGTTTTTTTTTGATTCGGTCATTTTTGCTCCATTTATTTGTATTTATAGATACTTGATAATCTGATTTTTTTAATTCAATTTATTTTTGCGCCTTTTTCGCCAGATTTCGATACCGATTCTTGGGCTACTTTTCAAGTATGTCCTGAAAATCGGTCTCAAAATCTAGAAAAAATGCATCAAAAATAAAATTTTAATAAAGGATAGGTTCATGCAATTTCTAGTTATAATAATTTTTTACGAATGTTTTTGAAAGGGCGCGAGTGTATTCTGTTCTTTCTTAGTACAGTGAAGGATGTAGAGGTTGCTGCCCACGATGATGGCTGCTCCCAGGAAAGTTGAGAGTTCGAGGTTTTTTTGCCACCAGAAGAAATCTAATGCAACAACCCAGAGGAAAGTCGAATAGTCAAGAGGGGCTAAAACAGAGGCTTGAGTAAAGCGTAGAGCTTGTACAATGAGGTATTGTCCAAAAGCTGTAATCGCCCCGACGAAGGCAAAAAGAGCCCAATGCGTCCATGGCATCGATTGCCAAATAGGCAATAGAAAGGGAAGGGTTACAAGGATCATTGTGATGTTGGGATAGATGGCTATAGATAAACTATGCTCAGTTTCCGCTAGTCTTCTCATGAGAATTTTATTCAGAGAACCTAAAAAAGCTCCGGCGAGTACTAAAATAGCTGCTAATTCCAGCACATTAGAGCCAGGTTTCATGGCGATTGCAACTCCTATCATGCCGATGACCACCGCTAACCATCTTTGCCAAGAGACCCGTTCTTTAAGCATAAAGGCGCTTAGCAAGACCATAAAAAAGGGCGAAGTGTAGGACAAAGTATACACCATCGTTAGAGATCCAAGCGACATAGCCATCATAAAGGCATAGGTATAAGCTAAATTGACTCCGAGACGGACTAAGTGTTTTTCAGGATGGACTGTGCCAAGGACTTTTTTCACTCCTCCTTGGAAATACATGGCAATGAGCAAAGGGGCAAGGCGAGTGATGGCTCTTAAAAACATCGTTTGTTTTACAGAATAAATTCCCATCAGGTGTTTGATAAAAGCGTCAGATAAAGAATAAAGCAGAAGACCTAAGCCCATTAATAAAACCCCCGTTAATGCGCGATCTTGTAAGCTTCTAGAGGCTTCTTCATTCTTTCTCATAAAACACTCGACCCTGTGTGAAATTACTCGTTTATCATACTGCAACGAAAAGAAAAATCCAACTTCTTTGCAAGAAAGTTTTTTCTCGTTTAGCAGAAATTTTTTATTAATATAAATCGATTTTTAAAATATTGTTGACTATGGATTTTTTTGTATAATAAGAATAATTTAATTAAATCGAAGATGAAAGATGAATCATAAGAAAAAAATAGCATGGCTTTTAAATTTAGATGAGCAACCTGTGAGCATAGTCCCTTCGCCTCATACTGGGATAGGCAATCAATTAAAATCTAGGCTCTCGGAAGCGGGCTATGAAATTAAAACAGGAGTGGATGCCTCAAATCTTGGGGAATTTTCTGTTTTGATTTCTGGAGATATTGATCGCAATAGAATCGAGCAAATGGCCGCGTACCCTAGAGAGAGGTGTTTTCTGATTGCAACGGAACCTCCTGCCGTGATTCCAGAGTTTCATCTTCCTATTACACAAGCTCGATTTGGAAAAATTTTCACGTTATTGCAAAAGTATGTCGACAACAAGAATTTTTTCAAAATTCATCATATGATTGAACAAAAAAATATCGTCCCCAAAGAAGAGGAAATTCCTTTTGAGCAAAAAAAATTCTGTTGCATGATTCAAGGGAACAAATATGTTCACCCAGATCCCGGCGAGCTCTATTCAGAAAGGAAAAACCTCATCTTGTTTTTTAGCTATGTGATGGATCCTCAATCAGAATCTTTTGATGTTTATGGCGGCGGATGGGATGGTTTAAAGTCTTGGAAGGGGATAGCCAGAACTAATAAGGCTATTTTAAAGTATTATAAGTTTACTGTTTGTTATGAAAATACTTGTGATCAGCCTGGATATATTACGGAGAGGATTTTTCATTCTCTATTTTCACGCAATGTTCCAGTTTACTTAGGGGCTCCTGATATTACCGATTACGTTCCTAAGGAGTGTTTTATAGATGCGAGAGATTTTGGCGGTAAAGGTAACATCGCTCATAAGAAATTATGGGATTTTATGCAAAATATGGACAAAGAAACTTATGAGAAATATATAGCTGCCGGCCAAGATTATATAAAAAACAATAAAAAATTGGCTCTTTTTTCAGCTGATACAATCGTCGATACGATCATGGAACAAGTATTTGCTTTGCCAGATTAATTGTTTTGATTGTCGACTGATTGGGAGGTTTTGTCATAGTAAAACATGTCAAAAGGATAGGCCGGTTTGCGTAGGGAATCGATAAGGGTCCATTGATCGAGGAAGAAATCCCTGGGGTTGGGATTGATTCCGGTGGGCTTTTCTTGCCAATCTTTGGGGAAAATGATTTTTGCCTCATCATGTTGATTCAAATAAGCAGCCCACCAAGAATATGACGAATTACACAAAATGTTGTGTTTGCATAGAGAAAGTAAAAAAAGATCCGAAATCCCATCGTTCCCTTCTGCATAAATGAAATTTCTCTGAAGGGGAGAAAAATGCTTTTTACACCAGTTGATTCGATCGGAGCAGATGATAAATATAGAATCTTGAGGGAAAAGATTTAGAGCTTTTTCATAATAAGGCATGCCCCAAAAAGGATGTATCCCGGCGTCATGAGTTCGTTTGCTTTGTGTTCTAACATGGATGCCTACAGTATTGGGTTTATCGAGAAGATCTCCATATTTTTGGGATAAATCACTGAGGATATGTAGAGAAGGAGAAAATGTTTTGAGGATTTTTGTGCGATGATGATGGAAATGTTTCCATGATTGAAAATATCCATCTATCAAGAGATCTTTATAAAATGGGATTCTTTCTGCACTGCACCAAGAGCTTTCTTTAAAAAGGTTCAAAACAGGTCTAGGCGGCATAGAAGTGTTAAGATGGGAAAATAATTTATCTCTATTATAAGAAATGTTCCAGGAGGGATTATGCAGGCCTGGAAATAAAGGGATAGCCTGATAATCCCAACTGTAGGCTAGAGTGGCCGCAATTTGAAAGAGTTGATTGCCTAGTTGTCCATAAATTTGACTGGTAACAAAAGGTTGATCCATAGAATTACAAAGGTTTAAGGACGATGACGGGTTCATGAAGCTCTTGTGATTCTTTGAGTAAATCTTCATAGGAATACCCAAAATATCCGGCAGGTCTCCATCCTTTGAATAAAAGCTTCATTCTAGTAGCTCCATAAACTCGATGGGAATGTGAAAAAACTCGATCTTTTCCAACTGGTAGCGAGATGTATAAAAGCCCTGTTTTGTTTAACAGCTTTTTAGCCTCATTCATAGCTTCTAAATCGGCGTCTAGATGAATAGAAGCGCCTAATCCTACAGATTTTAGATGAAGCAACATCCATACGGCATCAAAAGCATCGTTTTTAGGCTGCGCATCAATCGTTATACGGCTGTCTTCGCTAGAAAGTATAGGAGTGTGAACAGTAGTCGGATAAGCTCCTTGAGCTAAGGCAATGCTTTCATACCATGGTGTAGTGGAATGAAAAATGGCTACTTGCTTTCCTTTGATCGGGAATGTTTCTAAGGCCTGGTATAAATAATGATCTGTTAATGATTTTGTCTGTTTATAGCAGGCCATTTTAAGGTATTGATCTACTTGACGTATGGTGAACGGTTCTCTTATAGACATTTCAATTACTCCATCAAACGGTCGCCAGCAGCATATCGTCTGGGTCTTTTCTGCTATAAAGAGTGATTTTATAATTGGGATTGATTTCCCATATTTTCTGCTTGATGTCTTCCAATTCTATGAAATCAAATTCTGCTGTGCCAAATAATTTAGCATCATCAATCATGAGTGTGTGATTTTTTATGTTATGATTCTTAATGCTTTCTAGTTCATCTAAAATAGGGTTATGCGTAAGTCCTTTAGCCGTATTGTCTGATGAATAATGGCTATCTAGCCAAAAAGTTGCAGGCGCATCAATGTGAGTAAGAATTTGAGGAAGAATTTTTGCAGAATCTCCTAAAAAAAGTTTCACTCTAGGTTCATGAGCAAAAGCTTCTTTGCAATGTTCATAGAGATGAGGGGCCATTTCAATAGAATAAATCTTTTCGAAATGGCCAGCATATAAAGCTCTGCGAATCCCATGCCCATAAAAAGTTCCCGTTTCAATGAAGTATTTATTTGGACAATGGGGATAGGGATAGAATTTCATCCTAATCTCTTTCTTTTACGGCAGAGACGATTTGATTGACGAAGGGAAGAACTTGCAATCCTTGGGATTTTAAAGCAGCATCGCATAGAACAGCTAAAGCCTTGTCATTTTCTTGATCAATTTCTAAATATTTCATAAATCACCTGTTTTTATTTCAATAAAATGTTAGGAATAGACTTTTTATCGAAGAATATTTTTAAGAATATTAAATGTCTATCCCCAACATACTAAAGTTTATCGCCTGATTTTTACTAAACCTTGTTGGTATCCGGATTGAGCCATATAATGTTCGTAAAATTGGCATTCATATTTTTTTCTTTGATAAATTCTTCGAAATTCTGATTCATGATTTCTGCCGTCGTTCCAGATCCTGCACCAAATTCAAGGATGTCCCCAACAAACAAAGGTTTTTTTTATACCGTTCGTGACTCAAGAATCGGCTATTGGACGGGAGATTGCTGCCAAAAATCGAATGCGGCAAAGTGGGCTAGTATGAGGCAATACAACCCACTTTGCCGCATTCGATTTTTGGCGCTTTGAACCCGTCCAATAGCCGATTCTTGAGTCACAAACGGTATAACTCAAAACAAAATGCATCTAATACTACTCCCAAAGTACACCTGAAATTTTATTGTAAATTATTCTGTTATATTGTTTTTTGTTTATTTATTTTTCAACGAATTTTCTGTTTGATCGTTTTTTTGTGTAACGGTTACAAAAAACAGATTTTTTATGAAAAGATGCTGAAAATCGATCTTCAAAAACATCTCTAAAATCGATAAGGGTGACATGACAAGTTTGGCGCTAAATCAATAAAAATATCTGGTAGAATCTGGCGATAGATCTGGAAGTTCGCCAAAAAACAAGTTCAATTTATTAACAAGATTGCAGAATAGACATCAATCAGAATCTGTGGAACAGATTTCTTGTAACTGTTACACAAAAATCGCAATTTTTTGATTTGGGATGAAAAAAATCGACCTTCAGAAATACCTCTAAAATCAACGATCGCTATCAGGTCTATGTTTTGACTCGTCTAAAAAAAATCGTTCGATTTTTGGGCGTTTCTGTGTTTAAGTAAAATTTTCTTGCGTTTCAAGTTTTTTTTCTTTAAGATCATTCCCCATAAAAACTCATATTTTTTGAAAAAAAACTTTTCATGAGAACTTTTTTCTGTTATGGGTTAGGATAATTAACGAAGTGCTATGATAAGGCTACTTATCATAACAGCTGATTTTTTTGACAAATTATCACCTCAGAGTCCGGCATCTTATGAAAGATCTAGAAATTTTCTCCTCCTCAACTTCTATGACAGAGGCAACAGCTCAACGCGACGAAGCGATTTGGAAAGAATTAGGAAAAATTAGTTTGGCTCAAGCCTCTGATTATTTTTTGCTCTCGTTAAAAGGACATACCAAAAGAACGTATCGCGCCGCTTTTCAATCGATTTTTCAATTGTTTGGCCAGCTTGGTCTATTTGATCCTCAAAATACGTTGCAGACCTTTGCTTTATCTAACTTAGAATTTCTGCTAGATGAAATCCGAGGCAAATTACCGGGAACTGAATCGACAAAACAAGCTCGCGCTGCTGCTTTTATCTCGCTTACCCGTTTTTTGCAAAGAACGACGGGTGGGGTGGTAAGAACAGCGATGCCTAATAAAGAAAAAGTCAATCCTACGTTCAAGCAAATTCGGGAAACAGCTGCCACGCAATCGTTAACCAAAGTACAATGGACAAAACTTCTTTTGTCTCTCAAAAGAGCTTCTTTTAGAGATTACCTTGTCGCCAAAATGATTTTACAAGGAGCCAAACGAGTTGGAGAAGTGTTGACAGCTCAGATCGATCAAATTAATTGGAACCAAAATCAAATCACCTTCAAACAATTTAAATCGAAAGAACTCGAGAAATTCACAGTGATTACTTACCCTAAAGATTTTATGAAAGAGTTGAGAGACTATATCGATGAGAGAAAAGAGGGGCCGATTTTTATTACTAAACATGGAAAAGCTTTGACTCAACCTCATCTCTATCGATCATTTTCTCTTGCAGGCAACCAAATCGGGGTTCCTTTCACTGTTCATCCTCACGTTTTAAGAGCTTCTGCAATCACCTATTTAAGTCTGCAAGGTTATAATGCGGACCAGATCATGAAAGTCAGCGGTCATGCCGACGTAAAACTCGTAAGATATTACGACAAAACTCCCATTGAAAAAAATTTGTCGCAAGAAGTTAATCTCATTTGAAAAGCCAAAAATTAGTGTAACCGTTACAATCCAAAATTCTGACGGTTTTTTAAAAGCTATTGATGGCGTAAGAATGGAAGTGGATGCAGAGACAACACAACAATTAATAGATATTGTGTCCTTGCTAAAGGTTTATAGGGTTTATAACCATAGTGGTCTAATCCGCTTACGGCGACTAGGAAAAGATCATGATGGCGGCTACGTTGTTCCTGAGTTCGCTTTAGAAAAAGCAGATGTAATTTTTGGATATGGCATTGGCGATGATATTTCCTTTGAAGACTCTGCGTCTCAGTATTATGGGAAAAGATCTTATGGCTTTGATGGGACAGTAGACTTTAACCAAAAGACCCATTCTTTATGTCAGTTTTTTCCTATTTGTATTATTTCTGAGGCTGAAAGAGAGAGAATTGTAGGAAAGCCAACAAAAGCCTCTTCGTTTAAAGATCATCTTGACATGTTGCATGTACAAGATAAAAAAATCTTTGTGAAGATGGATATTGAGACGGCCGAATATGCTGTTATGCCTGATATTTTAAAATATTCGGATCAACTTACTGGCATTACTTTAGAAATTCATTTTGATTATGATGTAGAGCTCATTCCCAAGGCGTTACATTTACTAAAACTTTTGGCAAACGATTTTATACTAGTTCATGTACATGGCAATAATCGAGCCAACCTTTTTCAAACGTTCAATGCGAAGGGAAATGTTCCAAGACTGTTGGAATTAAGCTATATCCACAAAAGTCTGATTGATCATTCGGAAGTTTCTCCCAATCAATACCATCCTACCAAACTCGATAAACCTTCCGATCCCAATTATCCTGAATTTGAATTTGAAATTATTTTTTAGTAAATTACATATAACCTTACAAGGGTTGTTAAAAATAATTTCAATCAATTCGTTGTAAGCAAATATATATAGAATTCCTGTAAAAGCGTACTGCTCTAGTAGGATCAAAAGGATATAAACAAAGTCTAAAGCCAGGGAGCTTAGAGAGAATATTTTCAAACCAATGTTTTGCGGAAAAAACAGATTGATGAAGAGGAGGCATTTCGGCTAAGGAAATACTAGCCAAAAAGATTCCATTAATTTTTAAATGTTTTCTAATATTCTCAAAAAATGGTAATAATTCATTTGGATGTATATGTTCTACAACTTCCCAAGCGGAAATGACGTCGCATAAAAAAGGAGCTTCTGGCTCATCATCTTTGATAATCATGACATGAAAAGGTTTAGAAATATCACAAGTAAACAAGTTTCTTTGATATAAGACAGGCCATTCAGCTCGACCATGATAAAGACTATAGTCAGATCCCTCTAATCCTACAGCAATGTGGCCTCTGCGAACTAAATCATGAACAAGAAGTCCTCCAGAACAACCTAAATCCATGAAATTTAAACGATTATAATTGAATAAACTTTCAATATCTTCTATAAATTCTGGCTTTGTGTAGTTATCGTTTTTTGTGCCTACAGGAAATTGATGATCTGGGCTATCAAATGCAACAGGATAATTTGTATCAACTTTTATTTTATATTTTTTCATGCTCAATATTTTTTAAAATTTTGCGATTGATTATATTTTCCATTTGCACAAACTTAAAATAATGCCATGGAAATTATGCTAAGATTGATATTAATTTAAATAGCTTTAAATTCAATCATTTTTGGTGCGACATAACAATCTACAAACTCGACTTTGTACAATTTCATGACTTCCTCGCTGACGCTCGTCAGTCATAAGATTGCAAAAATAAAAATTGATAGAGAGGCTCCTATCAGCCATAATCTTTGTTGTTCAAAGACAAAAGGTTATGGCAATGGACTCTCTATCACGCAACATTTTATCGGTTTTGCTCCCTTTCTCGGTATTGTTTTCTAAACCATCCTGGAAAAAGGCCCTGATCCTCCTAAATCGAAGGGGGCGAGGTTAATGAACTTCAAACAAATGCTCTCCTTGCAAAATCTCCCCTGGAAAGAGGTCGAGATCATTGGATACAATGGGATAAAACACCTGGTTCGATACGTTTCCAACACCTGC
>JAEHJW020004740.1_pt1 | contig 76053 bp, 86 predicted proteins | sample 9271431 | NCBI WGS metagenome assembly JAEHJW02 | reverse complement strand
GGGCATGTCCCACCCTGGAAGTGCCCGAGAAAAGATCAACAACCGTATGTACGTCAGGGATGGATTTAATGACATCCAGAATGACGGGAATCAGTGTACGTTTTGAGCCGATGTATTTGATCAAGGCGGCAACCTTCAGCGTTCACTCCAAACTTCATAGGCATTCAGGGTTTCCCTGATCCGTTCTTCGTATCGGTCAGGAACCAAGAACTCACTCGTATAAAAGCATCCCACTGATAAATCCTGTACGATGGCAATCTCATGAGGTGGTTTTTTTCCGTCCCTGTTTTTTTCCACGGTTACACGCAAAATGCCCAGTTTTTTTTCATCTTTGGTCGCAACCAACGAAACCACCATATCCGCTATTGCTACTTTTCCCACTGATTCAGCAACCGATGCCAATCCGATATGACCGGTACGTTCACTATCCCGATTAACTTGAGAGGCGGTGACTAATGCATAGTTATGCTTTTGCGCATGTCCGCGCAATTGCCGAAATACATTGTCCAGATCAAATCGGTGATTGTCGCTACGAGGCAATTTCATTTCATCCGGATAGTCCAGACAGACCAAATCCGGAACGAATTTGCGCGAATAGATCAAATCCGAGAGGTATTCGTCATAACCCTCAAACGAAAGGGAAACAGATGGAAATCCCTTGATGTGTATCAATTTGTTGGCGTTAGAATTCAGAACAGTGAGTTCCAGAGCAGCCAGAAAATCGGGATCGCGTGTAGTAGGAACCGACCTGGAAGTCCACGCCAATAACGGACCACTATGCGTGAGATGATTGGAAGTTCGCTGGACTACCGGATTCGCAATATCACGCGTTGATCCGCAAGGTGAATCACGATCCGGATCATAATAAAAAGGCCCGAAATGGCCCTGAATCAATCGCCGGTCGATCTGTGCTTCCGACATTTCCAGACTCAAATAGGCAACCCGTTTGCCGTGCAAGATCGCCTGATTTGCCAGATAGGTCATAAAAAATGACTTTCCAACGTTAACAAACGCCTCGATTAAAAACAGTTTCCCGCGTTTCGGAACTATGGAAAACCCATCCAGATAAGTCAGACCAGAAGAAAACTCACATTCTTCGTCCGGAGCAAACGCTTTCTTGAATCCTTCTCCTAAATTGATTCCCCCCCGATCAACACTCCGTCGTTGACTCAGAGCATCCAATACCAGTGGTGCAATTTGTTCCGTATCCCCACCATCCAGAATTTCGCCCATTTTTTCATGCGTAATGTCCCACCGGGCCCGATCCAGTACTTTCCCCCATTCTCCCAGAACATAATCCGTATTGATTCCCCCCAGATATAAATTCTGGGCGCGATATAACATTTCCACATAGAGAGCGGATGCGTCAGGAGAATCAGACGACCGCAAAATCCACGTAGAAGCATGTCCTCTGGCGGATACTCCAAATCGCTCATAAAAACGATAGGCACGTGATAACAACTCCCTATGTTCGGGAGAGAGCATATCTTTTGGTTCAAATGATCCCCGCACCCTCGCGCAGGCATTTGTATCAAATAGCGCCAATCCCAAGAGCTGATCTTGTAAAAGTCCGATATTTTGATTTTCGATCACTTGATAGCATCTTAAGCGCGTTAAGATGCGCTTAAGAGTACAATTTTGTTATCAAATGTTGTCGGAGCATGGCATTTTTGGCGGCGGGAAAGTATTGGATCAGCCAAACCGGGAAATCCTCTAACGCACCAAAAATGCTGGCGAACGATGCAGGACGACCCTCCTTTTCACGAATGAATGCCACGATCCGTCGCAGAATCTGAGGCGCTTGTTTATAATCCAGCCCGGAAGCAATGTACCAGTTCTCTATTTTTTTTATTTTCTTTTCGTAGTCAGGCCGTTTGGCAAGAAAGGTTCCATAAGGCGTGCGCAATTGGTGCAATTCCCGTTCGATTGCCTCTACTACAATTTGCCCTAGAGGAGAGACACAATAAGAAGAAACGGAGGATGAAGAATTCGATATAAGTCCAACTTTCCCCGCGCAACGAAAGCTTTCCAAAACAGATTCGTCAATCATAAATTGTTTTCCACATCAAATCGAAGGGTGTCAAAAAAGCTATATTATATGTATCAGAGAACTTATTTTTTCCGCAGACACCCTTTCAATGGCTTCCTCTATCTTTCCCTTACCCAATAACAAACCGCGTTCCAAATTGTATTCGTGTATCAACACCCATCCACGACCTGTTTCCAGCATATCATATCCAAGATGACACAGTTCATCCAGTTTCTTCAAGCCGTTTTCCGGGATCATGGCTGTTTGGTCGGTTTCGTTCCAGTATCCGGTTTTACGGGAGATGTACCAAGAGGCGCAGGCGACGGTGGGGATGCGTCCGGAAGCGTCTGCGACGGTGGGGGGGAAACATCCATTCCGAGATCCTTCTCGAAATCCTCTTCCCAGTTTCCCAGATCACGAAAAAAACGGGAGAAAAAACGTTTGATGGCAGACCACATGGTAGGTGCTCCTGATTGTCGAATGGAAATTGAGCGTCCAGTATACCACAACCAAATCTGTTACACAAGCTCATGGATCAGAAATGCAAATTATCCGTATCGGGAATGATAATCATTCATGCTTTATTTTTTTATTTTCTTTGGAAATCAGAATTTCGGCGGCTTTTTTTAATGCAACATCAAGATCTTCCTCAGTTTTTTTTCGTTCTTCCGGAGTGGACGGAGGTCGCGGCTCGATCTTTCTTTCCTTCATAAACCGGTCAATTTTGCGCAACAACTTCAAAGAGTTATCTTTTTTTCCGTGCCATCTGTTAAGTGTCCGAAACCAGCTATTCAAAAACAAAAGAATGGTAGGATCAATTTTAGCAGTTTTCTTATCCATCGGTTTGTTCCCGTTCTTCCTTGTTCTTGAATCTTAATAGATTATGTAAAATTTTACGCAGAAAACTGTTGGGGAAATAAAATGGCGTTCCACCAGCCCCTCCCCATTTCCACAGTTTTCGAGAAGCGGGATCAGCCCATTCAATAATAATTTTCCCAACGGGAAGATCAATTTCCAGATCTTCACACAACAATTGTAGAGCAATCCGCCAGTAAATTTCGAGAATTGGTACGAGGGTATTTTGGGAAACTCCCATCTCCGCCGCAGTCTCCTGCAAAATCTTGCCTTCCACGAATTGATTGAACACGCGCGAAGAACAATCCAATACGATTCTTCCCCTGTGATCCCTGTGAATTGCGGTCAAAATGGTTCTTTCCATATCTATATCCTAATGTCGGCCTTGTGTTCAGTCATCAAAAATTGAATATCTCTCTGAACATTTAAGGGGGTCGTATACACCCCCAAAAGGGAATCCGCCAAGGCGTCCGGAACGGGCGGAACATGTAAAAACAAATTGATCACCGGCATCTTGTCAAATCCCAAAGTTTTGGTATACAAAAGAGCGAAGGTTTTAAGATTCTGTTTGTAAACCTCCCGCGTAAGAGAACGCAAAACTTCCTCCATGTTTTGCGCAGGAGTCCGCCGCTTGGATTTGAGACCCATCAATATATCTTCTTCCAATCGTCCCGCAACCGGAACAGTCTTTGGATTATACAACATAAGAATGGATTTTTCAATCTCGGAGAAAACCGTTACAGCCCGTTTGCATTCGGATACATGCGCCAAAAACAAAAGCCAATCCAGAATGGAGAGCTCCTCTTTACGCAACCAAAATACAGGATTATCCTCCGCAGGAACAGAGGCGTAATCCAGCAAACAGATATGCAACTCGATGGCATCCTCTTCTTCCAGAAAAACATACATAAAGTCCGGAAGAATATCCAGACAATCACGCCGAATCAAACGGGCACTGTTATATTGTACGTTACAGTATTTTTTGAGACAGTCAGGACAAAGATGAAGCGCGGCCCGTCTTCCGCGCAGATGCATTTTGCTGACAGTATTACTGCGAGCATTTTTTCGTGATTGGACGTGCCCACAAACATGCCGGATATTCAGATAATACCAATTTTCATCCGACGTGAGCCGGTATCCGGGAAAGGCTTCCCCCCCGATTTCCCCTTCGTCTGTACTACTCACGAGATTTGGGAGGAATTCTCCTTGAACGGGAAAGAGTGGCCGATTCCGTGTCCAACTCGGACAGGTTTTCGTCGGATCTAACATCATTAGCAGGTTTTTTTACGTTGGGAACATTGATTCTCTTGCGAAATCTCTCGAAGGGATCAATGTTGGAAACAAGGGGTTCGTCTTTCATGGGAATAAACTCACATTGAATAACTAGATGAATAATATCACAATTACGAATGCTTGACAAACGTTCCCAACTAGTGCATACTATATTCACATCAACTATGGAGATACACACAATGAATACCGACACAAAGACCGACTGGTTTGCGCTCGCCTGTGCAATTGTCACTCTTCCGACGCCGCTGGCCAATTTGTCAGAAATAAAACCGTTTTTGATGAGACCATTAGAAGATGTTGACAAATCCGAAAAACCGGAGTATCATGGATTTTGATCATTTATGATCTTCCAATACGGCCCCTAAGGCCACATCATTTTAGGAGACTGCCATGTTTAAATTGAACACCAAACCCAAAGATAGATCCGAGGAAATCGTTCTCTTGGCTGACGATTACGCCGAAATCGTTTCCCTTTCAAAGGACATCGAACGGCGCAAAGCCGCTCTCCGCGAAGAAATTCTGGCTTCTGGCCTTAATTTTCTAAGTGGAATGCACGCAACCGTCCAGATCATCGAGAAGACCCGTCGCACCCTTCCAACCGAAGTTGTATTAAAAAATTTGGGTGAGACGTGGGTCGAGGCCCATAAAGTCAGTCAGACCGTACGTGAACTGCATGTAACAGAAAAATAAGTCTAGGTTCAGTGCTGGGAACCAGTCTCCACCTGTCGCCGTCGCAGGTCCCGCACAGACGGCCTTTTTTAAAATATGATCAAACCAGGAGATTAAAATGACTGAGCAATTTGATTTTGGAAAAGGTCCCATGGCAGCCCACCAGCATCCAAACGGTGGAGGATGGGTTGAGGATACGGCAGTGGTTGAGGAGACAGCTTTTATAGGCCCCAACGCACTAGTATATGACAATGCGCAAGTGTCAGAAAATGCGCAAGTGTTAGAAAATGCGCGAGTGTTCGGGAATGCCTGGGTGTTCGGAAATGCACAGGTGTATGAGAGGGCACAAGTGTCCGGGCACGCACGGGTGTATGAACATGCACGGGTATGCGGAAATGCACAAGTGTTCGGGGCCGCACATATATTGGGGAATGCGCTAGTTTTCTGGGATGCACAAGTATATGAAAATGCGCGAGCGTATGATGACGCACGAGTGTTCGGATACGCACGAGTGTTCGGGGATTCGGAAGTGTCCGGGAATGCCCTAGTGTGTGAGAATACACAAGTAGGCGGAACGGCACAAGTATACGAAAATGCACGAGTAGGTGGAAATTCGCACGTGTTCGGGAATGTGCAAATATTCGGGAATGCGCTAGTGTCTGGATATGCGCAAGTGTCCGGGAATGCGAGAGTGTTGAAGGAGGCACAAGAATGACTGAATTCCATGATTTTGGCGACGGTCCTGTAGCTGCCCATCGACATCACAATGGTGGAGGATGGGTAGCAGATACCGCAACGGTTGCAGATACTGCCTATGTAGGACCGTATGCACTAGTGTTCGGGGATGCGCTAGTGTTAGAGAATGCACAAGTTTACGGGAAAGCGCAAGTGTTAAATAATGCACAAGTATATGGGCATGCGAGAGTATACGGGAATGCTCAAGTTTACGGGAATGCTCAAGTTTACGGGAATGCTCAAGTTTACGAATATGCGCAAGTGTACGATAACGCGAAAGTGTACGGAAAGGCGCTAGTGTACAATTTTGTGCACGTGTACGGGGATGCGCAAGTTTACGATAACGCGAAAGTGTACACTTGCGCGCGAGTGTATGAATATGCAGTAGTGTATGGAAAAGCGCAAGTGTATGGAAATGCGCAAGTGTGCGGGCATGCGCGAGTATATGAGCATGCACAGGTATGCGGAGATGCGATAGTGTATGGAAAAGCACAAGTTTTCGAGAATGTGCTAGTGTCCGGAAATGCACAAGTATTCGAGACGACACAAGTATTCGGGAAGGAGAAAGTGTCGGGAGATACGATGATAGATGACTAGCCTAACAGCCCATAACTGAGGGGATTGGTTATAATACCCGGATGTGGTACTATTCATGGCTAGGAGGTTAATTCGACCAGAAATCTTCTGGCCCTTGGTCTGGCGACCCCAAGTCGCTCTACGACGAGTTCCGCCGAATGTAAAGCCTGTGGAGAGGAAGGCTCTGGCTATGCTCGAAAGGGCAAAGCGAAACCGGCCTCGACGAAGCAGGAAGTCAGCACCAAAGCTATCTTTGCATAGTTTTGGATAGGTCTGATGGAACGGGAACAACTTCAGGCTCAGGAGAATTGATAACCGTAGTTTCTCTATATCCCTGTCCCAGAGAGGCCGAAAACGTAAACGAGTGACTTTGACTTTCCGTCTTGGCTTCAATTTGAGCAGGGGGTTTTGATACCAGATATTGCATGAGAATTTGGGATGCCTGAATTCTCATCTCCGACGATTCTTCCGGATCTTTTACCAGTTCAGTCAGATAAATTACAGATTCCAGGGCACCCTTTGACAATCTATAATAAATATCGACCAGATTTTTCTGTATCTTACCCAATCGTAGACGTGAGGCTGGAGCCAACAATAATCCCTGAACTGCCAGAGGATTGAAATGATTGTATTCCTCCGTCACTAATGCTGAGCTTTTTCCACCTCTTGCCATGACTAATCTTTAGATTGGTTTTGATAGTATTTTATCAGAGGGGAAAATATCTGATTGAAACGTTGCACTGAACTCATCCCAAGGAGATAATTGGCTATCTGATCGTAATCTTTATGATTTAGGTGTTCGTAGAGAGTGCCCGATTGGAATTGGGGGGATCCTACCAGTGTACTTACCAGCATCCACAGAAACCTTAGATTGATGTCCAATCCATCCAACTCTCCGTGTTTGAACTCGTATGTCCCAGACATAATCAAATGTGCCAACAAAGAGTTTTTGCGATTCTCAGACCATGCAGACACATCACTAAGCAGGAACTGCATCATATAAATTGAAATGTCCGGATATTTTTTCAATTCCCGGACAATCCGTGTTTCAGTAATCCTAGGTTGTTTTGGAATCTTCAATTTTGCGTTCCTCGTGTGTTCTGGACTCCCGTCTTACCCCGGCCAAATGACCATGAGCTTCTGCATCCGCACCGTCCTGTTTGGGTTGAATCATGGGACTGGCCTGTTTACCGATCAGGATGGATTGATAGACGGATTGCAGGGCAGGATCTCCGGGAGCCAGTTCAAGTATTTTAACAGTTTCCTGCTGATCGCGTGAGGCAATTTCTGAAAGGGGAGGAAGTCCAGAAGCCCGTCGTCTCTCACCATAAGTCATTGAATTGTAACGCGCTTCATAAGCCCTGGCATCCTCTTTGGGTGATTTCCCGTGGAATACCATGCGTAAAAGAGGCCAATTAGGGATGATAAGCGCGTCGTTGATGATTTCTTCGAGGTATCCCAAAAGGACGGTTTTCCCGATGTCAGACTCATCGATCTGGGTGACGGAATCCTTTTGTGGTTGCTTTTGATCACTCCCGCCGCTCGTCAGTCCGGATACCCGGTATCCCAATCGCTGGACCGGAAACCTGAATACGGTAGCCAGTGCACCGACGATAAGATTCATGAACTCCACATAAATCGCGTGATCCATACCTTTGAAAATGGACAGATCGATCAGTTCCAGTTTTCCGTCTTGGGGAAGCTTGACGATAGGCATTGTCCATGCCTTGGACACTCCCCGCTTCATATTGATCCAGATATTGGACAGAAAATTGAGTTGTCGGCGGACCCACGGACCGGTCAAGGTAAGAATCCCGTTCGGCGTGGAGTTACGATTAAAGCGATCCAAATTGAGTGCAAGGGACTGACTGAATCCCTGAATTAAACGTATGCCGACCTCGTTTTCAGATAGTCCGTAATTGAAAATTCCCGGTTCGAGACGCGGATTGCGAACCGACCAATACAGATCGTTCCGCGTAAATGTATAAACCACGTTCCCGGTCTCGTCTACTCCTACGTATGCAATTTCGGTGTCGCTGTTATAACCCTTTTCAGGATCCACCAGCCGGATATTGCCCGGACAGAGAGGCGCAAACGAAACGACACGACCCTTACGATCCCGTTCAGTCCAAATGGCCACTCCGTCGTAAGTCAGCGTTCCCCGAACTACTGCCGAGAGAAACCCACGGAAGGTTCGCAATCTCAACCGCGAACGATCCATGCTGCTGATATTGTAGGTGGTGCCGTTCAACAGGAACATCTCGGCTTCCCTTATTTGTCTCCGTGTTTCATCTGTAGTTTCTCCGCCGATGGGCTGGATGCTCCATCCCGGTCTCCACGGTTGGGTAGAGATTTCGGAATAAGACAGAATATCGTCGATACGCATACCGATAATCATTTGCGGGGCGATATTATCCCGAACAACTTTATACAAACTGGCCGCGGGGATACCGGGCCACTGGATGACGCCGCTCACCCAGGATTCGGGTTGGAGACTGATCGTAGTGAATGACTGCATGTTCGGCGGGAGATCAGCTTTTCTGATCGTCATGCACGGAAGAGACTTCTCTACATTACGCTCTCGTGCAATCAGGGCATCCAGAACGGATTGACCGGAATCAGGAATTTCCTGTCTGAGCAGGGTTTCCCGCATGGAATCTGCTTGGGCGTTCAACCATGAAAGGGTAGGAATACCCATCACGGCAGCTTCCGATGAGCTTATCAACTGATTTTCATCTTCCCCATCGGATTGAAAGATCGTGGAAGAAAATAGTTTATCGGGTAGGGTATCCATAAAAATATCATACCACAAAATTCAAAATGGTCCGATCCAGCCCGCATCGGGTGAGGTAAATTCATCCGGTTCTTCCATCTCAAAGCGTTCACAGGACGCTATGTTAGATACCCGGATCTTGTGTATTAGACAAAACCCATCACGATAGTTTTTACAAATTGCACAATGCGGACCCAGAACATCAGCTATGGGGGATCGTTCCTTGAGCATCCGGCCCAGAGTGGATGAAGTGAGCAGATAGGGATCTTGCTCTACTTCCTGAGTTTCAGCCTCGTCAGGAAAATCCGCCACCATACCACCCCCTACGTTACTGCCTATGGCAAAGTTGGCGATATAGACAAATGCGTCAGTCCGATCATCACGTCCGCCCTTCTTCCCCGTAAACGCTTCGATTTCATCTAAAAATCCGGACACCCATTCCGCCCCTTGGGGCAGAAATACACGTCCCTGAGACACCCACCCCTTGGCCGAACCAGCGCCCAAACCCTGACTCGCTCGGGTTGCCTTGGACAGTCCTCCGGGATCGACTGCCGTGATCGGAAGCGTATCTTTGAGTGCGTCGATCAGGGGGAGGCCACTGGCCTTGTTCTCGACCAGAATGGCTTCAGCGTTCCACTGTTTCTGAAACTCTTTGATTTTATTGATTATTTCAGAGAATCCAAAACGTCCCCACAGACAATCCAAAAGATAGATGTCGTAATGTTCCTCCGCTTCCCAATCTGCGCCTGCGCGGTGACTCTTGTTGCACGGCAGGAGTGCCGCCACGATTCCAGCAGACGGATCAGATTCTTTTGCTTCGGTCAACGACGTGTCCCACGCCGTGATTATTTTGGCATCCGTCTCTCTAATCCTTCTCACCCACGCTTCCGAAAGTACATAAAACTCAAAGTCTTTACGTGCGAACAGGCGTCCTTCTTCCTCCGCTGGATTGCCCTGATAAACCGCCTCGAAAACCGAAGGGTTATTCAAACGCACCTGATGAGCAAGACGTTCCGCCTGTTCCATCTCCGGCCAATAATAGGCGTATCCGTGACGGGGTTTGATGGGGGCGTAAGGAATCTGCATCCAGCCGGTCTTTCCGGAACGTTCGGAAAACACACATAAAAAATTATCCGGTACGAACACGTCAAACTTCAATAAATTAGAATCAGTTTCCGGTCTCATGCAGGGAAGATTAAGAATTACCCAACTCTTGCGCCGACCGAGAACTCCGTACAGATCATCCGTAGCCCATCTGCGACCCGCAACGATAGTTCGAGAACCTTTTCCGGGACTGATCCGGGATTGGATGGTGTTATCGAACAGATCAACCATTTTTTTGAGTTGATCGGGAGTTTGTGTATTCTCAGGACTGTGTAAATCATCCAGAATCAATATATCAGCGTGTTTGCCGACCAGAGTACCGGATGTCACACCATAAGCAGCATAACTGGGATTAGCCAGTCCTGGAGTTCGTCCCGTGACAAACATACCATTATTGGGAGACCATCCGAGGTCGTAAGCCGGACGGATGGCCGAAAACAGTTTTGGCCACGCAGGATGATACTCGATAGTTTCCATGGCTGCTTTCACGAATCCTGAAGCAAGCTGTTCGGACGCCCCCACGCACATCAGGGTACGGGAAGGTTCAATAGCGAGTTCCCAGAGGGGATAAATGATAGAGAGCAAGTGGGACTTTCCCGATCCTGGCGCAATGGTCACGACCAGCCGATCAATGCGGGAATCTGCCAGAGCGTCCATGATGGGAGAAAGATGTGCGGCGGTCGGTTGAAGATGAAATATATCGTAAAAGATCGCCAATTCGCGTCCCGACTGGTGTTTGAATTCGATAGGAGCGTCTATTGATTTAACCTGAGAAAGATTTCTTTGATCGTGGATTCCAGTTGATCTATTTTTTTCTGTTGGGCCTGTACCGTAGCCACCAGCGGGGCAATAAGCCCGCTATAATTCAAGGCCAGGTTTTCTTCTGCACCGGATACCAGTTCTGAGAAAACGTCTTTCACCTCCTCTGCGATGAATCCTAGAGAGGGTAAGCCAGAATCTTTAAAGTTGAATGATACCGGATTCAGGGACATTATTTTTTCGGTTGGATCGGCGAGCGACCGTATGTTCTTCTTGCGTGCCCTGGCCGATCCGGTAGTCAGCGTTCCAGCAAGAGTGGCATCTCCTGCATCGGTCACATGAAACAAAGAAGTGGAGGTAGAAATATCATAAACTTCAAAGGCGTATCCTAAACTATTATTTCTGTCCCACACAATCGTGTCCGGATAGGTTGCTCCTGCAATACCTTGAAATTGCATCTGGGCATACGAATCCGAAGCCATATTAACGACCATAAAAATCTTTGCGGCAGCCCCGGTCGCATTCACATATAAATAATCATTAAAGTTATTGATGTTCGTAAACGTGTTGTTACCCGAGAATGTGACATCTCCAGCAATGGCGGCAGTAGTCAGCGTGCCAGCAAGAGTGGCATCTCCGGCATCGGTCACATAAAACAGAGGGGTGCTGGTAGAGTCATTATAAACTTCAAAGGCATATCCCAAGTTATTATCTCTTCTCCAACCAATGTAGTTCGGATAGGTTGCTCCTGCAATACCTTGAAATTGCATCTGGGCATACGAATCCGAAGCCATATTAACGACCATAAAAATCTTTGCGGCAGCCCCGGTCGCATTCACATATAAATAATCATTAAAGTTATTGATGTTCGTAAACGTGTTGTTACCCGAGAATGTGACATCTCCAGCGATAGTGGCAAAAGTATTCGTACCTGAGAATGTGTTGTTTCCTGAGAATGTATCAGCACCTGAGAATGTGACATCTCCAGCGATAGTGGCGAAGGTATTCGTACCTGAGAATGTATTGTTACCTGAGAACGTATCAGCACCTGAGAATGTGACATCTCCAGCGATAGTGGCGAAGGTATTCGTACCTGAGAATGTATTGTTTCCTGAGAATGTGTTGTTTCCTGAAAATGTATTTGTACCCGAAGTGGTCAGCGTGCCAGCAAAAGTGACATCTCCTGCCATGGTCACATAAAACAAAGGGGTGGCGGTACTAAGATCATAAACTTCAAAGGCATATCCCTGGTTATTATCTAGGACCCACCAAATACGGTCTTCAAAGTTTGATCCAGTAGCACCCGCAAATTGTATTTGGGAAGTGGAATTAAGAGCCATACCTACGTTCATAAAGACATTATTAGCGGCTGCATTTGCATTCGCGTTTATAGTCCCATCAAAATCATTGAAAGACGTGAAAGTATTATTGCCTGAGAACGTATTATTGCCTGAGAACGTATTCGGGAGTGTGAATGTATTGATACCTGTGAACGTATAATTGCCTGAGAATGTGACATCTCCAGAGATAGTAGCAGTATTAAAAAATTGAACATCTCCTGCATCAGTTACACCAAACAAAAAGCCGTTGCTAATAAGATTATAAACTTCAAAGGCATATCCCTGGTTATTATCCCTTACCCACCAAATACGGTCTGGATAGTTTGCTCCCGTAACGCCTTGAAATTGTATTTGGGAGGTGGAATTAAGAGCCATACCGACGTTCATAAAAACAGCATTGGCAGCTGCGTTTGCATTCGCGTTTGTAGTCTCGTCAAAGTTATTCGTACCCGAAAATGTATTGTTACCCGATAACAATGCATACCCCGCCAGGTTGATTCCCGATTGTGGCTGTGCTGCATACAGAATCGTACTCGTTCCGGTAGATCCCGGATCCATGTCGAGTGTACCGATAACAGTTCCGGCAGCCGCTGCCGTTGCTGCAATCGCATCCACTCCGTTCCAATCTCCCAAGACCGGTCCGGTCCCTATCTGGAGATCGACGGAAGTCGTGGTATTGACATAAATATCCAGATTTGTAGTAGATGTACCGGATGTCCTGATTCTGGCTTGTGTGATGGGTAATCCCAACGTGCCATAAATCAGCACCAGCGATCCGTTCCCGCCGGTTGCATCGACCGATACATTGAAGGTCTGGTTTCCCGGTGTTCCTCCGGAAAGGACCGAAACCACGCAAGTAAATGTCGCTTGATAGGATGCCGAAACGCTGTTGTCGTTGGTTGCAACGGTATACCACCCACTGGATGGAACGGTAGCCTGTATAATTGTTACGCCGCTAGACATAAAATACTCCCAAAATTAAATATTACCCTATTTTCCACGTCATTCCGCCCGCTTTCTCGAATAACGCGCAGGTTGTGGCATTGTCGTCCACCAATAATACTCCGGAACCAGCATAGTCTGCCTTATGTTTATAACTGTCTACCAATACGAGGGGAAAGTCTCCCAGGTTTTCCCGCACCCAATCAAATTTGTTTTTTGCTACCACATCCTGCAATTCTCCTTTTGCACCCACTGACAACAAAACCGGATCGGGATCCCAGAGCAATACATGATTCCATACCTGTTTGGCCCACGGAGTTTTACCCACTTTCCTGAAGGTCGGTTTCCCCACGGCATAATCTTCCCACACCAATTTCCAAAATTCCTTTTTGGATATGCATCCCGGAACATCGAAACGAATTTCCACTCCCCAATTGTTGCGCGCATACCCCGCCAGATCGGCGAGAACGCCATCCATATCACAATAAACCTTCTTGACCGTACCGGAAGCAAACTGTGGGACCGCTAATCTTTGAGACATGGTATGTTCCATGTGAAACATTGAATTTCATTATATTTCAGATGACTTGAAAAATCAAGCCGTTTGTGCTATACTTCTCAACCTGATGATTTACATATTTTTGGTGCACCAACTTCTGCACATGTGGCAAGGAAACTTCGCCTGTAAAATAGCCTCGCCAGACCATCTCTGTTATACCGCGCAGGCCGTCATCATTGAAGAATCGTCCAATTGCAGGCATCGCTACGGTGATGACGGCAAGAGCCTGGGATGTATGCAGGTCAGCCTGGGCGCAACCCGCCGGATTTTTCCTGATTTTCCTATCTCCGAATGGCGTTTGCTGGCGACCGACGACGGTCTGAATATCTCTCTCGGAACCCGCTATTTATCCCTCTGCATGGTGTGGATGAAATCATGGAAAAGGGGATTGGTTTGCTATAACGCCGGACCCTCCTTTGCACGCAGTCTGACCCCATGGGAAGTCTCCCATTTTCCCTATGTCATAGCAATCATACGCTATGTGCATTTGCTCGAACGGATAGAACCGGGAAAACCATGAAAATATAATGACTTACAAATTTAAACTTTCGAACACTTGACAAACACTCCCAACTAGTGCATACTGTTTTTGCATCAACTACATCGGAGACGCTCATTATGCTTATTGATTTCAGACTCACCAACTACCGCTCTTTTCACGAAACCCAGACCCTTAGCATGGTCGCCGTCTCAGGCAAGGAGCACGAGACCACCAACCTTTTTGCATCGGGTTCGACAGTCGCACTGCGACTGCTACGTTCGGCCATCGTATATGGCCCAAACGCCGGGGGCAAGACCAATCTCGTGCGCGCACTTCAATTCATGCAGGGCATGGTTTTGAATTCCGCGACGCAAATTCAGGAAGGTCAGAAACTGAACGTGCAACCATTCCTGTTCGGAACGGAAGCACACGATCAACCTACACGATTTGAAGTGAACATTATGGAGGAAAGCGGGGAAGGGGAAATCCGATACCAGTACGGTTTCAGTCTGACATCCGAACGAGTTATCAGTGAATGGCTCTTCGCCGCGCCGAAAGGGCGTGCAAAACTGATTTTCCAGCGTGAATACGAACCCGAAACCGGCAAGTATCAATGGGACTGGGGCGCATCGTTTGTTGGCCGCAAGGAGGATTTGCGCGATAAGACGCGTGCCAATGGCCTGTTTCTCTCGACCGCCGTCCTGTTCAATAATGAGCAGCTTCGGCCGGTTTTCATCTGGTTCCAGAATCGACTTGCCATTATTCCCGACAATGCGCTCATCATGCTGGGACACACGCTGGGAATGTGCACCACGGATAATGATAAAGCCGACATCATTTCGTTTTTCCGCGATGCCGACATCTCGATTACGGGCGTTTCTTTGGACAAGCAACCCGTAAAAAAGGTGACTATCGCTTTTGATCTTGTGAGTGGAGCGAAAGAGACAAAAACCACGGAAGACGAGGCGATGCTGGTTCGCTTTCGTCATCGTTCACGGGACGGACTTTCCGAACTCGAACTCCCGCTGGCAGAAGAATCATCAGGAACGCAAAAGCTTTTCGCCTTGGCCGGGCCGTGGCTTGATGTTATGAGAAAGCGCCGCGTGCTCGTGGTAGATGAGCTCGATCGTAGTCTGCATCCGCTGATTTGCCGACACTTGATCGGGCGCTTTAACAACAGCCGGACCAATCCACAGAACGCTCAGCTTATCGCCACCACGCACGATACGAGCCTGCTGGATCCACATCTGTTGCGTCGTGACCAGGTATGGTTCATAGAAGAGAACCGTCAACAGGCGTCGCATTTGTATTCTCTGGTCGAATTCAGTCCGCGCAAGGAGGCCTCGCTCGAACAGGATTATTTGAGGGGACGTTATGGTGCGTTGCCTGTTGTCGGAAGTCTGGATTTCTAAAGCTCGATGGCGCGCGAACCCATACCGACCTCTGGATACACTGCTGCCGACTTCTACCGCAGGATCCGCAACCGTGAACCTTAGAACCGCGTACCGCTATGACGCGGGATCCATGTCTCGGTCAAGCATCTGGTCGAGGACTTTGTGCGTTACCGTTCTATCTGCCGAGGATCGCTGATCCGAATGTGCTACTTGAGGCCATCCGCAATGGCGTTGCCTTGCTTGCCTGGGAAAAAGTTGTCACTGTGAAGCCATGGTGAAGTTCGGAATTTGTGTTATCATGATTGCCACGTGTGGGGGCGATCAGGCCTCGACACGAGTACTGAAGCCCGAAATGCATGCCGAGGTGCGGTTAGGCCTCGTTAAACCAACCGCAAAAGCTAGTTGCGAACGACGCAAACTACGCCCTAGCGGCTTGACCGCTAGCCTCCACCCGGTGCCGCGCCTGTGCGTCCGGGAGTTCCGAAAGGAACGTGGGGGTCGATCACGCAGGAACCGTTCGAGGAGTCGCCCCGGCTCCACGCTCGGAACCCACGGGGCTAGGTGACCGGAGTTTGCGGATGAACGGCCGGACATGACATCTATCATCCAGCTAAGCATGTAGACAGTCGGGTGGATGGCTCGTGGACGCGGGTTCGATTCCCGCCGCCTCCACCATCTGAACGATGAACACCGAAAATGCACGGGAAATGCACGCGTGTATTCATTTACGCTCCGCGTGCGTTGGGCGGCTCAAGAAGCCTCCACCATTTAGAGGACAGGTTTTTGGTTTCTCTGTACGGCGGACCACCTTTGGCGGCAAGCCAAAATTTGCCCCCTTAAACCCCCCCCTTTTAAGAGCCCTAGCAGTGCCCTTGACGGAGCAGTTCCCAACGACTTGCGAACGGAACAGTCTCGTTCAGCCTCTTGCGGGGCCCTACCTCACTAGTATTAGCGGCGTCCCTTCGCCGCCACGCCTCCCCTTCATCGTTTCGCCTTCGGCTCACTCTTTCGTATCGGCCTGAAGAATTAACTTTATTCTATCCTCCGTACAACAAAGAATTCTGAAAAACACTCAATTCACCTCACGGGGCCTGTAGGGAACCAAAGGTTCCCGCTCCGGGAGGGGAATTATCAAATCTCACGAGGCTGTAGGGAACCGAAGGTGACCGCTTCGGGAGTTTGATTCTGTTGGTTAGTGGCTAGTGGCTAGCAATTAAGAAATAAATGCCGTTGTGTTTGTTCAGGGCGCAACTCACCCCTTTAAAATAAACTACTACAAAAAAGAAAGCCAAGTCTATGATAAACCAGGAAATTATTTTCCTAGGCTGTCAAGGACTGACCTCCCCGTTGCAGTTTTTCAAGGGGTGTGCTGCCGTTTGGCCAGCTTTTCGTCAAACAACCACGCTTAACTCCGTGGATAAAGGGAGGACAGCCCGTCGCCCTTTTATGTTCGGTCACTTCGGTCCCGAAATAAACCCGACCTTGGAACGCGGTTTGTTGTCCCGCGCCTTCTGGTAATTTCCAGTCTTCTGGAATTTCCAGTCTTCGGATCTTTCGTGAACCTCTCAATGGTCGGGGCCTTGTTGGGGTCCCCGCTTGCGCAGGCAGTCGTGGTCCAGTCCCACCCCGCGTTTTCTCGGTCAGACACGCCGGAAACGAAAACTCCCGGAGCGTCCTCGGTCCCACTCTTGGAAGTGTTGACCAATGTTTGGTGAGGACAGGGGCGGAATCCTGAAAATCAATTCCGTTATAGTCAACCCCGATCTCACCTTTCTGTTCTGGCCCTGAGCCACGCGACTTTAAACCCCCCACATCAGCGGATTTGAATTTGCCTCCTGATGCAGTAGATAGCCTAGGTCTTCCCCGGGCAGCAATAAATATGTTGGCGCGTGGTGAGGTCCCCGCTAACTCGCAGCGAGATTGCGTGTCCGAAAGTTTTAACACTCCGGACCTTTCATGCTTATGAATGTTATGAACTCTCCCGCCGCCTAAACCGCTTACGCAGTTGTAGCGCGGGTTTCTTCCCTCACGGAAAGAGTTTCCTGGTTCCTTCCCTCCGAGTAGAGGGTTTTGCGTCCCCTGCGTCCGACCGTTTCCGGCCACACGACTTACGATGGACTCCTCAGGCGTACATTCGGACTGCCCCGGCCCTATTTCGTGATTATAACACAACTCAGCCTCGAGAGAACAGCCCGCTTGACCCCCTCCTGGCCTTACGGCCTAGGAAGGGGAATGCGCGGGCAAATGTTCAGATTTCATCATAACGGGAGCATTCCATCACATAAATGTTGTGTTGTCAAGTGAATTTATAACTTATTGTATTTTCTAGTGTTTTTAACATATAATGTAGGTCTGATTGCTGAAAATGTAGATAATGGTTACGTCTCCGGGTTTGCAACTGTACAGTCACCTACACACTCGCGTTTTCCCGAACACTCGCGTTTTCCCGAACCTTCGCATTTTCCCGAACACGTGTGCTTTTCCGTATATTCGTGCCCTACTGTATATTTGGGCTTTCCCGAATACTTGCGCATCTCCAAACACTCGCGCCCTCCCGAATACTCGTGCATCTCCAAACACTCTCGCATTCTCGAACACTTGCACATTACCTAGAACTCGTGAATTCTCGAACACTTGTGCATTCCCGAACACTTGTGTCGTCCCGAACACTAGAGCGCACCCGTACACTTGCGCATTCCCGTACACCTGTGCATGCCCATACACTTGTGCATTCCCGAAAACTAATGCCCTCCCGAATACTCGTGCATCATCAAACACTATTGCCTTCCCTAACACTTGCGCACTTTCTAACACTTTGGCGTCCTTTCCTACATACGCAGTATCCGCAACCGTTGCGGTATCCGCGACCCATCCTCCACCCTTTGGATGCCGGTGGGCCGCCACAGGGCCAGCGCCAAAATCAAATTGCTCAGTCATTTTTGATCCTCCTTCAACACTTGCGCGTCCTCGCACACTCGTGCGTTATCGAATACTAGCTCGTTAAATCTCCAATTTTCATATTCCCGAACACTTGTGTCGTCCCGAACACTAGAGCGCACCCGTACACTTGCGCATCATCAAACACTCGCGCATTCCCGGCCACTCGCGCTTTTCCAAATACTTGCGCGTCATCAATCACTCGTGCATCCTCGAACACTTTCGCGTATCCGAACACATGAGCCCGCCCGCCCACTAGTGCATACCCATACACGTGTGCATACCCATACACGTGTGCATCCCCGGACACTATTGCATGATTGTACACTTGCGCCCCCTCATACACTTGCGCGTACTCAATCAGCGCGTACCCGTATACTTGCGCATGTCCGTACACCAGTGCCTTCCCAAATAATCGTGCGTATCCGGACACTCGCGCCTTCCCGGACACTTGTGCACTTTCGTACACTTGCGCATTTCCGAACACCTGTGCCTCATCGCATACCATTGCATCATCGAACACTTGTGCGTCCGGTCCTACATATACGTTATCCCCCACCGTTGCGGTATCCGCGATCCATCCCCCACCGTTAGGGTGCTGGTGGGCCGCCACGGGACCGTTGCCAAAATCAAATTCAGTCATGGCCATCTCCAATTTTCATATTCCCCGACACCTGATCTTGCTCACACACTAACGCCGTTCCGGACACGTGTGCATCCTCGAACACTCGTGCATCATCGCACACTATCGCTTTCCCGTACACTTGTGCATCATCGCACACTATCGCTTTCCCGTACACTTGTGCATCATCGCACACTATCGCTTTCCCGTACACTCGCGCATCATCACACACTATCGCTTTCCCGTATACTCGTGCATCCTCTCCTACATACGCAGTATTATCAACTGTTGCAGTATCTGCAACCCAACCCCAACCATTGGGGTGACGGTGGGCAGCTACAGGTCCGGCTCCAAAATCAAATTGCTCAGTCATTTTAATCTCCTAAAGGTCATGGATCAATTGCTGAAAATGTCAATGTCGTCGTCATCCTCATCGAGATCAGGGGGAATAGTATCTAGAATAACTGTTTCGTTGTCGGGATAAACCCCTTCAGTCAATAAATAATACAGTTCGTCTGGATTCATGATACATCTCCTAAAGTATAACCGGTTTTGGAAAAATTTCAGGATCTTTTTTCACTAGATAATTCAAATGTTTATGGCAATAGCAATGGCAATGGCAACGGCAATGGCAACGGCAATGGCAACGGCAATGGCAACGGCAATGGCAACGGCAACGGCAACGGCAATGGCAATGGTAACGGCAATGGCAATGGCAACGGCAACGGCAATGGCAATGGTAACGGCAATGGCAATGGCAACGGCAACGGCAACGGCAATGGCAATGGCAATGGCAATGGCAATGGCAATGGCAATGGCAATGGCAATGGCAATGGCAATGGCAACGGCAACGGCAACGGCAACGGCAATGGCAATGGCAATGGCAATGGCAATGGTAGTGGTAATGGCAGTGGTAATGGCAGTGGTAATGGCAACGGCAATGGCAATGGCAGTGGTAATGGCAACGGCAATGGCAACGGCAATGGTAATGGCAATGGTTCTGACCTATACTTGACAAAATGAAAGGGATTGGTTAGCATGCCCGGATGTGGCACCATCCATGACCGGGATGTGAATGCGGCCAGAAATCTTCTGGCCCTTGGCGTGGCGACCCCAAGTCGCTCTACACGTTGATCAGTTAGTTCAAAATCTGTCATAAATATCGTCCAAGAGCGATTATTTCGCATTTGGGAACACTCCAGTAGCCCAAAGCATGATAAACGTCGTCACGGCTATAAAATGATGAATGGTTAACCATCACGACTATAAAATGCCCTTTATGCCGCCGTCACCACTTCCTGGGCCCCCTCCCCCCGTATATAGGTATGTGCTTTGCTCGCCTGAGCCGCTGCACACCACAAGGTCATGATGTTTATTCCACTATATCGTTTTCCAGTAACTAAATTTTCGGGAATGGAGGGTTGCGTATCCCACAACCGCCTGCAATCACTATCCACCGTTTCCATTACCTCGATGATATGATTGGTTATGTTTAGATATACGTCAGTCATAATAAGTCTCCTTCAAATATGATGATTGAAACAGGAATAATTTCGAATCGGAGAATCATCTCCATCATTCCGATGTATAAATAAATCCTCGAATTTAAACGTCCTCTTGAATTTGTCCTCTAACGCGTCAATAAATGTGGCTAAATCACAATCCTCTTCTAGGTATACTTTGTCGTCCCTTTCGTATGAAAAGGAAGTAATTTTATCCTCAATTCCTAACTCCACCAACTCAGTCCGTGCTACCTCAGCCCAGCCGTGCCCTCCATCGGAATGAAAAATGTACATGTTAATCTCCAGTAATGCGGGCTGTTAGGCCCGGGTCTCTTGGTGAAGGATATTAGATAGAGTTTTTAGAATTTTCCTTTCCATAGATGTTTGCCCACGTGCTCGGGCTTCGTTGGCTTATGCAATGGTGGGCGGATGACTGTCATACGGGATCCTCCTCACAAATCTTCACATTTTCGTAAATGTGTGCATCCCCGATCACACGGGCGCACCCGCATATGTGCGCATGTCCTCTTATTTGCGCATTCCCGGCCACTTTTGCAATCCCGTATATTTGCGCGTCTTCGAAAATGTGTGCTATTCCACCCACTTGTGCATATCCGTACACCAGCGCATTTCCCGACACTCTCCCACCCTCGAACACTTCCGCGTACCCGAACACCTGAGCCTGTTCGTAGACACGGGCAGCGGGCCCGACGTACGCGCTGGGGGCTACCCTTGCGGTATCCGCAACCCATCCGCCACCGTATATATAGTATAACCTGTTTCAGGAAAATTTCAGGATCTTTTTTCATTAGACAATTCAAATGGTTATGGTTATGGCGATGGTAGTGTCTATGCAATTAGAATGAATAAGTTTCAGTAAAACGAAGCCCTGCCCGATTCCTCTACGGGATTGTCCTCGGAATTACTATCCAGCCCAAACCTGAGGGCATCCACAATCCCCTCGGAATCAAGATGAACCCCGTTTTTAAGTGCCTCCACCATTTCCACTGGTGAAAGATCAAATTCTCCCTGCAGAATTTGTACAATCCGATCAGGCTCCACCTCCAGATCGTGAGAAAGAATTCGGGCCATCTCTACGGGTGAAATATAATAAAACACATTCATGAGTATGTGCATAATTTTCACGGGATATGTCCCAAACTCCGCCCGGATGACCCCTGCAATCCCGTCAGGATCCATATCCAACCCAAACCTGAGGGCCTCAGCAATCTCGGTAGGATCCATATCCAGTCCGTCCCGGAGGGCCCCTGCAATCCCGACAGGATCCATATCCAGCCCATCCCGGAGGGGCCCCGCAATTTCGGTGGGCGTTAATTTCAAAGCATTGTGCAGAAAGCGAACAATCTGATCGGAAGACTGCTCATTTTCAGTGTAAAGTGTGCGTGCAATCTGGTCCGGCGATAAATCAATGTTCATGGGGATGTCTCCAGTTGTGGGATGTATGATCAAAGAGGATTCTCATGGATCGCAACCATAAATGCCGCCTGAATCTGTTCGAGAGACATCCCTAGTACCTCTTGGAGTGTGTGCAGAATTTCCTCTTCTGAAAGATCGCATTCCTTTCGCAGAACTACTGCAATTTCAGTAGGGGTCCTTCCACATTCGCGCATTTCGTTCGCAATTACAACAGGAAAGTACATCGTCGTCTCCTCAGTAATGTGGGCCTCGTGGCCCGTTATAAAATTCCGGGACGGAGGGCCTCCTCAGAATGTGCGAAATCCAGATGATGACAGAGAAAATCCTGCGCCCTCCGCGCATCGTCGTTCAAATGAAAATTTTCCTCCCCTTCGATAGATCCTGCTACGATTCGCTCGGCTAGTTTGAGAATTTTTTCGTCGCGCAGGATTGCCTTTAGTTTGGCGAGGCTATGATAGGATGAAATTCTGTATCTGCGAATCCGTCCACTACGCACGTCCCCCCACACGCCGTTTCCGATTTCGCCATCCCAATCCACCCAAATTCGCCCCCCCATTTTGTGTGTTGAGGTATAAAAAAACAGGTTGAGGATTCATTTGTCCGGGATACCGGAAATACTGATGTTTGGTCGGCATTTCAATTTCAAGAGTCATGTCAGTTCTCCAGTTGTAATGGGCCCGTGGTTCGGTCCCTAGATATAGTATAATCTGTTTCTATAAAATTTCAGGATCTTTTTTTACTAGTCAATTCAAATGGTTATGGCAATGGTAACGGCAATGGCAATGGCAATGGTAACGGCAATGGCAATGGTAACGGCAATGGCAATGGTAACGGCAATGGCAATGGTAACGGCAATGGCAATGGTAACGGCAATGGCAATGGTAACGGCAATGGCAATGGTAACGGCGAAGACGGAGCGCAATGAATGCACGCGTGCATTTCCCGTGCTTTCCCGTGCTTTCCCGTGCATTTCCTACGGTCCGCGACCAGCGACCAGCCGTACCAGCGACCCCGCAACCAACCGACCAGCGACTATCCGATCTCGACACCTCAACCAGCGACCCCTCAACCAGCGACCAGCGACCAGAAACCATCCGACCCCGCGACCCAGCGACCATCCGACCAGCGACCAGCCGATCAGCGATCAGCGATCAGCGACCCCTCGACCAGCGATCAGCGATCAGCGACCCCTCGACCATCGATCAGCGATCAGTCAACCCCGCGACCATCGACCAGCGATCAGTCAACCCCGCGACCAGCCGTACCAGCGAACAGCGAACAGCGACCTTAACATGCGGGCTGGGCTCAGAGTTAATCCCCGAGACCAGCACAAAATATCAGTCGGATAAATTTTAAAGTTCTTGGACTTTATCTCGCGCCGCCTCCCGGATGTCGGAAGCCTGAATTCGATAGTTGACTTCGTAAGCAAAATCCTCGTGGTCGTTCAGATCCTCATCCTCATATTGCCCGACGAGTTTGTCGATTTCCTCATCCGTGGTTGCGGCCGTGATTGTCCCCAGCATTTCCTGCCGACGATAATCTTCGTCGATAATGAAAAGTGGATAGGCTTCCGGGCTGTAGGAAGATTCTAGATAATCGCCCAGCGCGTCGTGGGCTTCTAGCGCATCCTCATCTAGATGATATTTCTCATCCCTTTCTTCGGATCCTGCTACGATGCGCTCGGCCAGTTCGATGATTTTAGGATCTTCCAGCATTTTCGTCAGTCCGAAGACGCTGTGATATGCGGAAATTTGATACCTCCGGATTTGCCCGTTCCACACGGTTATGGGGATAGCATTTCCGATTTCGGAGTTGAATGCAATCCAGATTTTATTTTTTTCGGTATCAATATTCAAAAAAACATCCTGAGGATTCGTTTGTCCGGGATAGCGGTAATATTGATGTTCGGTCGGCATTTCAATTTCGATTTCGCTCATTGTCGTCTCCAGTTTGGGCCGTGGGGCCCGTTAGAAAATGCTCATCAGCCGAGGACTCTAGCAATTTCCTCGGGATTTAGATTCAGTGCTTCTCGGAGGGCCTCAGCAATATCTTCGGGTTCCATATCCAGCCCGTCCCGGAGTGCTGCTGCAATTTCCTCGGGATCCAAATTCATCCCGTCGTGGAAAATTCTGGCGATTTCCTCGGGATCCAGTTCCAGTCCGTCGTAGAGGGTTTTAGCGATCTCGGCCAGATCCAGTTTCAGTCCGTCCCGGAGGGCCCCCCCGATCTCGGCCGGATCCAGATCAAGCCCGTCCCGGAGTGCTGCTGCAATTCGGTCGTAATCCACCTCCAGCGCGTTGTGGAGAGCCGCCGCAATTACGGAAAAATCCAGATTCAGTCCGTCGCGCAGGGCTGCCGCAATTTCGTCGCAATTCAGATCCAGATCCCAGCGCAGGGTTTTGATAATCCAATCGTTATTTACCTGCATCCCGTCCCGGAAGGTCTCCGCAATTCCGGCGTAATCCAGATGCAGCGCGTCCCGGAGAATTTTCGCTATCTCGCCCAGTTTCAAATCCAGCCCATGGAAAATTCCGGCGATTTCCTCGGGCTCAAGATTCAGTTCCTCTCGTAGAATTTTGGAGATTTCCCCCACATCCAGATTCAGCCCGTCCCGGAGTGCCCTAGCAATATCCTCGGGATCCAGATCCGGCCTGTTATGGAAAATTCCGGCGATTTCCTCAGGATCCAATTCCAGTTCGTCGTGGAGAATTTCTGCGATTTCCGCGGGCAACAGATTCAGCGCGTCGCGGAGTGCCCTAGCAATCCCGGAGGAATCAGTATTCAGTCCTTCGTGGAGGGCCCTCGCAATTTCTGTGGGTGTTTTTCCGTTTTTTTCATTTCAATTGCAATTTCGGCTGTGGTGGTCATTTCAGTTCTCCAAGTTTGGGGCCGTGGGGCCCGTTATAAGATGCCCATTGCGCAAAGTGCGCGATAGATTTTGTGGCCGATTGGGATCCCGGCCCCGACGCAAGCAAGAAAAATCAGGATGATCATTTCAGGTCTCCAAAGTTTGGGGGCCCGTGGCCCGATCTCGATATAGATAGTATATCCCGTTTTGGAAAAATTTCAGGATTTATTTTCGTTCGAGTTCAGATCGCCAGCGCACCCGTGCACGATTGTACTCAGGCCAACGGGCCAAATATCGCTCAGGATCCATTTTCTATCACTGGGTAATACCTCACCTACCGGTAGCTTGAGATAATGCAGCTACGGGCAAAAACTGAAGAATTCAGGCCTATACGGCAATCAGGACAGCAATCAAGCCGGGAACCGGTCAGCAGGCCAGCCGGGAACCGGCCAGCAGGCCAGCAATCAGGGACAGGCCGGGAACCGGACAGCAATCCAGCGATCAGCAATCATCAATCATCAATCCAGCAGGCCAGCAATCAGCAATCCGCACGACAGCAATCCAGCAGGCCAGCAATCAGCAATCCGCACGACAGCAATCCAGAAATCAGCAAGACAGCAGGGCACGGGGGGGGGGCGCGGAAGGCCATAGGGTATGGCTGGGAGACAGGTTAACCCTCTCGCGCGAGAAATTTGAAATTTTATGGTTTATGTGTGAGGTTATGGTGGTAAGGTGCAAAGAGTGTGAAGGATGCGGAGAATAGTGTGATAATATCATAATTATGGGCGGTTTACTGGGTTAATATGGACAAAACGGGCTATTCTCCGCATTAATTGCGGTGGTTATGCGGAGAATAGGGGAATAATCTCCGCACAATTGGGCGTACTGGTATGTGGTAGACCGTTATGGTGGCCGAATTTCAAAATGTCGTTTCATTAGTCAGGATCTTGAGATAATGTTTTCGCAAGCAAAAACGGAAAATTTATGATATTGTTCATACGTCAAATGAATGGGTCTGGATACGGGTTAATCCGTTCGCACGGGAATTAAAAATTATTGTGTACGGTAACTTGACAAAGAATAGCGATAAACCCGATATAATTAGGTATTTAGGCAATCGTAATCAAGTACAGGTCCAAAGGATAACAATGCATTAGTTATTAACAATGCCTTTGTTATTGTGCACTGGAGGGTTACAGGACAGGAATTTTGACGGGTCAGCCGGGAACCGGTCAGCCGGTATATTTGATGTTCCAGTGATTCGTCGATTGGGCAAAGATGTCGAATAATCGTTTACGGCACTCTTGTACATTGTCCTTCAGAATATCAATACCATGGAATATTTTGTTTGAACTACGTATTAGAGGTCATATATAACCTTTTAAATCATTCAAATGGTCATACAAGACCAGTTTATCATGACGTGGACGCCACCTGAACGTGGGGAACCATGTGGGGCTACTTCCCGGATAACCGGCATCACGACGCTGTTACCGAACAGGCGAGATATGATGTTCTACTCATGGTTACCGAACAGGAATTCGAGCTGCTGCACGCGCGCCAGGGCCCGGTCAGATGTTTCGGACACTTGGGCCGCAATGTAGGATTTGAGCACGGTTGGGTCCAGCCGATGGGCGGTCGCTAGCTGCGCAACCGGTTGTTTCTGTTCCACGTGAAACGTTTTGATGGCCGCCTTTTGCCGGTCCAGGGTATCCCCAATAACAAACGCTGCCAGGCCGAACCCAACGATCATACGGTCGGCCATTCCTGGGTTCTCAGCATGGTTGCGAGCCGGGAATAGCGCACTGTGAGCTGCTGGTACACTTCGGTTTTTTCGAGATCGTCGGCTGCCGCAGCATATTCTCCCCGTTCGACGAATCCGAGGAACGTATCGAATTCCAGGAATCCCGCGTCTCCGAGATTGAATGCCATATCAATGAGAACGGCGTAGATGACAGGTTGGATGTCATGGAGTTCATCAATCCATATAGGGAGACCGTGTTCCGCGTCTCGCGTATCTACATCGAACTGGAGTAGAATTTCGTTTTCGGTCAGTCCGCCCGCCTTACGGATGCCCTCAAGTGACATGGGGTATGTACGGGATTCAACGAGTCCGGTTCGTTTAAAGATGCTGTCCGTAACGAGGACCGATAGTGGATTGGCTTCGAGGTTATGTCCGATCCCGACGGTCCAGATCCCGTTGGTATCCTGGTAGGGCATGGATTCGCTGCCTTCGTCGTAAGCGAGAAGGCTGGACAAGCTATTGATAATCATATTGATTTACCTTTTAAGGATCCAGAAAAGGATTTCCCGGATCAATAAGACGACTAAAATGAAGACTAGTGTTTCGTAAATGATCATATGGGGATATTATCATGGCCATTTGATTTTGTCAAGGGTTCTTGGTTGTCAGAAACACTTGAAAATTCAAAAGAGTCGTGATAAAATTATAGGGTATCCGGATCCACACCCAAAGTAGGACGATTGTAATGTCAGAATTAGAAAAAACGGCATATTTTATCGGGAATCTTGATCGGCCAGAGTTGAATCTGAGGTCTCCAATTCCGATTTACGTGGAAGCTGCCGGTGAACAGTTTGTAGCATATTCGCCGGATCTGGAGGAATTTGCCGTTGGTCTCGACCATCAATCTGCTATTGACGAATTGAAGGAATCAATAATTGCAGTCTACTTCATTCTTAAAAAGGATCAGTCAAGACTAGGCCCAATTCAACAAAACCATTGGGATTATTTGAGACGGATAATTTTAGAGACATAGAGGTCGATATTTATTATAAATAATCATTTAAGAAACAACTATTCTGCTTTTCCAATTCCAGTATATTTTTAACAGTATAACCCTTTTTATTAATTAATTCCCAGTTTGAAAAATCCGGTGGTAAAGTATTGAAAGAAGCTGCTACGTGTGCTACAGTCGTTCCATTTTTATCTGCCCATTCCCAATGAGTGAAGTTATCCGGTAATTTTTTATGAACTGCTTCATGGGCGACTGTCCAGCCATCTTTAGTTGCCCATTCCCAATGATCAAAATTTAAAGGGAGTTTACAATTACGTGCTGCTTCATGGGCGACTGTCCAGCCATCTTCAGTTGCCAATTCCCATTTATCAAAGTTTTCGGGTAAAGGACTATAATAAGCTACTACATGAGCTACTGTTTCGCCCTCTTCAGTTGCCAACTCCCATTGATTAAAGTTTTCTGGTAAATGTCTATGACAGGCTGCAACATGGGCTACAGTAAGACCATTTTTAGTTGCCAATTCCCATTGATTAAAGTTTTCCGGTAAATGTCCATGATAGGCTGCTTCATGTGCAACCGTCCAGCCATCTTCAGTTGCCAATTCCCATTGATTAAAGTTTTCCGGTAAATGTCCCTGCCGGGCTGCAATATGGGCTACAGTCTCGACCACATCGTTAGTTAACTCCCATTGATCAAATTCAGGGGGTAATTGGTTACTGGATAGAAGTTTACAGGCTGTTTCAAAGATATATTCTGTACTCACGGTTAATATCTCAGGTATGTGGATAGGCTTCGATGATGAACTGATAAGTTGTGCCGTCTTCGAGAGATTCCAGATTTGGCGGGTATTTTTCTTTCGTTAGGATATAACTTAAATAAGAAAATTCAGAGTGTTCCAGTGGGAGGATGATTCGATCCACGACGGTTCCATCGAATCCGTTTTTATTGAGCAGGCGCAAAAAGCTGCGGCGGGTGAAAAAGCGGAGGTGATTTTGGTCGAGCAGACCCTCTTCGCGGTAACAAAACTCTCCGGACAGCAATTCCAGAATGATTCCGGCGTACCCCGTGTTGGGGATGGAGATTAGAAGTTTCCCGCCCGGAATCAGGAGACCGGACAATTGTCTCAACAAAAGGGCCGGATCGCGGAGATGTTCAAGGATGTCCGCACAAACGATGACGCTGTAGGTCGCATTTTCAAGAATGTCTTTGAGAATAACGGATTCCAGATCTTTTACGAAGATCCGACGATAGCCCAATCCAAATTCGGCTGCTTCGGAATTGATTTCTATTCCATCGACCACGGCGTCCTGGTAAAGGTTCAGATATTGACCCAATGTCCCTGTCGCACATCCCAGATCCAGAACAGAACTTTCTCGGGGGATTCGTTGGGCAATTTTGCCTAAACTGTCAACGGATGATGTGCTGATGGGGGGACGATGATAGATATGCATGGGTCGTACTTCGGATGTCGGAGGGTATGTATCCGTGTAGGGTATATCTAAGACCTTCATGTTTTATCAACCTTTTGGGTTGAAAACGGTGACGGAAACGAAGACGGTTCTATGGTCCATTCCGGTTTGGGTGCGACATGGATGGGGGCTGATAGTGTTATTCCCCAGTTTGGATCGGTCAACCAGAAAGCTTGTTGGGGGGGCTCGAATCCGAACCGGCGGGTATAGGCAAACTCATCCATTCCGCACAAACATCCGTTGATGATGATGTCGCCCAGAAACATGAGGTGGTGATGATGACCCATGATCATGACATCATAGGATCCGTCACGCGAACCTTTTTCCCTACGCTGGGTACGATAATTCCCTAGTGCGATGGGGGTCATGATCCCCGAAATTCCGGAACCTCCGAAGAAAGCGTCTCCGTGGGTGAGCAGATAACGGGTATGATAGACTGAATAACGGCAATCGGCTGATTTGGGAATCGAAAACGAAAATTGGGGGTTCTTGTCGAAGTGTCGTTCGAGCAATTTAGCGATCAACCAGTCGAAATTGTCTTCGACACGGTTTTTGGCGATTGGTTTGTGCGTTCGTCGGGTATGGTTACCGACGACTGAGGGAATGAAAAGCGGAACCTCAATGTTCTTCGCAAACGCTTCCAATTCAGAAGCCAGTTCCTGGGTCCAGTAATAGACCGTTTCCAAAAGTGGAAAAGCGTTAGTTTCCCTGAGTTCGCTATGAATTTCCCCGGATAATAGATCTCCTCCCAATGCGATCACTACCCCGTCGATGATGAGACCACTAAAAGAACTCCGAATCAGGATACACGCACTTTCAAAAAATTTGTGTAGACGTTCACGGGCGATTTTGCGGTTATAACAGTTCATTTGTCCGATCTGTTCGGGATCGATAACCTCATCAAAATGCGTATCGGACAGAAACAAAGTAGCAATCGCCCTATCACATGTTCCGGATTTCTTGGGTGGAGAGAGCCATTGGGGCACGATCAGGGGACGATTGTGGAATCCAGCTATGAATTCATAGGTCTTTTCCCGTTCAACGTGTTCCCGGAGAAGATGTTCGTATCGTTCATTGCTGTTTTTAAGCTCATCCATGTGTTTTTGTTGTAGAATATCTTCCGGTATGGATTTGTTGGAAACTCCGTTGGATAGAGCAGGCTCGACAAATCTATACTGGCACTGGTTACAAAAATAACTTTGAACCTTTCCGGATTTTCTTAAACGCATCCCGAATTTTTTAGTGTTTGTGGATTGACAGGACGGACATACAATTGAAGTCATTGAATTTCCTCAGTTTTTCCGTGCGATACGTGAACCAGGTATTCTAGATAATCGGCAAATTTGACATTTTCGAGCAGAATTTCCGTGAGTCCGTGTGCAAGTCGGGTGACCGCCTTTTCCTCAGTCACCCGATTGGGCAATCCGCGTCCTCTCCATACGGCGTGTAAAATTTCATGCAGGAGAGTTTCAAGATATTCTTCGGGAATTTGGTCGGGGGATACGTGTAAGGTTTTATGATCAAAGTCCGCGAATCCTACGATTCCAGTTTTGGGAAGTGTATGCAGAAAATCGAATCGAGACCGTCCGATTTTTAGACGTTTTATTTTTTTAATGGGAAACTTTTCTTCATTCATGAAAGAAAATTCCCAACCGTATCGCTATTTCATCCGCATCCTGAGTGGTGGCAAGACCATTTGCCACCCTATCTGTGAGTTTGGGAGAAAGACATTTAAGAGAGACCAGATATTCGGCATCTCTTGAAGTTGCGAGACCCGAACGAATACGTTCAATCATGTCTTTTTCGTAATAAAACTGTTCTTCTTCTTCGTCAAACGGGCTTTCGTCGTCAGGATTCATCGGGATGAGTCTGCCCATGTAAATTCCTCTACATAAGTTATTTGGGGGGTTTTTCGTTCAGCCATTGCTCCCTTTTTCATGCATTTTATAGGTATTCCGGTTGCAATGGCGTCAGATAATACGAATGACCAGGTTTCGTCCCAGTCCATCGGAAGCCAGATTTCCGAGATTCCATCCCGTTCGAGTTGACTGCGCAAGGTCTCTTTTTCATAATCTCCATGAAAAATCACATGGGCGTCCCTGGGAATGGATCGGGGATGTTGAAAGATGCCGTAGACATGAATTTCGGGATGTTCAGGAAGTTTCATGGCTGCCCGCAAAACTTCGCTTCCTTTGTAGGGCGCGCCTATCGCTCCGAGAACAGCCACCTTGCGTGTTTGAATTGCTTCCCGTTTGCACGGATAACTTTTTCCACTCGCGTACCGTTCCCAAATGGTGGAATCGATCACGATTTGTAGATCTGGATAATAGTTCTTGAAAATTGCGGCTGTATTTTCGGAAGGAGCAGTGATTTTTTCGGCACCTGACAGAAACAATTTCCACGTATCCCGAAAGATACGAATGTCCGGTGGAAAGACGGAAGGCGGGTTTCCGGCAATACAGGCATTACAGACGAGGGGATCTTTTTGATAACCGCAAAACTCATTATGATGATCGAAGAATGTGATGCGCGGGCAACAATAATAAAAATCATGAAGATAAATATGATAAGGAACTCCGGAAGTGCGAATGGCAGTAGCGAATTCGAGTGGGTAATCAATCAATTGACTGACTACGATCAGGACAATGTTTTCCTTTTCGCAAAATAATCTCAGATCCGGGACGGGTGGTAAGGGATGATCGTGGAGAATTTCGTCGATTGAATAAAATCCCTTTTTTTGCTGGTGGGGACGCAAAGTGAGTGCGGTTCGGCTGGTTTTACCGCATAGATATTCGCGGGCGAGGTTGAGCCAAACCTCGGATCCTCCGCCGCGTCGGTTTGTGACAAACAGAATTTTGTTGTTCTCGCCCAATAATCTCCGGTCCGTATCTTCATGCCATTTAAGGAGTTTTTGACCAATGAATCCTACTTCCTGGGCGTATTGGGGGAACTTTTGGGTGATGCTTTGAAAAGCTTTTTGTTCCAGTCTTGATCTGTCTGAATTTCCGTAACTCATCGAACCCAAATGTTCGACATAGGTGTTCCGGGTCAGATAATTGCGGTATTTGGGTCGTATTTGTTGACAAAACAGGGTTTCCTCTCCATATCCGTTCGGGAAAGTTTCCGTATCGAAAGGACCGAATTCCTTCCATGCGGCTTGACTAATCCAGATACAGAAGCCGTTACCCGTGGGCACTTCCAGTAAAGGTGATTTCAGATCCTTCCAGGGTGTTTGACGGACAGTTTCGGTGCTGATCAGGGGAAATGGGTAGGTTGCAAGAGTGGCATGATTGGAAAGAGGGGTGATCGTTCCGGCATCGGGGGTATTTTTAGCATCCCTGCACAAAACATCCACAAAGTTTGGATCCGGGTTCGTGTCTGAATTCAGAAGAATGAAATCCGTTTCGGGATTATTTTCAAAGTATTTTTTAACCCCGTGATTGACTGTTTTAGAGAATCCTTCGGGGGGATCGGAATCATCTTCGAGCAATTGTGGGCAGAGTCCGAGTTGTTGAAGACGTTCAAAAAGAAGGTGTGCATAGGGATCACTGGGAAGGGCCGGAATAAAGATGGGAATTTGAGGACGAGACGAGGGATCAATCTGCGCGGAATGGTCGATGATAATTCCGGAGGGATATTTGAACTCCTTGATTTCTTTTGGAATTTTCCACGCGTATTCAAATTGTTCCTGGCGGAATTCGATCATGTGATTCTGTCTGACGTATTCTTGCAGGGCCTTTGCTTGACGAATGCGTTCATCGTCGTCTGCCAAGAGATCTTCGATGGCCTTTTGAAAATCGCGCGTGCGATGTTTGACGTAAGTAATGGGAAATCCCTTGAATACTTCGTTTCGGGATGCGATGACTGCCGCTCCGGTATAAGCCGCTTCCATAATTTTTATGGGGGATTTGCAACTATTGAAGAGCGTGTCTTCCAGAGGTGCGAGAACGAGATCGAGATGCAGGGAGGACAGACGACCCAAATAAGTCATGAAATCCGGAATTTCTTCGACGTGTTCTACTTTATCCTTGATTTGCGGGGGACAATATCCCAGGAAAATCCAATGATATTTGTTATGGGTATCAAGAACTATCGGAACGATTACTTCCAGATCTTTAGCATGACTTGTCAACCCGTAAAATCCGATCCGGGGCTTATCTCCTTTCGCAGACGGCGTGCGGAACGGTCGCGGAAGTAGCCCGTTTTCGGCTACCCTTATTTCCAGATCGGTCAATTTTTCCTCCAGAAGAACTTCTTTGAGGGCGTGCGTGCTCACGACGATCCCGTCCATCAAAGACAGAAAACGCCGCCGTTCCCGCAACTGGTTTCGAGGTATTTTACCGCGCTCGGACATGTCTTGCGGTATGTGGGTGTATAGATCATCCATTTCGTAGAGCATCTCGAAATCGTCTTTGCAGATGTGTGTTCTATAGCGCTTTACTTCATGGAATTGATAATCATGGTGGGATAATTGGAACACGATACGGTTATAAAGGGATGCCACCCCCGGATCGGGCGGGAACAGGGAAAACGAACCCGCATAGTCCGGGCGCATGGACAAGAATTGATTGGGAATAATGAAGCGATACATCCCGCTTCCTTGTGTATTGGCAATAATACCATGCACGCGTTGGATTTTCATGAATACATCAATCCTCGAAGTGGTAAAAAAACAGTCATTCGACCGTGTTTGACACACCACCGGTTAAGAATTCTACCGGTAACGGAACAAACTGAAGTGTCGTAAATATCTACTTGAAATCCTTCTAATTTCCAAAGGGTATTTTCCAGATTTTCCAGTGTCTTGAAAACGTTGGGAAAAGTGTTATTTTCATCCTTGAATTGAATGATTGAAAACAGTTCCGGCGCGGTATGAATTGGATACTGATTTAGAATACGGAGAAGGTATCTGATTTCAGTAGGAACTGTGTTGGACATTTGAAAATTTTCTTTCCTTTGGAATGGGTATGGGTTGAAGATATAATCATTAACTCTGATGGAGGGCATTATAACAGAGGTTGTTGATGCTTGTCAAACTGGCCAAACAGACCGTTGTACACGAAACCGAACCGAAAATGGCCGTTTTCAAAGGTTCGGACGGTCTAACACACGTGTATCCCATTGAAAGTGGGGAAATTTACGTTTTTGAAGATACCGAACGGGTAGAATTGTTCCCCCGCACGGGCAAGGCGGAACCCAATCGACACAAGACTCCCCCGGAGGGCTACCCCAAGGATCGGTCGGAATATGCTGATCCCGATGATTATCTGTTTCCCCTGGATACGGAAAAGCGTGTCCGCTCAGCCTTATCCTATTTCGACAAGCACAAGTGGGCTTCCGAAGAAAAGAAAAAGCGTGCAGCCAAACGCATCTTGTCCCGCGCGAAGAAATACGAAATTAACGTCGATACGGATTCCAAAGTTTACCACGCGGCGAAAGACTGATGTTTACCGGAAGTCTGGATAGTTCGTGGATTGTCGAGCTACCCGCCACGGTAAAGGCGGACACTTCAAAGACCGGAGAACGGATCGTTCGGGTTGAGGCCAGTAATGAGGCCAAAGACAAAGAGGGTGACATAATCCTCCAATCTGCATTACTTCATCCCGATACGGTCAAGGATTTTCTGGAAGGCGGGGATCTGGACATTGATCACCTGTCAAAGATCGGACATCGTTACGGGATAGAAAATCCCGATCGTTTCGTGATCGGGGTTCCTGTTAGGGTTTATGACGGAGGAAAGGGGCGAACCATCGTCGAGGGCAGAATTTACAAATCCTCAACTTTTGACATCAAAAACAACTTATATGACTGGTTCTGGAACAGCTTGACGACCGATCCGCCAATGAAGTGGCGGGCATCCATTTTTGGTCAACCCATCAAGGTAAAGGAAGAGTCCGGCGGCGCGGATCGTTTTCTTATTTCAGAAATGAATTGGACCTCTTTGGCGTTTACGCGTCATCCGGTTAATGATTCCATTGAGGGTTATGCAACCATTGTAAAAGCAGAGGATTATGCCATGCGAATTGTAAAAAGTTATGTAAGGAAGGATATGGACAGTTTGGGAATCACCGCAAGTGAGGGGGGTGCGTCGGTAGATATAAATGTGGGAGATTCGGGGATTGCCGCATCTTCTACGGACTCTAACTTTTCTGTTTTTAACATTCCTTCTCTGGAAGAACTGTATTGTAAGATTTGCGCAATCGAGAATTTAAGAGAACGAATGATGGATAATTATAGGGCATTGGCGACTTATCCTCGTCTTGTCAAAATCAAATTAGTAGCGGAAATCATTGAACAGTTTTATGGTTTTCCCAAAGACCTGTGCGAAACCCTGTCTTTCGCTCTATATGAATTTGCCAAATTTGATTCAGGATAACGTTCTCTTTGGAATAATTGATTTGCGTGGTAGATTGTTAGTTATCGTTTTGAACGTGGCCCATTAGAGGGTGAACACTGTGGATGAACTGGAAAAAATTCTGAAAGCCTATGCCCAACGTCCTAAAGATCTGTCACGGGCTTTTTTCAAGGCTCTTGAGGCAAAAGAGATCAAAGACTTTTGGGACATTTTTGCTCCGGGGAGTGGGGCCCCCTTCCGTGAAGAGATCAAAACTGGTCCACCTCTGGCGGCAACTGGTGGTGATCTTGGTCATGCCGAGAGTTTGTATTCTCATCCGCAGCCGCAGAATGTGCGTGTTGAAGAGACTGGGGATCTGGCCCGGATACTGGAATCCGTCATTGGAAAGGCTCTGGCTCGACATGGGGATGAGATGAAGCTTGCCCTTTCAGCCATTCTTGAACATGTAAGCAAGGCGAAAGAAAAAGAAGAGGAAGATGAAGAGGAAGAGGAAGAGATGGAAAAGGCCGTTCGTACTCTTCTGAAAGCCTTCCGTAAGAAAGCAGAGAGTGAAAAAGAGGAGAAGAAAGAAGAGAAGAAAGAGGAGGAAGATGAGAAATCTGAAAAGGCCTTTCATAAGATCATGAGTATTCTTACCGGAAAGTCTGAAAATGACAAGGAATCAGATGAGAAACTGACCAATCAGGCGGCTCATCAGGAAGAGGGTAAGGCAAACAAGCGGCATGATACTGATGGAAAGTTTGCCAATAAGGAGGAAGATAAGGAAAAAGCGCTTGACAAGGCTCTTTCCCGGATCAGTGATTTGGAATCGCAGGTCGCTTCGCTTCCTTCAGGTAAGACCTCCCCTTCGTTTTCAGGTTTTCCCGACTTGACGGTAAAGGGAGATAAAGACATTGCTGCGCGTCTGTCTGGTTTTCTCGCACGGGATTCTGCCAAACTGGATCGTTCCATGTACGGCCAGTTGGAATACCTGTACAAAAACTATATGAGTTCAATTGTAGGCAGCATTTCAAAGAGCGAGTTTGATAAGGCGTTGTTCACCTTCAATCCCGAAACCCAGGAACTGTTTTTAAATTATTTGAAAGAAGCGGGGGCTAATTAATGGACGCTTTTGAAAAGGCTCAGATTTCATCCAAGCGGGTACATGCCCTAAATCGTATTTGGAATCAGGTCAAGGGTATGGACAGTGCCGGACATGGACATACGGCAGAAGTACTGTTGAATTTGGCGGCTGGTCTGGGTACTGAATCCAGCAATCCTCATGGACGATCCCTTTCCAAGGCCATGGCCCGTGAAATGGATTGCATCAATGCGCTGCCCCAGTTGGGTAGTGTGCGGAATCCGTCCCTTGCGGGATCCTTCCCCTCATCTTTGGTAAAGGCGACGTTGCCTAGTAACTTCGCAAAAGCGGATCTGGATGTTGGTACGCTTACCGACTTCAGTCAGATCACGGGTGGTCAGGCGCTTGGTTTCGTGTCTTTGGACACGAACATGGCGCGTGGAACGATTCGTCCGCGTTCTTTCACGCTCTATCAAGCATTGCGTAAAACTCCGGCTTACCAGGTTGTCGATTACTGGCCCTATGTGGAATCTACTGGTGGGGCGGCTCCTGGTGCGGCCTATTCGAGTTTCCAGAATGCTGCACTAAATCCGCTTCAGACAAACGCGGGTGATTATGAGCTAGAAAACATCGAGCTAAAACTGGCCTACGACGCTCGTGCAGTCAGTATCGCGCTGGCGGCCCAGAACAGCTTTGTGGACATCATGGAGCAAGAGACGGCCAACGCAGCCCTTGCAATTCTGGAATCGGTGGATTATGCCTGTTTCTTCGGAAATGCCGCTCTTTATGACAATCAGCCCAATGGACTCTATGCGGCCCTTTCTACCCAGGCTCCATCCAACATTTTCAACGCCTTCGCGGAGTTTCAGGGTTCTGCATACGCGGGTCTGAGTGTTCCTCAGTCGATCTTCAATTTGATCTATAGCGTAGCCGCCTCTGTTTCCGACTATGGACGGTTCGGTCGGATCACGCATGCCTTCATGGGTCCCTATACAGTGGCTACGTTACAGAGTTTGGTTACGACCCAACTTAATAACGTTATCAATCAAATTACGGAGTTGATGAGTCGTTCGATCGTAGTCAACGGCAACATTCGCGGGATCCAGACCACGTTTGGAATCATTGGATTCGAGATTGACATCATGATTCCCGCACGGAATCGTCCTCTACAGTCGATTGTACGGTTGTCCGGCGGAACTCTTGCCAATGGTGTGGCTACCCCCCCGGCTTCTGTTGTGGCCCTCACTGCTGCAACGACCCCCGGAAGTCTGTTCACCAGCGCGTATGCCGGAGCCTACTCTTATTTTGTAGCTGCGGCGGACAGTTCCAGCAACGAGACTCCGGTTACCGGATCGGCGTTTACGGCATCGTTTGTAAATGCTCCGGCAGTTGCGGCGGATGGTAGTGTGGCGCTCACCATTAATCCGGGAGCATCTTCTACTGCTGTTGCCTTCCGTGTATTCCGGGCTGGATTGGGTTATGCCTTCCCCGGTGGTACGAATGTTTCTGCATTGAACCAGTATCGGTTCATTGGAGAGGTGGCCGCGAATGGAACTACGGCGGTGACCTTTAACGACCTCAATCAGCACATTCCGGGATCAGAGTCGATCTTCATGCTTGACCTGGATGAAGGGGATAATGCATTCGATTACCGGTTTCTGCTGAATTTGTCCCGAATCAATCTGTTCCAAAACAGTTTGCTGATGCCGTGGGCAGTTGCAACGATCGGTGCTCCTCGTGTACGCATTCCGAAGTTCCATGGTATTATTACGAACGTGGTTCCGATCTCCCCTGAGTTCAATCCGCTTTCGAGTAATAATCCCAATGCACCCCGACAATAAGATTGGTTGAAACCTCCCTCTAGTGTTGATTTCTAGAGGATCGGGGGGTACTCCTCACCTGGTACCCCCCGTTTTTTATGTTGTGGAACTTTAGCATCACAATGTTATGATCTGGTTTTTAGCTTCTGGTGAGTCGTATGAAATTCATTGCCAAGATCAGACCGGGAACGTCCGAATACTTCCGATTAATACATCTACCCAACAAGTTTCATGTGATTGGAGGGGTAAGCTTTTTCAAGCACATGAAGGGTCTTTTCAGCGACGAACTGAACACGGATCAAATCCGAAAGATGCAACAAATTCCTTTTGTAACCCTGATGGCTGCGAACGTTTTGCCCGAAGCAGCCCCCCCAAAGGAATCCAAAGAGGAAATCGAACCCCCAAAGGAATCCAAGGCTGGCGAGGGTCATTGGGAACAGATCATTCCGACTGCCGAACCCAGACCTTTTGTCCCGGCAGACAACAAGAAGAAAAAGGATGACGATGTTGATCTGGATTCTCTCGGAATGCCGATCAAGAGACGCAGCAACAAGGAGAAGTTTCGCACCCGGATTGCCCCATCCAGTTTAGAAGATAATTGATGCCTCAATTTACGGTCAATGGCATATTCAACAATCCCATTTTGACCTCCGCAAAGTGGCATTGGAACACAACTGTTTCTCCTGCTGTGGTATTGGGGTATTCCCAACAGGTATTTGACGTTACCGGAGTTGATCAACTGACCAAGACGGGGTTGATGCCCCAGGATGTACAAAACTATGCTGGCGTACCCCTAACGCTTCAGGGACTCACTCCCGTACCGCTAGCCACCGAATTTCTGATAAATCTGATTCGTCAGGCTGAAGATGAGGTAGAACAGGAAACGGGAGTTCTTCTGGCACCTACTACGGTCGCCGCTCCTCCGGAACACCTGTCCGCCGCAGCGGATGCTGCCGGACTGTTGGGGGGCGCGCAACTTCTGGGAGTGAACTACGACATTCCAGAAACTCCGTATGTATTTGATTATAAACGATTTGTTGACGAAGGATGGGGAGTTATACAGGCGTATCATCGTCCGTTGACCGAACCTCTGGATGCCAATGTAGCCGAAGAAAACTTTACTTCGATCAAGAATTTGACGTATATCTATCCGTTATTGAACCAGTTCTTCAGGATCCCGACCTATTGGTTGGTCGAGAATCGCAAGATGGGCATGGCTAATGTGGTTCCATCCCAGAACATCCAGATGTTACCGCTGTTCAGCATGCAGATTGCGTTACTCGGATTTGCCGAGAGCATTCCTGGCGGGATGCACATGGTTTATGAAGCCGGACTGAATCCCCCGGCATACCAAAACGAATACAGTTTTGTGAAGCAGCTTGTTGCTTATAAAGCGGTCGTGAATGCCCTGAGCATCGTGCAGGGAACGCTCAATGTGGGTGCGATAGAAAGAAAGACCGAAGTGGATGGATTGATGCATTCGGTAAAATATAATATGGCTCCTTATGCGGGTTTGATCGCGTCCTTTAACGAACGGATCACCTCGCTCACACACAAACTGATTGATCTGGTTGCGGGGCCGGATGTCGAGTTTCTCTGATGTCTACCCCCAATCCCTATTTTTATAATCTGGATACTCCCCCCCAAATCTACGACTTTCCCGAGCAGTCGATGGACGATTTAATTTCCCGGTATGGGGTGGAAATGTTCTGGCAAAAATCTCACACTTGTCCCTGTGTTTATCAGCACGTAAATCCTTCAGGCATGAATTATCCAATTACCGGAAGTCCGCTCCCGAACTGTCAGACCTGCGGGGGAAGGGGATATTTCTGGGATGCTGCACAAGGTCCGTTTGGGGTTTTGTTGACATTCATGTATGCCAACGTCATTCCGGGAGCGTCGGTACAAAAAGAGGAAGGATTCAGAATATCAGGAAAGCCAATCTTGACGATTCCAGGAGCCATTCAACCCCTGTATTCGGAAGCGTCGGCCATGGACGCTTTTGTAGAAACAGGATCGGCAGTTCGTTTCAACAGCGTTTTGCGTGTCGGGGGTAGAACCACGCTTCCCTATAATGTCAATGTAACGGTCAATGTTGATAATGTCCTGGTTTATAATTCTCTCACGCAGACTTCTTCTCCGATACCGTCCAGTGCAGTTACCGTAGACGGTGCATCGGTCACATTAACAGGATATGCGACCGGAACCAGTTATGTAGTGGAGTACACCGCTTATCCGATTTACATAGCGTATCAAGAACACGGAGGTATGCCTCAAGTACGTCCATTCATTCAGAATCAAGTCAACTATCCGCGCAGATTTGAACTGCAACTGCTCGATGTGTGGGAACGTACTCAGGCCGGAGGATTGGGCGGAGCGTTACCGTAACATTTTACGCGCCGTTTGTAGTTCCATGGGATTACTTTTGGCACGTAAAATATAACTTCATTTGATTGTGGGCGAGATACAGGCGGCCAATAGTGTTCTCACTACATGATCATCCGATGATAAAGTCACGAGAGATTCAACATACGCTCGCGCAATAGCCGAATCAGAACTCTTTTGTGTTAGGGATGATAGAGTCAATGTGGGAAGTGGTGGGATCAACACGTTACACTTGACCGGAACGGGAATATCCACCGTTTTTGGCATGGGAATTGTAGTTGCACATCCCGCGAGTGCCACAAATGCGAGAACGAACGCGGACTTCACTTGGGAAACCTCAGCGCTTCCTTACGCAAGAAACTCATTGCATCCTTACAAGATGGACCGATAGGGATAGCTTTAATCCGTTCTATTTTGGTCACTGTGACCAACTCAATATGTTTGGCTGCGTGTTCGGCTAGGGCCACTTTACGGCTCAAAATCTTTTGTTCGGCGTGAGCGGCTCGGATTGCCGCGTTCTGCGCAAAAATGGTAGAAGATAAAATGGCTGATTGTGCGCGACAGTGGGCCAGACTGGACTGGGCAGACGACAGTTCCAGGTGCTGAACGAGAATGATGGCTCCAAGAGCACTCAAAATCGCAACTCCGAGAACGTATTTCCAATACTTAAGAAGAAGGGTAAGGAACATCAATGATTCTCCCCGTTACTACGGAATTTGAATAATACACCCAAACCACTGGCCATCGCCCCGAATCCGATTCCGAAAGCTTGGGGATGCCAATTGGCGGGATTGCTGGCCACGGAACGGATCGCGCTAAAAATAAATGTGGCGGCTCCCGCCAATCCGATGATGATTGCATCCAACTGTTTGTTTTTCAGGGCAGACGAAACGAGTGCCCAAATACGTTTAATGCCCTCGGTTTCAAAAGCGATCAGACCCATGATTCCAGCCAATAGTGCCAGCAAACCGGAAATTACGATTAAAACAATGCTTGAATTCATTGGTTTTGCTTCAACAGGGTTCCTTTTGCATTTTGCGCAATGAGATGGGGAACGCGGATAAAAAATCCATAATTGATCGACAACAGGAATATGGCAGGAAGCATGATAATCAAAGAAACCCAAACAATTTGCGCGGAATTTATGTGCCTTATCAAATAAAACGCCAACAGAAGTATAAAGGCAAAAAATGTCCAATGCATTAACAAACGAATTACAGGAAAAAAGCTAAAACACACGCCTGCAAGCAAGATTCCAATGCCAATCAAGTAATTATGAAGATAGGCCCCCAAGACGATCCCGAACACGACCGCCTCCGCTAATACGGCGGTCAGATAAAAATAATAAAAAAGAGCGGAGAAACCCAAAACAAGAAACTTTCCCGATGGGGTTAGTTCTTTATTAATCCACATGGTTATCTCCACTGTTTGACATTAACTCATTCTATCACGTTTTACAACCAAATGCAACCGGAGAACCGGTAATGCGGAAAATGGTGTGTTTTGTGCTATCTTGTGATTATGTCGATCACTTACGAAGTTCATACGGATTTGCCTCCAGAACAGCTTGACAAGCTGGCCATGGACACTTTTGTTCGCTGGGTCAACTTTGCCCTTGGCAATGAGTCATTGGGTGGTAAGTCATTGAAACCTATATCTTTTTCTTATGCGAAATCCATAAATTTGAAGCGCGAATCCCCGTTGGGTTATCTGATCGAGTCGGATCCCTCCATAGCGCCCTATGCCGGAGTTTTTGATACAGGATACGACGGTTTCAATATCGGAGCGAAAATGTTGCGTGGGAAACCCAGTCGGGTCATACCGATGCCAAATCCGGAGAATTCCGTAAAACGCCCACACGGGGGCACCATTTCCAGCATTTCCCGTCAGGGCTCCCGATCCTCCCCCAAGATTTCTGGTAAAAGTGGGGGAAAGATTTATCTTTTGCCCAGCGGAAAAACAAACTTCAGGACCATCACACAAAAAAACATAGCGCAGGGAGTCTGGCAGGTGCCGGGTATGCGTGCGATGCGCCCGGCTTATGAACTTTCCAAAATAGCGAGTCGCAATGCCCACCATATCGGCTAAACCACTGATCGTAGGAGGCGGATTTGTAATCAATTACGTGTCTACTTCAACAGTTGCAGGCACAGTCGAACTTCAGCGCAGCGCGGATGGGGGAACCACCTGGACCACTCTCTATCAGACGGTTTCGCCGCTCAAAGATGGTTTTGGATTGTTCGTCGATCTCGGAGAACTACAGCCGGGTCCGTCCGGCCAATTTCTCGATACCCATCTGGATTTTTCCACATCATATATTTACCAGATAACCGATAATACCGGATCCGCCCAAACTTCTGCTCAAACACCCTACCAGCAAATTACGCTCACCTGGGATCAGATGACGTACTACATCACCCGGATGCTTCAGGCGGGAATTGATGCTCTGGTCCTCCCAATCGGGATTCGCAGGGCTGAAGTCATGCAGGTATTGCCGACTGGACAAATCATGGAATCTCTCCCATTTGTGTTCGTCAATCAAGAACTGTTACAAATGCAGGAAATTCCCATTGGCCTGACTCAAGCGTTCAATCCGCTTTCCAGCACACACACGATGCCGATGCTCACTTTGCGCCGGTTTTCGCTTCTGGTGGAAGCCCTGGATTCCAACACATTGAATTACTATCACGATGCCTGTATCGCCGTCCTGATCTCATCCCTGACGGATTTGTTCAACTCATTGAATTTACAGCAAAATATAAGTGTACAGTTCCAATCTACACAGGGGGCATCCGCAAGCGAGGATCGTTCTCCCAATCGTTATTGGGCCCAAATCCAGTTCGATTTCAAAGGCCCCCTGGATATTACAGCTACCTACCAGAACATCGGAACGATCCAACAGATCACTATCAGTCTCAATGGGGTAACAACGGTTGAGATTCCGGTCAAATAATTATCTCTTCCTATGGAATATGAGCAATACATGTTAGGATAGACTTTGGTTTAATTCTTTAGCGAGCGAAAAGGGATGCCGTCCGAAAACGTTCAGTTTGCTAACGAAACTCTGGTTTTGCCCGGCGTTTATTCCAACCAAACGTCGAATGCTCCAGTTGCTGCCGGTACGAATGTTCAGAACCCGTTAATTTTCATTGCTTACGGGTTTGGGGGAGCGCCGTATACGGCCATTACTACCTATTCCGCCTCTCAACTCCAGCAAGTCATGCGGGGATCTCCATCAGCTTCATTTGCCAATTTCCTATATAACGGCGGAAGTTCCCTTCCGGGAGCGTCAACTGTAATATATATCAACGCATCTGATTCTACCCAATCAAGTTCTGTTATAACATCAACGGGAGGGATCAATCTGATTGATCTGACTTCAACGGATTATGGAATTCCTTCCAATCTGCTCAGTTTTGGCGTTGCTGCCGGAAGTGTATCTCCAGGTATCAACTTATTGCTATCAGATGGATACGCCAAATCGACGATCACCGGATACAACCTTGGAGTACCGTTTCAATTAGCTTACACCGGAACGGCTGTAAGTGGCGTATCTTATACGATCTCGGCGACAGAGTTTGAATTGACCAGTCCGAACAGCGGGGAATCCTATGTTCTCCCGTTAAGCTCATTCCCGACAGTGACCTCACTGGTCAATTTCATCAATGCTACGGGAGTTTATTCCGCTTCGGTCATTTCCAGCACTTCCGGTCAGTTAAATACGACCGGTCTGGATTTTGTTTCGGCAGTCGCGCTTCCGGTTCCGGTTATCTCCGCTGGAATCACGACCTATACTTACATTAATGTTACGGCTACTCTGGGAGATGTAATTTACTGGATCAATAATTTTGCCCAGACATACGCTACGGCGGCTCTGGCATCGACGGCCACCCCAAATACTCCGATAACCTATCAGATTACACCCAACGTCCTGTTTTCGGGAGCAACCACCGAAGTTCCTGTTGTATCTGATTATGCAAGTGCCCTGACAACGGCCTTCTCTATACCAGCCTCCATCGTGTTCATAGACAACAATGCGTTGAATATACAAGTGTTGGGAGTGCAGCATGCCCGTCAGGCTTCATTGCCCGTCAACGGGATGCCCCGTCGATTCATTACGGGTTTGAATACTGGAGCCACACCCGCACAAGCCATTTCTTTGGCTCTTCAATTCAACAGTCGTGAAACCAGTCTGGTATTTAACGAAATTTATCAGGTTAGTCAGACGACCAACCTTCCTACACTCTATTCCGGGCTCTATACGGCTGCCTCAGTTGCGGGAATGATGCAGGGCAATCCTCCATTCACCCCCATGACGAACAAACAATTGAATGCGGTTGGAGTGGGTACTAATTTAAGTACTTCCACCATCAATTCGCTTCAACAGGCCGGAGTTATGGTAGTCAATTTGAGTCGGGCTACCAACCTTCCAGTCGTGATTTCTGATCTCACAACCTGGAATAACGACAACAATCCGACCAATGTATACAATCAACAGGTCGCCATCGGTCAACAATTGAATCTCAATCTGATTAAGGGGCTTGATTCGTTCGTCGGGCAGGTCACCAATGGATCAGAAGGTGCGTCATTGTTAAATGCTTTGAAAAAAGTGTTGAATCAAGCCATCGCGCTGAATTTGCTAATTAGTTGGCAACCGTTATCTTTGACGGCGGTATATAATCCGGTGTCACAAGCGTGGGCGTTGACCGCACAAGTCATGTTTGTCGGTCAAACCCGTTTTGTGACAATCCAATTGAACATCTCGCCTACCCAGATCAGTATTACGGGATGATGCCATGCCGAACATTGATGCCTCCACATTAAAATACAACATTAGAAATGCGAACGACGTTAGGGTCACTCTTGGAACGGCTACAATCGGGTTTGGACAAACCCTGACCGATTCCGTGGCTTTCGGAACGGATTCGTTTTACGGAATCGGAACAGCCAAACCGCAGGAAATTCAACAGCTAAAGGTATCTCCCAGTATCACGCTTGATTTTCTATCCCTGACCAAACAGGGACGACAACTGTTGAATAACCCCACTGACTGGCTGACAGTTTTGAACAACAACAGTTTCGACATGCATCTTTTAGATGCTTCCGGAGCGACCTTTCGTACTTATGTCGGGGCAGTGGCCGATAACTATTCCCATTCCGTACCTACCAACCAGGCGATCACCGAATCCATCACTTTTCAGGCGATCGATGTTCTGGATGCGAACGGTGTTTCGGTCTTCAACTCTCTCAATAACGCCATTCAGACGATAATCGGATAACCGACTGGAACTTGATCGGGTTTAATAATACAATATCCTTATCTGGTTATTAAGGAGTCATTATCTTGACTGATCCCCTACAGACTGAAATTACCGTCAAACACGAAGGAAAAACCTATGTTTTCAGGATTCCTTCACAGCGGGACAATGCCAAAATCGGAGCACTGACCGCTTCGATGATGTTGCAAGATCTCCCCGCTGGCGCGACGACCGGACTTGACAATCTTGATCTCTATACTTATGGACTCTATCGTTCGATGGCCATATTTCACGTGCTTTACGTTAGTGGCGATAACGATTGGGTTTTGACCGCTTCGGCGGAGGACGGTTCGCCCAGGATTGATCCGAGCAGATGGAGGGATGACGTTCCGTCTACCGAAGTCTGTGCGGAGTTCCTGGCCGAACTGTTACGATTTCGCAGTCCCCCAGCAGAATGACCCCCGACTGGAACGCCTCTGGCAAGTATCCCGGATACTGAACCATTCGCCGTTTTCTGACGAAGTTCTGAATCTGACCGACATTCAGATCGAGTATATCTTTTGGATGTATGCCAAAGATCATCCAGAAGAAGTAAAATACAATTCGGCGGATACTGGCACTTCTGCATCCCGTCTGATCCAGTGGGCGGACGGACTGGAAGGTACGGAACGCGAAAAGTACGAGAAACGTCCCCACGACTTTATATCCAAAAAAATAGCGGATACGCTGGAACACATCCGACGCGCGGTTGCTGGAAAACAAAAGAACAACAGATAAACTATTTCAATGGCCGACAACATTCGCATCACAGGAAAAAACATCTCCGGACCTCAAGAAGGGGATCTGGAAAAAATGTGGCGAAAATTCCTGCGCAATCCCAATTTGCAGAATGCGCAGATTTTCGATGTAATGCTCAACAACCAGTTTCCCCAAGCAACCAATTTTATCCCAACGGGTAAACAAAAGTCCGTGCGTTCCCCCAAAGCAGATTCGGGCCATAAGAAGTTTGAAGATCTACAGGTATCCATAGTCAATAGAGCCGCAAAAGATTTGAATGCATCCCGTCAGGCGTTCAGATCCGGGAACATTTCTTCCGCCTACAAACTCTATGAACGCGGGATGTATGGCGTATCTGAATCCGGACATCTGTCCAAACTGTCACAGTATTTCGGACAGGAAAAGACAGGAGCATTGCGATTTTTACAAACTCGTGAAAAAATGGTCGGAGCAGAACTAGGAGGCGGGAACGGAGTACCAGGAAAACAGTTAAAAGTCCTCGAACAAATCCTGTCGGCACTAAAAAAGAATACTGGAACCAAGCCGGGGGGAAAGGGTAGTGCGGCGACTACAGCCAAGCCGGGGGGAAAGGGTAGTGCAGCGGCTACAGCCAGTTCCCGAAGGCGGGGATATAAATTTTTGGGCGGAATCGGATCTATTTTGGGTGATGTAGAGGATTTAGCCGCTCTTTCATTAATAGATCCGGTATTCGCGGTTGGTGCAATCGGAGCTTTTGCAGTTGGTAAGTTGGTCAAGGGTTATCGCGGGGCATACCGAATGATTACCCCCGCCATGAATACCCTAATTGCGGCAAGCCAAGTTTCCCGTTTGCTCGGTATGGGAGGACATACGGTACTTGCTCCCCTTAACTTGTCCGGAAAAAGTGCAAAGGTAAATAAATTTTATCATCCTCTGGGATATTCCCCGCAGGAACTTCTAGCGATTGAAGGTGCATATGGCGTTCCAGGAAATAAAGTGCCCATGCATCTATTGGCAACCCTGGGACGAACCAAGTATTTGGGAGGTCTGCCAACCACCGAGATTGCGGGAATGATGCAAAAGCTGGTGGGAATCGGCCATACACAAGCCATGACTGCGGGCAAAATTCTGGTGGCAATTACAACGGCATTCGGTAAAAGGGGGGTCAGTCCTGGAATTGCGGCACCAGCCTTTATGAGTGTGTTCGGAAGCGCTGTAAGCAGCAATGCGCCCGGAATAAATGAATTGGGACTTTATAAATTTGCAGCATCTTTTCTAAAACACGGGGGTCCCGGTGCGCGTACAGGAAGTTTGCAAAATCAGATATATTCCGGTCTGCAACGCATGGCATCCAATCCCAATGCCGTACAGATGACACTCGGTGAAGGACTCCTGTTCGGAGGCGTGAGTTCTTTTGGCGGAATGATGGCAAACGTACATAAATACATGGGGAAGGGGTCCGTAAAGTTTCTAAACAAAGTATTCTCCCATGATCCACTATATAAAACAGACATTGATAAAATGATACGTGGAGGATTCCCTCTGTCTTCTTATTTATATCTTATGACAGCATTCAAAGGAGATCCGCAGGCACTAACGAAACTTGTCTTATCGGAATCAAAATCTTTTGGTCTATCCAAGGGTTTAGTACCCCTATTAGTATCCAAGTTGGCAAATATCCCTCTGACTGCTGCCCTGGCCATGTTATCTACCAACAAAGTAGCTCCATTGGAAGATCTAAAGATATACAAGAAGAGCTTGGCGGGACAGGTCGGAAAAGCTCAAAGACTGACAGCAGAAAAGGCAGCTTTGGGTCTGGAAATATCTTATAAGGCCCTACAAATCTTTGGTCCAACATTGGAATTTGCAAACAAGGTAATTCTAGATGATCTGATCCCAACAGTTGACGAATTGGCGAAAGCTTTTAAAAACCTGCTTGATAAAACAAAATACTCGACTTCTCCGAATACCGCGGGATATTGGCATAATTACTTTGCACATGGAATGTTAGATCCATTTTACAATAGTACCAAGTAGCCCAATATGTCTAACTTAGCCACTCCCCGCATTCGTATTCGTATCTATCCGTTTTCAGGCGGAGAATTTGTTCTTGACGGCTCGACATCACAAGTGCTCCGCTGTTCGGTATCCAAGTCGCTCAAAGATATTAGCGGTGGTAAATTCAACATTGTTCTAGCTCCGGGCGGTCCCGGCGGAACGAATGATCCCCAAACGTGGGATCGAGTCATTACTCCTATGTCGCTCTGTATCATCGACATGGCCCGTGACCGGCACGCGCAAACCGTAATGGTGGGTCTGGTAACGGAAACCACACAGACCGAGATTTGGAATCCCGGAAACAATGTACGGCGAACCACCCAAATATCCGGTATGGACTTCATGTATTTTTTCGTGCGCGAACAATACTATACGCTTTCGGCTTTCGGATTGGTCAGCGCGCAATTGGGACAGGTGGGAGGACTTGCTATAGGGGCCGCACAAAAGTACTCACCCGCACAAGCTGGAAACGCGTGGTATAACGAGGTTCTGGGAGGTAAAACCGGATTATTGTCAGTCGTCCAGTTCAATTTGGGAAATGGAAAGACTGTTAGTCTATCGGATATTCTGGCCGTCCATTTTCAATCCTATATAACTTCTCCGGCGTTCATCCCGATTTATCTCAATTTTCTATTGGAACAGGGCAGTTGGTGGGGCAAGTTTTATGACATTTTCCCCTTCCCGTTTTATGAGCTTCTTTTGTTGAACGCTCCAGTAGGAAACTTTTCACACCCGATCACCGGAAACAAAAATCGTCCCTATGCGAATTTTTCGCAATCTACAAGTTACGTCTCTTATTCCAATGTTACGCAATCCATTTCCGGCATCGGAAAAACATCCGACATCTATCAAGCCGCTCCGCCTGCATTTGTCGCACGGGTCAATCCTTTACCCTATACCTATTACAATTCTTCAAATTCTTCGTGGACGTGGGATGCTACACGCTGGAATCAGGATCTGTGGAGATTTTCTCCTGAAAATCTCGGGTTTTTCGAGACCAATCTGGGATATGGATTGACCGAAGTCAGAAATCTCTATGTAGTAGAATCTGCAACCGCACAGGGACTGTTAGGATTACAAAACACGTTGTTGACTTCAGCAGCCATGACTTTCGGGATCATGATGGATGGCCATTCGATTGAAAAATACGGGTATCGCCCTGAGGTTATGAATACATTGTGGTTCGTAGACGGCAAACGCGGAGTGGTGGCGGTGGCCAATCAGCAGCTTCCGCCTGTCGGATCCACTTCACAACTTCTTTTGCTGTTTCAGGAAATACTTGGGAGATTGGCGTCCTATTACGAACCTACGCCCCACATGCTGTCAGGAACGGTCACCATGCCGCTTCGTCCCGACATCGTTCCCGGAAACCGTTTTGAATTCGATCCGTTCAAAGTCACGACGACAAATTCATCCGATCCATCTGGAAAATATGCTTTTTATATCGAGGGTATTTCACATGACTTTGTTTTTGGGGAGCGTTCGTCAACTACCCTGCAATTATCCCGAGGATTGCTGTTATCGGATTATGCAAACGAAAATCTGATGATCGCCCTGCATCGGGGTCTAACCGATCGCCAAAACGGAATTCTTAAAGAAAACAGCACCATCACAAATGGACTAAAGTATTTTACATCAAACGAATTCAATACCCAAACGTTTTTGGGTCAGCTTCCACCCTTGTTCAGTAATTTTTACACCACTTCTGGTAAATCCTGATGTCAAATATCGCAGGACTGAAAATCTGTCAGGTCTGGCGACACGATCCGGAAATGAACGCGCTCTATGTAATTTTACCCGCATCGAACCAGCCCATCATGACTCCGGTACAGATGGGACGGGAATGGGGAGATGCGGTTCGTGTCAATCAACACGAGCTTCCTGCCGTCGGTTCGTGGGGAGTGGTTCTTTTCCCCGGCGGAGTAGACATCAACGGAATCTGGATCGCCACGATACATCCCTCCATGATGGATGCCCTGACTTCGGGTCCAACCGAACTGGATTCTTTTCTCAACTATAAAAGTTATTTTTCCAACATCTATTGGTTGCAAGATAGTCAGGGAAACGTCTGTTGGTCACATCCGAGCACGGAAACCGGGGATGGAACCGGAACGTGGATTGTCATCGGACAATCTCCCGACAAACCCCCGGTTTACCGACACATTGTCAATGCACAAACACAAGAACAGGAACGGGTACAATTCAAGGATTCTGAACGGGTTCCGGCAGTTCCGGCACCCTATATCCATCTCCATCACACGAGCGGAACGGACATTCAGATTTTTCCCAACGGAAATGCCGTCATCGCAGTTACCGGAAATCTCACCGCATCAGCCAGCGGGGACGTATCAATTTCTTGCGGAACATCCGGTAATATCAGTCTGACGCAATTGGGTCAAACCGTCAATGATTTGCTGGTCAGTAACAATCTTTTGATTGCAGCCTTCAATGCACATACTCACGCTGTTGTGGGGGCGGCAACCACTCCCCCAGACATCCCGTGGACCACTTCTACTGTAAGCATACCGTATCTGGAAACTTTTACACCGTAAGGTACAGTTATAGTCATGAGCAGCTTTACTTGGCAAACCGTTCCCGGTCAACTTCCACCTTCTGTGGTATGCGTCCCGTATGCAGGGAACACCTATCTGGCGGACTGGAATGGTCCTAATGTTTATGCGTGGGACGGAACTACGCTCACTACTAGCGAAATACCCGGAGCGAGTGGGTTCTGTGATGGAATTCTAACCTCGTCAGGGGTATCCATTCTATCCCACGAGGGTATCGTAGCAACCTTTACGGCTCCCGGAGTTTATACCACCGTCCAGAAACCTGTTGGAAACATTTACACCGGAATTGCATCCGACGGAACCGTATGTGATTCAAATGGTAATCTGTATTATACGAATGGAACCTCTACTGCAACACAGGGTGCAAACGGACCGTTCAAGGGAATTGTTCTTTACGGAACCGATTATGTAGTGAAGGGATATGATGTTTTGTGGAGTTGGAATGGAACGGCGTGGTCTTCGTTAGCGGCTGCTCCACCCGGATCGGGGGGATATTTTTATTCTTCAATAGCAGTTGCTACAGGAGGAAATCTAGTTGGGGGAGCCTGCCAGTTTGTACAAACAGACAACACATATGCTGGGGCCTATATGGCAACTTATGTCCCCGGTCCCCCCGAACATATTTTGTATCTCGCCGATACGGAAGATTTGAACTGGCTGATCTCTCCCTATACGGGAACTCCTTACACGCTCACGTTAGCGGACACCCCCAACTCCATGGCCACCAGTCTGACTTCAACCATGGCGGTTGCATCCTGTACCGGTGGATCGGTTTATGTTTTCACATCGGATTTCTCTCAATATCCCGCCAATCCCGGAAGTATCTGGTCTGCCACACAACTTATTGGTCCCATCACGTCATTTTCAGGCGGGCAAGCCATTCAAGGGGATTATGCCCTAATCGCCACATCTTCCAGCATTGTTCCAATAACGAACGTGAACGGAACCTGGACCGTAGAAACGGCAGTAACGGGAGTATCCCCCACCAGCATTTATGAGTTTTCGGACGGGATCAATGCATGGATCGGTGATTCCAACGTAAACGGAATTACTTATCTGATACGCTCCGTAAACGGGTGGATCACAAACGGATCAACGGTTCTTGGTTATGCTCCAACCGCTCTTGTTGCAGATGCCCAAAACGGAGAATCCCTGATCTGGGCAACCAATGGAAATACCCTAGTAGGATTGTCCGTATCGGATACTTTTTCCGGAACGCCAAAATTCACTGTACCGGTAACGAGCGCCGCAGATGGCGTAAATGTCCAAAACGCAACAGCCTTTGGAATACAAAATGTTCCGAATTCAATTTCAGGATCGACGATTTCCAACATACAGGAAACTCAATATGCTCCGCCCTTTATTCTGGTACAGGAAAGTTCCGGTCCAAGCATTTTTATGCACAATGTCGGCGGAGGATTGGCCAAACAGGTTTTGATCGGTTATATCGGAATCTATAACGGAACGTCGTGGACATGGAGTACCGGAGTATTGAATGCAAGAATGGATTCTCTCGTTGCAGCCGGAGCAGACATGTGGGGACTCACGACCGACAATCGCGCAATTAATAACTCTACCGGAGAGATTGTTTCCTTGACTCCGCCTTCTCCTATGGTATCGACTGTTCCCATTGGATTGTCGGGAGGATATTGGAACGGATCGGAACTGATCCTGACGGGATCGTTGGTCGGCGGTCTGGTTTCGGTAACGCCATGAGTTTTATTCCTCCTATTTTCCCTCTGCTTCCGCCAATTGTTCCGATCCCGGAATCGTTCATGACGATCCATCCGCTGGCCAATACGGGAGGACCGTCCATTTTTCGTTTGGCTATTTATGATGCCAATCATCAACCCGTTCCCGGATCGTCTTATATCTTTCCGATCAGTCCGCAGGGATATACCAAAAAGATCGTCAACCTGAGCACGTTTTTCGACACTCCCGGACGGGATAAAAACAATGGGGTGAACCGTATTGTCGATCTTTATGGAACGGCCCCTCCTGTCTGGACCTTCAAGGGAACGACCGGTTATCAACTTCATAATTTGGATGCTTTTGCCTATACGGGATTTCAATCCCTCAAAATCTTGTTCAGGATGATCGAGGTTTATTCGGGTTTGCAGGTTTCCGCCTCCCAGACGGGAAGAAAATCCTATATTCTCGAACTGGATGATTATTACAACGGGGATTTCTATGAAGTGGTCCCATTGGGTCCACAAAATCTTGCGCGTAATGAAACCCGTCCCATTATCGGATTTTATGACCTTAATCTGGTCGGTATCCGCTCGGTAAGCGAACCCGATCTCAGCAACGAAGATTTGGCGTTATTGTCTCTCGTCACTCCGTTCTTTGAAAACCTGACAACTGCGGCGAGTAATGGAATCTCATTCCTGACCGCTCTCTATGGAACCGGAATTGCAGGCATGTTCACATAATCATGGAACTTTATTGGGATTTATGTTATATTACTTAATGGACTGCGTTACGGAGGGTCCGGTATGATGACGTTGCACGCCCGTCTCAAAAATCTTACTCCAGAGCAGGATGCATCCTTATCTGCATACGCGGACCTATTCAATCGGGTAGCCCATCATCTGGCGGCGGACATGGTGCGGGAGGGGCGCGATGCCCCTTCATTCAGGAATTCCTATCAGCGCCATTTTAATATAACCGCCCGTCAATTCAATGCCGTGCGCGTGCAGGTGGAAGGATTGGCGAACAACCGTGTAGAGAACATGAAGAACCTGGAGAATATCCTGAGTGGAAAGATTGCCGTCACCCGTAAACTTCTGCCTAAAATTGAAAAGAAGATTGCAAAAGCGATTGCCGAAAAGCAGTGTGCGTCATCCATTAAAAAGTTGAAGAACCGCCTGCATCAAAAAAATCGCAAGCTGGTCAATCTTTTGGAACGGCTATCCCGAACGATTCATGAATCTCATAGACCTTATGCTTCCGGTCTGTGTTTCGGCGGACGGAAGCTGTTCAACGCTCAGCATCATTTGCTGGAAAATGGCTACGCCAGTCATGAAGAATGGCGTACTGACTGGCAATCCGCGCGCTCCAACCAGTTTTTCGTGCAGGGATCACGTAACGAAACGGCAGGTTGTCAGGGTTGTGTCGCACACGTTAGGGAAGATGGATCTTTCCTGCTGAACCTGCGATTGCCGGGGGGTAGAGGATCGTGGATGACGTTGGGACCGGTCCGGTTCCCTTATCAGGAAGAAAAGTTACGCGCGGCAGTATCGGCGCACGTTGGGATAACGAAAACGAAGCTACCAAAAGTGACCAAAATACTGAAGACGGGCAGGTCATACTCCAACTTCCTTTATCCTGACGGTTTAAGCGCTCTGTCATGGCGATTTATTCGGGATGATAAAGGCTGGCGCGTGCTGGTGAGTTTTGATGAGCCAAAAGTGGCCGTCACGACTGACGCGAAAGCGGGAGTGCTGGCAGTGGACCTGAATGCAGATCATCTGGCGTGGGCGGAACTGGACCGGTTTGGTAATCCCGTGGAAACAGGAAATCTTCCCTGCGTCACCTACGGAAAGACGACGGAACAGGCTCAGGCCATCATCGAGGCCGCGGCACTCGCGCTCGTAGATCGTGCGGCACGACTTAAAAAGTCGCTCGTTCTTGAGAAACTTGATTTTTCCCCAAAGAAAACGCAACTGACTGAGATGAGTGGTGCGCGCTACGCGCGGATGCTATCCAGTCTGTCCTATAAAAAGATTCACGACGCCATTCAGTCCCGCGCAAAGAAAGATGGAGTGGCACTCATGCATGTGAATCCGGCCTATACATCGGTTTTAGGCCGCATCAATTACGCCAATCGCTACGGACTGACCGTGCATCAAGGCGCGGCGATAGCGATTGGACGCAGGGCCTTTGACCGGTTCACAAAGAACCCGTTTACGGGCAAAATTCAAAAAGTATTCGGACTTCGGGAGATCCCGATTGGTCGAACAGGGCGTGATGGCATCAAAACCATCACCGTGCCGGGTAATTCCGGTGCGCAGGTCACCTTCCCGTATCCCGTGTGGAATGCGCGGAAGCATGTGTGGTCTCTGTTGGGCCGGGTTTCCCGAAGAATGAAAGGGGCGCTTGCAGCGCAGCGTGTGGCGGAGCGATCCGACCCTCCGGAACGTAAGAAGGCCGCAAGGCTCGCTGAGGTTCCGGTTGTGGTGGCGGCTTAGGCTGTCCTATGCGCTTGCCGGTGAGATTCCGTCACTCGAATCGCCGTCCTCATCGTTCGGACGACGTCATGGAAATAGTAGTAGTTTCTATAGTTTTGTGAACGGCACGTGACGACAATCAGCAATCAATTCAGCGTATTATCCCGCGCATTCGTCGCGCAAACACTGGTTCCGTTGGTGAATGTCAATAGTCAACCCGATCTGTTCATCGGATTGACCGCTTCTCTTCTCGATCTGCTCTGGATCACCAATCTCTATTATCAAACTCAGATATTGGCAAATGAGACGTCCGCTCTCGAAGAACTGCAAACGGTCTCGCTTGGAATATCAACACCGTTTTTAAACGCACGAATCAACGGGATCAATGAATGGTTGACCACCATCAATTTTTCCTATTTAACCCTGTTTATGAAAGCAGATATTGCAAAAGTTCATCAGGGATTATCGGTTTTTTCATTTCCCGACATTCCTCCACTTATAACCGGTTTTGTCGGAGAAATTCCCCCGCAGACGACCAATCTGGTGGATGTTTTGACTGCGCAGAATGCGGAGTTTTCCGAGATTGCTGCCATCATTGCCCCACAAACATCCATTTCCGGTCAGGCAAAAGACGCGCTCAATCGTCAAATCATAGTCGGAGACGCCATTCTGACGTGGGTATCCAATCTTTCCCACGCCAATCCAAACCTGTCGTTCCAGACGCTCTGGAACCAAAACGTCTCGGTTCCAACTTATTTTGCAATTGATTCTCTGGTCAATCAGGATTATTCCCAAAATGCTCCCCAAAATCAGGTCGCCAACCGGGCCATGATTCTTTATCTGCTCGCCATGTACGCCGGAGCAGCCGCTTCGGGATTATCCCAACCTGCGGGGAATGCCATTCAAACCGGGGTATTACGCGAACACGAAACCATTCAGCAGTTTGCATTCCGGACGACCGGATCATTTGAAAAATGGCAAAACATAGTCGAAATAAACAATCTGGTTCCCCCTTATGTGAGCACTTCTTTTAATCCCGTTCCCGACACGGCTTCTCCCGGCATGACACTTTATCTCCCTCCGGGTCCGACGCTGGTTCCAAGTTCATACATACAAAACATCTTGGGAACCGACTTCAACTTTGGAACCTTTCAGAACGATATGCCATGGACGGGAGATTTGGGAACGTTAACCGGATTTTCAAATCTTCGGTACGCCCTCATTCGCCGATTGCTGACTCCATTGAACGGTTATATATTTGATTCAACTTATGGATCACGTCTTCCATTTGAAATTGGCAACATAAACCAGGGATTCTCCAAACTGGAAACCACACGCCTGTCAGCCTATGCCGGTCGCAGTATTTTACAGGACCCGCGCGTACAAAGAATCACCAAAATACAAGTGTCTGGAAATGTTCAGAGTCAATCTTATAATGTGAACGCATCCCTTGTTCCCGTCGGACTGTCTCCGACGGATTTTTCGGCGACCATTCCGTGAACTCTATACAAGATTTGGCTGATTCCCTGAACATTTCGTTTCCATCTCCGGTATCCGCCCTGACGCCGGTAATTTCAGGACTGCAATTGATGACCGCTCTGGGATCGACTGTTTCAGACAGTACTGCGGGGAGCCAGATCAGGACGCTCCTTTCGGTTATTGGGGTCCTGCTCGAACAACAAAACGTATCCACAACCCTACAATCACAAACCAATTCAATTCTGGCCGCTTTCAGTCTCTTTGGAATCACGCCAGCCCCTCCCGCCACCGCATCCGGAACGGTCGTTTTCAGTCTCTCAACACCCGCAACATCAGATATTCCACTGGGAGTCGGAATTGGTGTTGCAACCACGGGCGGAATACTGTTCACGACTACCGAGCCCGGTACACTTTCAGCCGGAAACACTTCAGTATCTCTCACTGTATCAGCCCAAAATCCGGGAAATAGTGGAAATGTTCCTGCTGGTGCCATCACCGAAATAACCAGTTCTCTTCCCTATCCGTTATCGGTCAACAATCCCGCCCCCACCTCTGGCGGGTCAAACGCCGAATCAGTTTCGTCTGCGCTCTCAAGAATGGATACCTATTTGGCATCATTACCGGCATGTACGCCGGTCGCAATTGCAAATGGCGTAATTGGAATTGCTACTCCTTCTGGAGAAACTTGCAAATATGCAACGACTTACGAACCATGGATCGCGCAAGTTCAAGCGGGTAAAACGACCGGATTCACGGTGGGCTATACGGTCTATATCGACAATGGATCGGGTACGGCATCCGCTCCCCTGATCGCTCAGGTTCAATCTACAATTGAAGGGACTCCCGGAGCGGGTCCTGCGGGAGTGCCGTTTTCGGTAGAAGCGGTCACGCCGCTTCCGATCAATGTCACCATTTCCGCCACTTCGGTCCCGACATTCAATGCGGCCATACCAGAAATAACCACATTAGCGCAAAATGCCGCAACAGAATACTTCACACAACTAAACTTTGGCGATCCGGTAGAAATTTCCCAACTGTTCGTGGCGGTCGGAAACGCAGTTTACGGATTTGTGACGGGATTGAATATCACACTTTCTCCCGATCAGAACGTCATTACCGTTCCGCCTACCCAACGGGCAATTTTGAACTCTCTCGTAATTCAGATCGTAAATGGATAATCGTTCGGTCATTGATATTCTGCGGGGGGTTCCCTATACTTTTGTATCGGACCAACCCAATTTTCTCAACTTTTTTCAAACCCTGTCGCAAACCCTGACACAGTTCACGACCGGAAACGACGCGCTCACGACCCAACTTCTGTTCAAGACTGCTCTCGGTAAATCGCTGGACACCTTCGGGGGTCTGCTCGGAAATCCGCGTGAGAATGGAGAATCCGACACACAATACATCAATCGGATCTTGACAGACTATAACGGACCATTTGGTACTCTGTCAGCCATTCAAACGTTCATCCAGAACCTTTATTCGGTTCCGGTATCCGTCGTATCTACTGGAACAGGAGGGGGATATAAAATCTCATTCCTTTCTCCACTACAGGATTCGATCTATCAAATCATAGCCGAAAATCTGGTCTGGATCAGACCTGCCGGGGTACCATTTTTCCCCTTTACGATTGTCGGTGGAGGAAGTTATCTGACGACAGTAAATTATTTTGGATCGCCTCGTATCACGGGATCGTATCTGTCCCTGCCGAGCAATTTCACTTTTCCGTTCTCATTACAGCCAAACACCAACAACATCATCAATAAATATCCGGTCATTATATTCACCGATCCTGTTTTGCAAAATACGGTAAACATTCCGCGCGTCATTCAATCCACTGATCCAAGTTCTTATGTGATTCCGACCGCATTTGCTGGTTCGGTCACTGGGGGATCGCCATTATCCGGAACATTGTCCGCCACTCAGCCTTCCGGTCAGAATCTTCCGCTCACGTTCGCAATTGCTACCAACCCTGCTGACGGAACCGTCTCGATAACGGACACCTCTACCGGAACATTCACCTATACTGCCAACGCAGGATTCGCAGGTGCGGATTCCTTCACCTTTACCGCAACCAGTATAGCCGGAAAATCTTCTCCGGCTACAGAATCACTAACCGTACAGGTCGCTCCGACCTCGATCAATGGTTCGGTCACGGGGGGATCGCCATTATCCGGAACATTATCCGCCACTCAGCCTTCCGGTCAGACTCTCGCGCTCACGTTCGCAATTGCCACCAACCCCACTAACGGAACCGTCTCGATCACGAACTCCTCTACCGGAGCATTCACCTATACCGCCAACGCAGGATTCGCAGGTGCGGATTCTTTCACATTTACCGCAGCCAACAGTATCGGAACCTCGAATTCTGCGACTGAATCAATTACCGTATCCGGCGTTCCGCCCTCTCCAAACACGGTGACCGGAAACTTGTATGTTGCAGGAACCGAAGTGGTGACCTTACAATGACGACAAACGCATCCTATATCATGTCTGCCTCACAGCCCTCGGGTCAGACGTTGGCTATTACCTTTACCATATCTTCGACAACCTTCCCGTCCGGATATACAATTGCTCTGGTGGGAAGTCCGGTAGTTTCGGGTCAGATAACCGGACAGGCGTTCAGTATCACTCCGCCATCGACCGGATGGGCAACTTCGGGAAGTTACAATATTGTTTATACAGCGACCAATAGTGCGGGGAGCGCTAACGGTACGATCACATTTAATTTGGCTCAGATAGCCGAAGGATCGACCGCATCTTATAATGCTTCTACGACGGCATTATTGACGGAAACTATGCCAACCAACAATCCGGCAGGAGAAGCAACGGGTCCGATGAGTGCAGGATCGGAAGCGCCAGTTTATGGAACTCTTACAATTTCTGATGCTGCAACTCTGCAATATCAATATCAAGCAACGTCGGCACCCGATACGGACCAGTTCACCCTCAACATCAATCCTGAAATGTACTCATTCTCCACTCCGGTCGGGATTGCCTCCGCAACCCAAACCCAGATTAGCACCATCACGACGACAAACTATACTCCGGCCACTGCGGCAAACGCTTCAAAAGATTTGGTCCTCGGAGTTAGTTATCCTCTATCCTTATCTACTTATGCTACCGGAAGCAGTTTAACCTACGATTTCGGCAGTTCCAGTTCAGATCTGGATATTACCGGAGAAAACACATCAACCGGAGCTTTCACTGTAGCTTTTGTGACCGGAACTAAAGCAGGTGCAACGGGAACACTGGATTGGTCGTGCAGCAATCCCCAATCTTCTTCATCTCAGGCCACGTGGACGTTCACAGCCAAGAATCCTCCCACTTGATGGTGGAAAAACCAATTTTAGTGGTAAGATAACAAAATGCAAAAGCCAGTTTTCTCAAATGAGCAGTTTTTATCTTCTTCCGTACTCAATACGGGAGTAGAAAATACCATTGATTCGGTGAGGGATGTTTCAGGCATCCTGTTCAATCCGGGATTGGTAAACCAATCCACATTGGCTTTTACTTTCAACGGTAATTTGACCGTCACTCTGAATGCCCAGCTTCCATTTGCCGCATTATATGGAGATGGCACTCTCGCGCATGCCTATGGAATCACCAACAATTCAACCAGTACGGTTTATTCCCTGAATTTTTCCTCTTTGATTCCGTCTACCGGATCGGTAACGGCTTATGTAGTATCCCAAAAGGCCGAAATTGGTCAAAACCAATACATTGTTTCCGGTCCCCCGGTAGGACATCCTGACTATAGTCAGAGCTTTGTCCCGTATTATGCATATGCCGAAACGCTCTATTCCCAAAACATTTTCACAACCCTAACGGCTCCCGACAACATAACCTATCTGGAATTGGGACGAACCACCCTATCGGCGGGTCAGACCATAATTTCTACAATCGACACCAGTTTTCAGGTTCAAGCTTCTTCCAATGTTATCCCCACTGGACCTGCGGGCGGAGTTTTGACCGGAACCTATCCCGATCCGGGATTGGCAGCTACCGGAGTTACGGCTGGAACTTATGACGCTCCAACAATCACAATTGGGGCCGATGGACGGATTACGGGTGCGGGAAATACTGCGGTAGGAGGGGTTTTGACCGGCACGTTACCCGATCCGGGACTGGCTGACACAACTGTTACGGCTGGAACTTATGACGCGCCAACGATCACAATTGGGGCCGATGGTCGGATTACGGATGCGGGAAATACTTCGGTAGGAGGAGTTTTGACCGGTACGTTACCCTCTCCGGGACTGGCAGCTACCGGAGTTACGGCTGGCACCTTTACCGCTCCCAATTTGGACATTGGTGTTGATGGTCGGATATTATCAGCCGTATCAAATAATTTTACTACCAGCGAAAACGGCGGAAGTGCCCTTCCCACTTATTTTACAATTGGACCCATCATTTTCAATTGTTTTCAAGTTACAATAGCTGGCTCCACATCAGCTTCATACGTCCTTCCAAAACCATTTACATCGGGGGCTATTGCAGTTTTAGTCAGTCTGAATCAATCGACGGGCGGGGGTGTCCCTCCGTCCGCAATATGCTCCACCACAGAAATTACGATTGATAATTCAAATAGTGGAACAACCACGTTTTCAGCCATTGCCATAGGAATCTGATCCCATGAAAAAACCGGTATCCAAACTTCAGATCTTGTCGGAACGTCAAGTTAGCCTTGAAAAACGGCAAAAGAAATTGGAGGATTCACACATGAATATGGAACAGGCAATCGTCGAGTTGTCTTCCAATGTAGAGCTTTTGTCACAGAGAACAGACGAACGAATCCGGGTTATGGAAAACAAAATAAGCGATCAGTTCAAGGTGTTGGGTGGAGAAATAATCAAAGGATTCGGGGAACTGAAGGATTTGTTACTTAAAAAACGCTGGTTTTTCTTTTAGGTGCAAAAGCACAGTCTTCCTTTTCGGGAACGTCTAGCCCTTTCTCTGGTAGCTAAATTTGCGTCGTGGACATGGATTCTTACCGAACTGTCCGTGATCGTGATTTGGGTCATCCTGAATGGTTTGGGAATCATGAACTGGGATGCCCCGCCATTCGTATTCATGGGCATTCTCATTGCCATTCTCACCCTTTTTCTGGACAACGTGATCTTGATCGCAAACTCATACCAGAATCGCAGTCAGACCAAGATGCTGGAATACATGATCGAACTGGGAAAGGCCCAGTTAGCATCCATGCGTTCGCAGGAAGAAAATCTGGAAGCACAGCGGGAAACTTTAAAACTACTCGAAAAACTGTCCCGGGAATCTATAAAACTTGAAAAGGACTGTAAGACTACTAAAAACAGATATAAAACCCCCCAAAACGTACACAAGCCCTAAATTTAACCACTGAACGATTTTAGACCCACCAGAACCCCATTGCCTTGCCTATGACCATAAAATGGTGCGGTGAGCATAATTTTAAGACTTTTAGAGAGTCGGTGGCATTCCAAACACAGAATTCGCAATCGCTTGTTTGCCCGCATCAAATAGAGCCTTACGCGCCCATAACGAGGGTGGAGAAAGTGCTCCCTGAGAATATCGAATCGGAATTTGAATATACGGCATCACCTCCGAATCGAGTTTCAGTTCTTCCGCCGTAAAACTGGACAACGTTCGATCCAGAATCATTTTAATCGTGGCCGCCAATCCCAATTTTCCATAATGCAACTGGGGATTGTAATTGGATTCGATCCGGATCAAAACATTGGTTCGTGCGCTCCCCCTGAGCAAATCAACCGGATCATTGTCACACATTCCGCCATCCAGATAGCTGCCTGATCCGATCCGCATGGGTGAAAATACGATGGGAAGAGAGGCTGACGCCAAAAGTACATCCACCATGGGAACCAACGGAGTGGTCAAACTGGAAAATACATGGGGTGTGGCGTCAAGAAAATCGGTTGCCATGACAAGCAAGGGTATTTTGACATCAACCATTTTTCTGTTTTTGAAACGATCCGTCAGCAGTTTTCGGAATGATTTGCGACTGCTCAAGTGTTTTCGGAAAATAAACCGGAAAGCAGACAACCAATTGATTTGCAGGGCTGAAGAAAAATCAGCCATAGATACGTCCACCAACACTTCAGGATCAAGTGTGGCGGCATAAAGAGCCGCGATAAACGCTCCTCCACTGGTTCCGGCAACAGTCTTTACTTCATATCCACGTTTCAAAAGCTCCCACAAAGCTCCTGCATGAGCCGGAAACAGGAATCCAGAACCAGAAAATGCAACATTAATTTCTTTGTTCATTGATCAACGTCTCGCCCCCAAGTAAGGCATCGAATTTTGCTTTTTCTACCGTGCCGCGTTTTTCTATCCGAACGAGTTTTTCCGCCGTTTCCTTGCCGTCAGCACCTTGCCCAAGCAGTTCAACGAATGACTTGCCTTGTGCAATGGTACGTTCGAGAGAAAGCGCTGTCGGTTTGAAGCCAGCCTCAGTGAACGCGCGGGCAGCAGCAGCCATCTGTACGAGCTTGTCCCAATGCTGCTCTCCCGGAGTTGCGCCATTGAGCCAGTTATAAAGCGTCTGGCGCGAGACCCCGAAAACCACCGGCAGATGGGACAAAGTGCGACCAAAACCGGCTTTCACCTCCTTCATCAGGTCGGTATAGGGAATGCCAGTTTCGGAAAGATTAATTTTTTTGTTCATTGGTCAAATGTCTACATTGTATGCGCGATAATCCATGCCGGACACGTCAGGATGCGAATACGTTCCGTCCTCAAGCGGTAAATGATTATATTTGATTGTTTCCTGTACGACTGTCCAGCCGTCTTTAGTTGCTAATTCCCATTTATTAAAGTTTATCGGTAAATGCCCACATTTAGCTGCTTCATGGGCTACTGTCCAACCCTCGTCAGTTGCTAATTCCCATTTATTGAAGTTTTCAGGAAGTTGATTATACATGGCTGCTTCATGTGCAACCGTCCAGCCATTTTTATCTGCTAATTCCCATTTATTAAAGTTTTTCGGTAAATGTCCATAACAGGCCGCAACATGGGCTACAGTATTACCCATATTGTTAGTTAACTCCCATTGATCAAAGTTTTCCGGTAAATGTCCATAAAAAGCTGCTTCATGAGCTACTGTCCAGCCATCTTTCGGATGTAATTCCCATTTATTAAAGTTTGGTGGTAATTGATTCCTGCTGGCTGCTTCGTGAGCCAGTGTCCACCCATCTTTTTTAGTTGTTAATTCTTCAGTTACCAATTCCCATTGATCGAATTCAGGAGGTAATTGGTGACTGGATAGAAGCTCACAGGCTGTTTCAAATGTGTATTTTTCATTCATGGTTAATACCTCAATTATGAGAAGATTAATTCCAATAGGAGGATACACCTCCGACAGGACAACCAGAATTATCTGTTAATTCCCAATTGGTTTCCCTGTTTAAAGGCTGGAAATTAGAGCAATCAATAGAAAGAAAGTATAGCACTTTTCCTCTAAAGGTGTTTTATTTGGAGCGAATCTGGCAAAAGCAGCCGCTGATAACGGGGCCAATAATGCACAGATAAACGGAAATGTGGGTGTAAGCCAGCTATGAATGAGTAATGCTACTGTTATAGAAGCAAAAGCAACTCCGGCAGACCCCACGTGCACTTTCTCCAAGTCCCCAACAATAAATTGATTTACATTTCCATAATGAATTACTAATTTAGTAATAACTACAGATACTAGAGCTACTCCTGATAAGGACATAAGAATTTCTGGCCATAGACCACCTAAGTACCATCCCATAGCTGGGAGGCTGAAAGCTAGAATCAAGTATCCAGCATCTTGTAACTGAAACCATTTAACTTCGGTTAAATAGGCAGAAAGTGGATTTCTAAATGGTGGTAATGCTTTACGATTGATAAATTCAGTTATAACATTGGATAAGACGAAAAAAGAAATTACGGCATAATAAAACCAGTTACTCATGACGAATACTCCAACACTAGTTCTGGCGGATTAATTTCTTTGTTCAATGGAAGTCCCATCTCGTGTCTTTGTGAGCCACAGTCTACCAGAGAAATGTCCGGATTCCAGTAACCAGTGATCAATCAGAAAAATAATCTTGCCACGTTCCTGTGCCATACGAGCCAAAACTTCAATCAATCGATCCAGACCCTCGGAAGATATTCCGGTTGCCGGTTCGTCAAATATCATGATGTTGAATGAGGTGTCAAACAGAGGAACCAGTGCCAAAAGGACGGCCAGACGCAATCTCTGTTTTTCCCCTCCCGATAGGGATACCCAAGAAACATCTTCCACTTCCCGGTTTCCAACCCATACGGATAGTTCTGGCTTGACAGTGGAATCGACCTTTGTTTTGGTGGTCTTCAACAGAACCTTCCAGTCCTCCATTCCTATTTCCGGTAAAATGCCCGCAATTCTGAAATTGAGATGCGTCAGGAAATTTTCCACGCAAGACATCTGAATCGGCTTGATCCGTGAAATCCAGAATAAATACTGGTCCAAGGACACCGACAACCGACTACGTTCATCATTAATTCGTTTTTTTTCCTCTTTGATCTTGATCAGTTTGTTTTTAATCTGTTCTTGTTGTTCACGCATGTATCCGATCTCTCCTAATCGGCGTTTTAGATCCTCCCGTCGTTCGCATGCGATCACATATTCGTGTTCGTGTTGTTTATACTCCACCGAAGCTTTCTGATATTCCCTTAGTTTCAAATGGTATAATTTCATGTTCTCTTTAATCAGATTCTGTACATTTTGTTCATAAAACTGAATGAAATTCAATTTACGAATCAGTTTGTCCATTTCTTTTTTGGTTGTTTCCTGATCAATGGACTGTCCGCACAAGGGACAAAGGGAACCTTTCAAATTGCGAAAACGACCAAGGGCTGTTTCAAGCTCTTCCATACGTGCGGACAATGACCCCAGAAGTTTGTTTTCTTCCTCACAGGAGGGACGTTCGGGACACTCCGGACGAATGTCGGGGAACAGGGGGGGAATATCCCCCAAAAAATCCATTTCCCCCTGCAATTCCAGCGCCCTTTTCCCCCAATCTTCTTCAGACAGGCCGGACGCCAGAATATCATAAGCTTTATCAAGAGCGCTTTCTTCTCCACCGGTCGCGGAAATGGCGTTTTTCAAACGATCCCGTCCAGCAGATAGGCGTACACGCATCCGTTCCCAAATCTCCAACATCAGATAACCCTGCAAGAACTCCATACGTGCAGCAGGTGTCCAGTCCAAAAATCCTGTTGAACCCTGAGAAAAATAAACGCTTTTGAGCCATCCCAACTTATCCTGTCCGATCAGCCGATCTACATCTTCCTGAGAAGCAGGTTGATCGTTCAAAATCAATTTCATTTCTTTGGAACGGGACGTTCTCTTGAGTAAATTGGGAATCTCGTTTCTGGAAAAACCGATTTCGACTGAAACTTTGTCAGCCCCTGTTTTGGCCACCTGAAATCCGCGCTGACCCTGAGCGGTATATCCAAAAAATCCCCACATCAGAGAATCGAACAACGCGGACTTTCCGATCCCGTTGGTTCCCATATTGGGATTGTCCAGATTCTCCCCACTTACGCTGTATAGTCCAGGAACCGTTGGAAATTCAAACTCGGCGTGAGAATAACACTTAAAACAATTTATTTTCAGACTTTTGAATTCGAGCACAGTTCCGCCTCAAGTTCTCCAACCATGAATTGTCTGGCCTCGTCAGAAATATCGTTTTGGGAACAAAACCGATCCAAAACCAACTTGGGATCTTTATCTACAAAAGAATCTTCGTCATTCATCATTTCGTTTGAAACATACGGTTCTGGTTCACATTGAATGGAATCTATGATCCAGCCGTTTTCCGTAATAGCTTTCGCAATAGATTCCCGATCTTCCGTGGGAATTTCGTGTTCGGACCGAACCCTCACAAAACTGCCCCTCGGCAATCCGAGACGGGAAACGTCTTGAGACGGATCCCACCGAACGATACATTTTTCATGTCTGACAGGTAAATCAAACCACTCTGTATTCCCACTTTCAGTATCCATAACCAAAACCCTTGGACCGTAAGTATCACCAAAGTGAAGATGATGCGGTGCACCCGCATAGACAATGTTTCTGCCGATCTTTTGTGAAACATGAACATCTCCTCCAATCGCCAGATCATAGCCAGAAAAAAATTCCGGGCTGATCCCACGTGGAGAGAGCATTCCATTTTCCATGCGACTGCCACAAACCATGCCGTGAAAAACGGCGATTTTCCCTGGGTTTTTCGGAGACTCATCCCACGAAGATCCGAAAGGATAACAATCTACAGAAAACCCTACAGAAAACCCATTCTCTTTCATGGTTTGTGGATGTCCACAAACAACCAACACGTTTGTCAACCATCTGAAAATCCGGCACCAATTATTTTCCGGAGTGAATCCGTCGTGATTTCCGGCAACCACAACAACCGGAACCGGGATTCTGTTGAGTTGATGAAGAACCTTATCAACAAAAAGGGGTGAATGATTTCCCTTTTTGTCGAATATATCTCCCAGAATATACCATTTATCTGCCCCCACCGGAAGCAGACGTTCAATAACATCAAAACGATAGTTCTGATCTGAATCTTCTGACAAATGCCAATCAGACGTAAAGATGATTTTCAAAATTTGATGTCTTCCACGGATACTAGCCGGATAAGCCTGTAATCATAAACCGGACGTACATCAGGATGATGTAACAGTATCGTGTAGTCCGATCCAATGAGTGTATTCAATGTTTCAATCCCATCAGAAGAAACCAGGCCAAGCATAGGTTGTCGATCTTCCTGAAAAATTAACAACGGGTATCTTTTGTTTTTATTCGCCAGTTCATATAACCTAACCCAAAAACAGGATAGTGGACCCTTTTCCGACACCAGAAATTGCAACAATCCAATTTGCCGGTAACGTTTACATTCAATCACAAAACTATCCGTTAGAGCAAATCCTTCAGGCCCTATTGTGCTAATGTCCCCCAGTTGATTTTTCCGATCAGCGCACAATGTCGCTCGACCTCCAGACATGGCACTCCGCCAAAACAGGTCGTCCCGATCACATTTTGTCATCGCCAAAGAAAACCATTTGCAAACATCCCGCTCGAACTGGGTGCCCTTCTGTTTTCCTCTGCCGGGTTTAGTTTTCAAGATGTGTCCTAACCCAAACCGGGTTGTCAATGAACACGGTTTCAATATCTGTATATAAATCCCGTAAATCTTTTTTTATGGCCTCGGTTCCAGCCCTCACATCATCCTCTGAAGAATGCCCATCTGGGAAATAATCTTTTGCTGTCTTCTCGTATCCAACCGTACCGAAAAAGGCTAGAATCGACTCGATGTCGTCCAGTCCACGATTATAAAAAATCTTCAAAAGGGCTTTTCGCCATGGGGGCGCAACCGAATTTTTGCGTACAGTCGCTTCTACAGATACTCCGACCACACGTTCCATAGTTTTTCCCGGCCCGACTTTGCGAACCAATTTTTCTTTTCCTTTGATGGTGAGTGAAACGATTTGAGAAGCATAAAAATCAAGCGCTTTTCCGCCCGCCCGGACATATTGATTTCCATAGACCACTCCGATATTTTCCCGTACCTGGGAGAGAATCAAAAGGGTGATTCCGGATTCATGTAACGGTTTTCCCAATCTTCTGAAAGCTTCACTCATTTTGCGTGCTTTGGTCGCAGGCATGGCCTTTTCTGACATGGTGCGGCCTAGCTCCATTTCGTCTTCCAGCGCATCCAATGAATCCAGAACGACTAATCCTCCGAACCCCTCTCCTTTCTCCGCCATCTTTACAATACGATCATGAAAATCCTCGATTGTAGAACAGTCATTCACTAATTCAGCCCCATTCGGAAATCCGAGCGTACGCGCATAATCCCAATTCAGTCGGCGCTCGGAATCAATATATAGAATCGGTTCGTCCGGCCACGAAAGATTGAACTGTTTGCATGCGGAGATTGCCAACAGGGTCTTCCCGGACGCTTCATTTCCCCAGATGTTGTGGATCAGGCCCTTGGCCCATCCCGAGCCAAGAGCCATATCCAACGTAGTCGATCCCGAAGAATAAAAGATTTCGGTACTGACCGGGGGTAATTGTGGAATGTCCACCACAACAGAAGGAAATACACGTTTCTTACGCATGTTTTCCTTGCATGGCAGCGGTTTCCTCATCGCGCAAGGTATGTTGCATACAAACCTGGATAATTTCAAGAGGAGACATGCCTTCAGTATTGATTCCGTATTCTTTGATCATCTTTTCCAAATTTTCTTTTTCCAGAAAGGCAGACATTTCGATGGATGCGGTGGGAGGGGAATCCAACTTTACCCTTTCGCCCATGGGAACAGACGAGAAGACCGGGGCTGCACGGGGGCCGCCGATTGGCGGTCCAAAACTTTGATTGCGGACTTCGGGTGCATAATTCCTGAACGATGACGCGGAAGCTTTCGACGCAAGATTTTTCTCGATTCCGGAAAGTTCCTTGTCTTGATCGCTCAAATCCTCCACGCCACCCAAAATTTCCGCTTTGAGAAGATTCTCAAAACGTTCAGCCAACGAATTTGTCACATCGTCGGGCAAACGAACAAACTGATCATGAATGGGATGTTCCATGATCCACGTAATCAATTGAGCAATCTTTTCGTCGGTATTTACAACCGGTGTTTGCACGAGCGAAAAAGTCATGCCCTCATAGGACGCATTTCGGGCTTCGCTTCCCGTTTTTACGAATTTAAGATTGAAATCCCTTCCCGCAAACAAATCATCAAAAGACGCCATTCCGGTTTCAGCCGTTTCCTTGGCGGTAGAATAAAGCACTTCAAACACCCGTTTGGGCAACAACCACGCCATAGGTTCGCCGGGAACCTTGCGATCAATGATATATGTGGCCCATCGCCACGACCGATGCGCATACAGACTGTCTTTTGCTTTGGGATATTGTCTTATCAACTTGTCCAGAACTTCACCAAAAGGATCCCTTGCATCTGGATCAAACATGGTGGGACTGGCGACTGAAGATCGATCCGACAAAACACCATAATACACACAAGCCTTGAATCCCCACGATATTCCTTCCGGGGGAGTTGGAAGCGTAACCGGAAGAAACCGGATTTTTTTATCTCCCGCTTCTCCGGGTCGCCAGATCTTCAGTGCAGGATTGATATGAGAATACTGCGCTTGAGAATTCAAATGTTTCAGTGTGTTTTGGTCGGCGGAATGGAAGTTTCCGCGATAATACTCTAACAATTCTTTGGATGTAGTCATGATTTTCACCTTGCGTCAGTTGAAAAATAATTGGCGGTATATAAAGCGGTCAAATCTCGTAACATGTGTCCTTTGATTTTCAATGCATTAAGTTCGTTATCCGTTTCAGATACCCGAGTGTGTGCGGCTAGAATTTCCCATTCAAGTCGCGCACACTCGGATTGCAAATCCTGGTATCTTGGGTCGCTGATCACATAACTCTGAATGGTAGCTTCAGTCATTTTTCGTTCGGATGTGTTGAAGGTTGTACGATATTCAAGTTGTAATTGAGCTTGCAGAAACTCGTGTTTACGTTTAGTTTCGATCAGGGACTGCTTTAGGTTTTGGAGATGGTTGTCCAGTCGAGTACGTTCTTCCGAGATTTTTAGCAGTTCTCCCGGATGGCGGCAGAGTTCTTGATCCAATGCCATCCGGTCAATGTGAATTGATTTGGGTGTTTCAATAGAGTTCATAAAATGATTTTTCATCCGGGTAAATGCTAAAACAAAGGTTAATTATAATCGTTCTACAGAAGTTTGTCAAGACCGTTCCTCAAGTGCCCCCCAAGAAGATCCAGTGGAAACCGACACTTCAAGGGGTACGTTGATGAAATCAAAGGAAAAATTAGTCATCAATTTAACAATTTCCGGTATAAAAGACTCTACTTTTTCGGGGTCTATAAAAAAAGTCAGATCGTCATGAATACAGATGCGGGGAGCCCAATCCGGGTCGTCTTCGGAAAGGGCCCGCTCGAACAACCTCCGAGCGGCAATACCAACCAAATCAAATCCCAAACCCTGATTGGGATAGTTGGTCAGTTCAGTATGGGCAAAAGGACCGGGAATAAATCGTCCGGTGAGCGTTCTCACTCCTCCCGTCATTTCCAATTCCTGTTTCAGTTCTTCGTGCCAATACCACACCCTTCGATATTGGTCTTTGAAAGCATAAACCAAATCTTGTATTTTTTTAAGCGTGCGTTTTTGCTCGGCTGTACGATCATCATTTCGGCCCATGTTGAATCCCAAAACCTCCATCAACCTGGGAATACCCGCCCCATAAAATAACGGAAAAGTCCATTGTGATTTGATTGTTTGACGAAACTTTTTAATGTCCTCCGGTTTCGGTTCTTGAGGAACCATGCGACCCGGAAAGGCTTCAATCAAACGCTGAACGGCTTCCATGTGAATGTCCTGACCAAGCCTTATTTTTTCTATCAAAACTGGATCTTTACAATACATAGCCAACGTGCGCGCTTCGAGTTGTTTGTAATCACACGCCACAATTGTTTTACACGGATCCCGTACCACGGTGCGCACGGAATGATCTTTACGTTTGGGCCAGTTCTGGATATTGGGTTTTTCTGAAGACATTCGACCCGTAATGGTTCCCGTCAACCGATAGGATGGATGAATTGGGGCACCAGTCACTCGTTTTGTCAGGGGAAGAACATAGGTTGTCAACAACTTATTAAATTCACGGTAGTTCAGAATTCTTTTTGCAACTGGATGATTCACTTTCTCCAACGTCTCTTTTCCCGTACTCTCAATGAACAGTCCTTGAATGGCAAAGTATTTTTTCACTTGAGCATAGGAACCGGGATCAATATGCAAATCACTCCATTCTTTTTTATAGGATGCCAATTGGCTGGTCATTCCTTCAACCAAATCCTGCAATCGGACATCATCAACCGGCAATCCCCGATAATGCATATAAGCCACCCAAGTCAGGTTTCTCTCCTGCATGTCCAAAACTGTTTTATCAACTTCGACAATTTGCAGTTGGTGTACCAAAAGAGTGGCATAGGCATCCAATGCGTTATATACCAGGAAATCACGCTCATTTTGAATGAATAAACTGTCCAACGGACTATCAAAACTAATCTGGGAAAGGGATTTAACGTCTATTCCAAGACGGTGTTGTGTAATGGTAGAAAGTTTACCCTGATGTTTCGCAGATGCATAGATAACATGTCTTCCTTCGGGACGACTGATCCGGGCATTCAGATGATAGGCTTCTATTAATGTGTCGTGCCAATCCCTGCGAAAAATGTTAAGACCAAAAAACTTTGCCATCCACACAATCTCGAACAATGCGTTATGAGCCAAAAAACTTCCAGCATACGTTTCCAACCAGACTTCAAAATATCTTTTATTTTCAGGGGTCAGGAAAAATGAAAGGACACGGGGCGCAGGACCTCCCTGTGCCAGAGCAACCGAAATAATCTCCGCTCCTTCTGCAAACGGATCCAGACCCTTAGTTTCAATATCAATGGACGTAATTGCATCTTCCCCGTTGTCCATTCGGTTCAATTGGACGACCAGATTTTCAGGGGCAATCATAAGAGGAGCCTTTAACATGCCCTCATTCCAAACAACAGGATCAGAATGCTGTCCGGAAAGAAAAGAGACGGCTCGCTCAAGATCCAGTTGTGCAATACGAACCCAGTCAAACGGAAGGGATTGAGTAACAGGTTCGGGTAAAAAGGCAAATCCCCAAACCTGTTTTCCAGCATAAATCACCGGAAAACGATGTCCGTGCCAACCCCCAATTCCAGACACATTAAAAAATTCAAGAAGGGGATCTTCTCCAAAAGCAAAAATAGCATCCGGAGATTCTTCGCAAATCTCTACTCCGGAAATAGTTTGGGGGGCCGCCCCAATTACTTTCACGCGAATCGACATTTGATTTCCTCTTTCGTCATGTTGGCTACATCTTTAAGTTCATGGGGTATTTTTTCAACCCGCACATCAATCCCCTGAGAAGCAATCCTATCCCGCATTTTTTCTGCATCCCGCACCGCATCCGCATCCAATGCCAGAATCACCGGACATCTAAATCTTATGAGTTGCATCAATTGAGCCTGAGAAAGACGTTTTCCTAACAACGAAATTCCCAATAATTCCGGGTTTCGGCACGCATTGAGTTTCATGGCATCGAGGGGCCCCTCCATCAAAATAATTTTTTTAATGGAATTCCTTTCATAATTTCGAGGGGTGAACAAGACATCCGTCAGTGACATCGTGGCACCCTCCCGCACACTCAGTGATCGATAGCGAATCGGATGATTCCCGATTGTCCGCGAGGTCCATGAAACCAGTTGGTTTGCACAATATACGGGAAAAATGATCCGAAAGGCGTATTTTCCCGAAAAGGCCACTTTCAGATCATACTGCTCCGTCAAATACGATAAAACTTCCAAATCGAAACCCCTTCCCACCAGATATTCGACAAAAGGATCTTCAGCACATTCAAATCTCAATCTTTTGAATTCCCCCGGCATTTGGAGATGTTTGATAAATATCTGTTTTTTTTCTCTTTTTTGTGTGTTTACGGGGAAAAATGCAATGGAAGAAGATATTCCCATCGAGTGCAAAATGAAACGCGCCGTTCTGCCGTTATGTTCGGCGTTCCGCAAACAATACCAGCTCCCGTCAGGGAATAAATTAAGATGTGCGGAAGGATCATCTCCGCACAAAGGACAGGCCACCACACATTCGGCGTTTCTCATCTTGCTGTGATGTTGCCCATAATGGGGGATATTATGGGCATCCAATAATTCCGTCCAAGAACTCATTGCATACGCTCGGGATGTTGAAAAAGCTCTTTCATGAGATCTTTCCCTTCCTTGACGGAATCCAGAATCTGTTCGTCCACACTGTCGGCTATGTAGAGATCATAAAAAAATGTTTTGAGATTTTGTCCCATACGATAGATCCGTCCTTCGGATTGTGCACGCACAATGACCGACACCGGACTCTCATAATAGATGATATAGTTGGCCGCCTGCAAATTCAATCCCACTCCACCTGTAGCAGCATTCGCCACCAAAATTCTTATGTCCTCCTCGGTGAATCGTCTTACTTGCTCAGGTTTATAGTGGGTTTCCCCCCGCAATGAAAGATGAGAAATCTTGCGTCGCGTCAATTCACGTTCAATCAACTCTCCCGAATGAACATATTCATGAAAAACAATGGTTTTTTTGTCCGGGGGTATTTCCTCCAACAAGTCCATAAGTCCCATGAGTTTAGGGGGGTTTTTCATATCCTGATCGCGGAAGGAATCTCCCTTTCTAACTCGAACAAAACCTGCCGTAATTTGTCTGCGCAAAGTGAAATTGGCCTGTATCTCTCCTTCTCCCAGCCGAGCCTCCGTCTGAATCCGCGCACATACTTCACGATAGAAATTACGTACCGAATCGGTAAACTGAATCGGAACCCGTATGAACGTCCGTTCCGGGAGATCCAGACATTCGTCCGGTTCGTAATCAATCACCGTTGGATCGAGCAAAGTTCTCAATTCTCCCGTTTTGCGTTTTCTGAACTCCCAAAGAGGAATTGGAGAAAACCGGTTTCGGATAGGTACAAAAAATCGTTCCCGATATTCTTTCAGACGCTTTCCCAACGTCCGTCCGTAATCCAGCAAATAAAGCTGTGCCCAGAGCAGAATCGGATTTTTACCGAAAGGTGTGCCAGTCATGGCTATTTTCAATCTCGCATAGCGAATCAAATGAAATGCCACCAGCCATGCATAGGTTCGGGGATTGCCCAAACAGTGACATTCATCAAATATAATAGCATCAAAATGCGTCCAGTTTTCATCGAACAGGGAAGTTATCAGATTCGCACGGGTTCCGCCTTTGATGCGCGGGTGTCGATAAAAAATAGAAAGTACTCCGGGGTAATGGAGCAAATAGACATCGGCCTTTTGCATCAGACATGCTTGGCGTTCCGCGCGAAGTCCATGAACTTCCACTACGGTCAGGGACGGCGTGAACAATCGTGCCTGATCCCCCCATTGTGAACTCAACATTTCGCTCGGAGTAAATACCAAGGCACGACGGAGTCTCCCCGCCTCCTTTTCTCTTCTGATGACCTCCAACGCAATCCGGGTCTTCCCGATCCCAGTACCCCCACGCAAATAAAGCGTTCCCCGTTCAATGGCGGCTGCGATGCACCGTTTTTGATGATCCATCAATGGACGGGATGGATCAGTATCCTCAACCTCGGGCAATTGGTCAAGTGGCAAAGTCTTGAAAAGTGAGGCATTTCTCATGGATTGTCTCCGCGAATCCCAGAAAATTATACAACTGAAATTGAACATTGTCAAGCATCTCGTCCTCGACAGACGTGGTCCTCTCTCAATACAACATACAAAAACTCCTTGTTGCGCACATGACTGATCTTCCCGACTTTTAGCCCCTGGGGATTGTAAATGCCTATCTGTGCGCCGACATACCGTTTGAAATCGTTTTCGATAACCGTCATCCTGGCTTTTCGATCATACAAATGGGAAATCATTTGTTCCATCGCATCGCGGGCCAGATACCCCTCGTTGTTGAAGGAAACAATCTGAACCGGCGCTCGTACGTTTTCGAGAAGGCGTTCCATCGCTGCGGCAAATTGTGGACGTGAATTAAAAACACTTTTCCTTTGCCGTATATCCACTCTTTTGCAGGCGACTCCATAGACTTCCGGTTTATCCCACCGAATCAAGGATTCCCAAATATGGTAGTTGCTCAGGTAAGAATGCTGGTTGTACGGGGGATCGAGATATGCCAGATCGCCTTCAAAAACCGACAGTGCGTCAAAAACGTCCAGATTGTAGGCCATCCCCTTGCCTTCACGAGCACGGGGCAAAATCCCGGGCACGCGTAACTTGAGGTCGTTGTGGGCTCTCGGAGCCCAAGTTTTCAGATACGCCATTTGCAAGCCCGTCGTTGAATCCACACGATCCGCTGCTTCCATCAACGAGGTGAGAATCACCGCTTCCAGCTCGGGTTCGAGTCCTTTTTGCAAAATCGCTTCCCGTATGGCGTCCACGCGTTCGCCG
>JAEHJW020007911.1_pt1 | contig 76288 bp, 122 predicted proteins | sample 9271431 | NCBI WGS metagenome assembly JAEHJW02 | reverse complement strand
CCGCTGGGGCCGCTGGGGCCACTGGGGCCGCTTGGGCCGCTGGGGCCACTGGGGCCGCTAGGGCCGCTTGGGCCGCTAGGGCCGCTACTGATTATAATGGACAAGAATATATATTCTCTTATGAATTTTGTCAGACCAATGAATGTAATGAAAACGACAGAAAATTCAACAAAGCACAAGAATTATTTTTACAATTAAAAGAAGCAGGAGCGGGATATTTGGCAGAAAAAAATGATATTGTGTATATCTGTCCTAATCCAATAATCTTTTTGGAAGAAAATCAGTATCATTCAGACCAATTTCCTGCTGTCTCTTGGAAAGACGGCCTTGAATTATATTATTTGGACGGAGTGAATTTAGCAAAAGATTTATGGCAAAAAATAATCTCTCAAAAGATGACTTTTTCCGAGATAATGACCATAGAAACTGCCGACCAGCGAACGGTGGCTTTGAAATATAATCCTCAAGCCATACTGAATGAACACGCCGAATTGGTGCATAAAGACAACCGCAATAACGAGCTTTATAAAATAGAGGGGCAGAAAATAAATGAGGAACTGGGCTTTCCGAAGATATGGTTTTTGAAAATGCTTTGTCCCACTGGTAGGATATTCATTGAAGGTTGCGACCCCATAGAAGCGGAAAAGAATCCGAATGCTACCTATCAGCAAGCTCTTTTATGCGGGCTTTCCATTGAACAATATATGAGTTTAGAACTGGAAAGTTAAAGAAAAGAAATTAAAAGTCATTGCGTATCTTTAGAGTAATAGTAAAAATATATGTCAAAGAAAGCCATAGATTTATTATCATCAGCAAAAATAATAGAAGATATAATCAGTTACGCAAAACTACAAGGCACGGAAAATTCCCCAGAATGGAAAAAGGTAATTGACTGGCACAAATCCCAACAAATAGAACTTATAAAGAAAGTAGTGGAGATGACGAGAAAAATGGAAAGGGGAACAAAAAATTATAGCAGTTCACACGAGGCTATTCTGAATAGTGATAAAGATTATGGTTACAATCAAGCCCTAGAAGATATTATCTCTAAATTACAAGAAGCTATATGAAGAAAAAAGACAATTCTAAAAAGATAATACTGGACTTATGCGGTGGCACGGGAGCTTGGAGTAAGCCATACGCTGATGCCGGTTACGATGTCCGAGTAATTACCTTGCCAGATTACGATATAACCACTTTTAATCATAATTTTGTTTATTTATTCTTTCCCAAACAAGCTCGGCGAATATTCCCTTAATTATAGGATAGACAGAAGCAAAAAGGGCAAAGAGGATGACGTGGGTATGCCCAAAATTTATTTAACGGAGGAAGAAGCCCAGATGTGCCGTGAAAATGGATTTGCTGAAATTATTTGATTATTATCAGTTTATAAGCTAAAATGGAAAAAGAAAAATGCGATAAATGCGGAAAAAGAATGTTTATGAATAATATTCAAATTCATTCCTTGCAACTGAAAGACGGAAAAGGAACGGCTTATAAAACTATGTATTCCGCCAGTGAGAATTCCCCTTGCAAACCGTGCAGTCATTATAAAGAAAAACCGCTGGAAAAAGGAGCGGTGGAATGTGATTATAATTTAATTCCAATTTTATGTGAAAATGAACTATGAAAAAGACTAGCCTAAAAGTTACATTTAGCAGGATAGATGGTATTCCTTCCACTGAAACATTTAATCTGGCTAACTATGAAATTATAGATGGATTTTTAATAATCCATTATGGAAAAAGTGATATTATGGAAACATTTTATCCCAAACACAAAATATTTCCTCTTTCAAGATGTGGTAGTTTTGAATTTGTTGATGATGAGGATAATTTAATTGTCAAACAAGTTAAGTGTCAGGAATGTAAAAATGGTATGGTAAAATCAGAAAGTTCTATTTATTGTCAAGATTGCTATAACAGAAAATAAAAAAAAGTATTATAAGTTTTATTAGTAAATAAAAAATAATTATGCAATACACCGAAGAACAATTAAAAGACATTCAAGAGCGAAGCGAAAAAGCTATTAAAATGCTGGCCGAATTGGAGTTGTCCGCTCAGGCCAATGTTTCTATGGTCAATCTGGCAAACGATGTGTTTGGAGTGAAAGTGCAACCACTGCTTATGGATACCAAGTATGCTTCGAAAAATGAAGAGGTAAAAGCAGAAGAATCGCAAGAAAATAAAAAAGAACATATTCCATTTGAAAATATAGACCAATTACCTGAAAGTCATTTGTAAATTAACAAGGTTATGATATACTTTATCTTGGGCTTAATTGCGGGAATGCTTATTCGGGACATAAAATGTTTCGCTCAAAGGGTATTAGAAGAGGCACAAAAAAATTTAGAAACTGGAAAAACTGAAAAAGCTGGAAAAGCGGAATTTTATGAGCCGATAAGCGAAAAGGAAAAGTTTGAGAAAGCTAAAAATATAAGTGAAAATATAAGTGTGGATAACTTAAAATAAAAAATTTATGTCAAAACAAGTTTCATTCACAAAAGAGAAAGTTTTAGAAGGATTAAGAATCGCAGCCAAAGCGGTGGGTGATACTATCGGGCCCCGAGGACAAAATACTTTTATGGGGGGCGGAATTCCCCGCATTACCAATGACGGCTTCACAGTAGCTACAGCTATTTTATTTGAAGACCCTGAAATAGATTTAGGAGCATATATCGTGCGGAATGTTACTGGTCAACAGAATGATGATGTGGGAGACGGCACCACTACTGTTTCTATTTTAACAGCTTCTATCATTGAAGAATCTTTGAAACGGCCAGAAAATCCGGTTTTGATTAAAGACTCTCTAAAAGAAGCAGGAGATAAAATACTGAAACAACTGGCTAAAACCAGTATTAAAATAGAGCAAAAAGATGTGGAAAAGGTAGCTCTTATCTCTTCCGAAAACAAAAATTTGGCTAGAATTATCTCTGAAATTACGGGTAAACTGGGCGAAAAAGCGGTGATTAACGTGGAAGATTCTAAAACTTTTGCCACTGAATATGAAATTACGGACGGCTTTGAAGTGAAATTGGGCTTTCTATCTCCAGCCTTTATTACTGAAAAGAAATCCGCTCGAGCTATTTATACCGATGTACCGGTGCTATGCGTCGAGAAGAAAATATCCAATATCGCTGAAATCGCCCCGATTTTTAAGATGTTTGAGGAAGAGAAGATAAACTCTTGCGTGATAGTATGCGATGAGATAGATGACTCTATGCTTGGAATTTTAGCTATGAATAAGCAGTTAGGAAGGTTTAATTCGGTAGTTATCCGAGCCAGCGCTATGTTCCTAGACGATATTGCCGGCTATGTGGGAGCCAAGAAAATCTCCAACACTACCGGAGTGGGCTTTCATAATTTCAAAAAGGAAGACTTGGGCTTTGCCAAAAAAGTAGTGTCGGATGCCAATAAGTCCCTATTCATCGGCAACGGATTTTCCCATAAAGAATACGTCAAGGAATTGCAAGCTAAAACGGACGGAGAACCGAACATCTATACTAGAGAAAATATGCAAAAGCGGGTGCATAAACTCTCCGGGGGAATCGCTGTCTTAAAAATCGGAGCCCCTACGGATTTTGAAAGAGAATATCTTAAATACAAGGCGGAAGACGCGGTCAAAGCGGTAAAATCGGCCTTGGAAGAAGGAGTGGTGGAAGGCGGAGGAATGGCTTTTTATCGGTTATCTCATTTTGTGCCTAAAACTATCGGAGAAGAAATCTTAAAAAAGAGCTTGACGGCTCCTTTTCGCCGAATTGTGGAAAATGCTGGACAGGATTATGCCGAAATAGTAAAGAACTTGCCGGACAAAATGGGCTATGACGCTAAAAAGAATTGTTTTGTGGAAATGATAAAAGAAGGCATTATAGACCCAGCCAAAGTGGAGCGATGCGCTTTGGAAAACGCAGTGTCGGCCGCTTCCACTTTCATTACCACTAGCTGTTTTATCACAGATGTCCCAGAGAAAAAGTAAGTTGTTGGTAAAAGAAGACACTAAAATCTTTTCTGATATGCGTACTTTGGCTAAAACTTTTGCTATTCCTTTCCGCTTGCCGGACGGAGTGCCGGCCGTATTGATGATTTCCCGCTTAAAAGACGAGGGATGGATACCTTTTAATGTAATTAAAAGTATAACTATAACCTATCAATGATTATAAAACCCTTAAAACATATTGTATATCTGAAATTTCCAGAAGCTAAAGCAGGAGTATTGGATACTTCTTCTCGTCCTTCCGCTGTGGAGTTTGCCGAAGTGGAAGCGGTGGGAGAAGATTGCGGAGAGCTTAAAAAAGGAGACAAGATATTCGTGAAGAGTTGGGGAGTGGATATTATTACTCACGAAGACAAAGTATATCGTTTTGTGAACATTGACACTGGTGGTATTTTGGCTATAATTAAGGAATGAAAGAATGCGACAACATTTGTAAAGCTCATAGCCCTTATGTTATAGCGGAAGACGAAAACGCTATGCGAGTGATTTGCAACGAGTGCAAACACATTTACATTATCCGCAAAGACTGGCGAGGAGTGCCGGAAAATAGGGAATACTCAAGGATATTCAAGAAAGATATTGTGCAAGGAAATGATAATCTTTTCTACAGATATCATAGTGAATATCTTCATACTTAAATATTATGCCCAGAGGAAGACCAACTAAATATGACAACACGATTCTTGAAAAGTCAAGGCAGTATCTCAAGGAATGTGAAGACGAACAAATACATTTGCTAAAACAAGCCAATGAAGAAAAAGGTTATGAGACTTACGAGAATAAGCTGAAAGTAAAATTGCCCAGCATTGAAGGACTGGCTTTATATTTGCATATTCACAGAGATACTCTTTATGAATGGGAGAAATCTTATGAAGATTTTTCCGACATTATTGAAGAATTAAAACAAAAACAAGCGGACAGACTGATGAATAGTGGACTGTCCGGCGATTATAATTCCACTATCGCCAAATTGCTTTTAGCCAAGCACGGATATAAAGAATCAACCGAAACTGAAATTACTTCCCACGGAGAAAAACTTTCCCTTTCGGATATTGAACTGGAACAAATGGCTCACGAACTGGCGGAGAAATTGAAAAAGAAAAAGTGTGGGTAAAATACAATGACTTATGAACTAGCAAAAAAACTGAAAGACGCAGGATTTGAACAAAAAGTTAAAAGACCAGAATTTGACTACGAAAAAAATAATGCAACAGGAGAAGTTGTAATTATTCCTACACTGATACAGCTCATAGAAGCCTGTGGGGATGATTTCAGAGAGCTTCAATGGATTGGCAAAGGAGACAAGTTTTTTGCAGGGTTTGGCAGAGAGGGATTTGCTTGGAAAGCAAAAGCCGCAGGGAAAAAAATAAAATGTGGAAATTGTAATACTGAAAAAGATGGACCGGTAACTATAGGTTTTGGTTCAAGTGCCGAAGAAGCAGTCGCTGATTTATGGTTAGAATTACACGAAATAAAAAAGAAAAAGGAATAAGAGAAAATAAATTGAATTGATATGAGTTGGCGAAAAAGTCTTGCGAGTTTAATCAGTCATAACTTAAATAAATGGTAAAGATATATGCCCAGCGAAATTTTACAGCGACTGGCCGAAAAAAATATCCAAATCTTTTTAGATGCCTACCATATCACCAATGACAGCGGGGAACTATTAGACTTTCACCAGCACGCCTATCTGTGGGATATTTATCAAGACTTCTCTGCCCGTCAAGTCTTTTTGAAAGCGGCGCAAGTGGGTATGTCCACCACTATCAATATCAAGGCCTTGTGGCTGGCCAAGAACAAGAAAATGGACATCATCTATTCCCTGCCTTCTTCCTCGGACATCACTGACTTTGTTTCAGGCAAGACTAATCGCTTGATTTCCAACGTGCCTATCTTTCAAGAGTGGTGTGAGGACAAAGACAGCATTGAACAGAAAAGGGTAGGGAACAACGTGATATATTTCAAAGGCACCTGGAGTCCGCGCCAAGCTTTGGCTACCCCGGCTGATTTATACATCTCGGATGAAATGGACAGAAGCAAGCAGGACATCGTGGCTCAATTCAAGACTCGTCTGCAACACTCTAAATACGGCTGGGAATGGTATTTTAGCAATCCAAGTATGCCCGGAAACGGAGTGGACGCCCTATGGCAGGAAAGCGACCAGAAGCACTGGTTTATCACCTGTCCCCATTGCGGACACGAATGGTATCTGACAATGGAAAACATTATGGGCAATCCGCCTTACTATGGCTGTTTGAAATGTCATAAGGAACTAGATAGAAGTAACGGTCGCTGGATAGCTAAGCATAAAGACAAAGAGATTTCGGGCTACTGGATACCGCTTTTAATTGTGCCCAGCAAGTCCGCTCAATATGTTTTGACCAAAAAAGAAGAACTATCCGAGGAGCAATTTACGAACTTCGTGCTGGGCTTGCCTTATGTGGGCAGAGGAAACAAGCTTACCCGGCCGATGTTCTTGCAAAACTTAACTTCCGCCCTTAACCCCCGAGATAAGCCAATGGTTATCGGAGTGGATACGGGAGTAGCTATCAACTATGAGATAGCCAACGAATACGGCTCCTTCTTTTACGATAAAGCGGAGAATTATGAACCTTTGCGGAAAATAATGCGGGAAAATCCAACGGCTATTATGGTTATAGACCAAGGAGGAGACATTGTGCACCCCAGAGAACTGCGGGAGGAGTTTCCCAATCGGGTGTATCTGTGTTATTTCCGAGCCGACCAAAAGAATGATGAGCTTATAAGCTGGAACGATGAGGACGGCTCGGTGGTGGCTGACCGAAACAAGCTAATTCAATGGTGCGTGGATGAGATAACAAATAAAAGATATACTTTCTTCGGCACTGAAGCGGAATGGAACGAATATATCTTGGAATGGCTCGGAATGTATCGCACAGAGGAAGAAGACAACTTGCAAAGAAAAGTATTCAAGTGGCATAAGCCCGCTTCGGGTAGGTGCGATTATCCTTTCGCACATCTTTATGCTCGTATTGGCTTAAGCCGATTTATGGACACTTCAGCTACCTTTCACTCGGCTCAAGCCAGTTTTGGCAGTAAAGGGCTGGATGTGAGGCCTGACCATACAGTCCGATTGTAAGTTATCCCCACCTATCCCTTGACAAGATTTGGAAAAGATATATACTGCACTTATGGCTAAACCAAAGTCAACAACTGAATATTCGCCAAGCCAGTATTTAGCTGTTGGTTTAGCCACCAACGAGAACCGCAACCTATTTATTTAGGGGCGGTTTTTGCGTTTTCAAGGTTTCAGTTCGGTTCGCGGGTTTATAGTTTCCTTTATATTCCAATAAATCCTTGTATCAGGCCACTGCAAGTAAAATCCTGTCTGCTAACGTAAGTATTCTATCGGGGATATATGAGAAAGCTGGGAAAACTAGTTCACCGCTCTAGCCCAGCCATCTAATATATCTCTGATAGAATTCATAGAATTCAAAAAAACAGAATTCTAAACATTATTGGATACATACCCTTTGTTTGCCTCGCAATTACCTAGTTAGGGTAAAAGCGGGGCGTTTGCGTTTAAAAGAAAATATAGAGAATTAAAATCCGCCCGAAACACTTTTTTCAGTTTTTTTCAGTTTTTTTCCTTTTCCCCCTATAAAATAAAAGAAAAGGGAACATAATATGGATATTAAAAGTAATTTTTTTATCCCGTGGCTCTACAAACTTCACCGTCCGCTTCCGAGGGAATTATGGGCGCCATTAAAGGAGTAATGGGGCTTTTTTCCAAGCTGAACAAAGAAGACACTACTTTGGACAGTTCCGTTTCGGTGCCCAAAAATGAATATGAGTCCAAAATGAGCGATACGGACATTCTTTTGCTGGTTACCGATAGAATAAAGACTTATAACTCTTACTACACTCCCATTGAGCGAGCCCAGAAGCTGGCTTTTCAGTATTGGCTGGGAGCCCAAAGAGGAGAGGAATATGAGATAAACGATACTTTCCAGAACCGTCGCAGTCTGGTAGACAACCTTATCTTTGAAGCGGTGGAAACCTTTTTGCCTATTGCTACTCGGGCTAATCCCGACCCATTGGTGCAAGCCGACCCAAGTGAGATAGGCCAGAAGATAGCTCACGATATTCAATCCGCTTTAGTGGACTGGGCGGACACAGTGAAACTGCGCCGAAAACTGGCTAAGACTACCCGCAACTGGCTCTGGGCTCAAATCGGAGTGCTTAAGATGAAATGGAATGTGGACACAAAGTCTATCGGCTTGGAAGTGGTCAATCCGAAGCGGATGATGTGGGACAAAGATGGATATGTGGAGGAAGGAGGCATATTCTGCGGGGAATGGGAAGCGGAACGAAAAAAGGCTACGGCCGATACTTTAATGCAGATGTTTCCCGCTAAAAAGAAAGAAATTTTAGAAAAGTGTCGGGGAAAGAAAGGCACCAAGCTGGAATACATTGAATGGTGGGAAAAAGGACGGGAGGTATTCTTTACTCTGGGAGACAATCTAGTGCTGGGCAAATACAAGAATCCGAACTGGAATTACGACGGCAAGATAAAGGAAACTGACCCCAAGACCGGAGAAGAAGTAGAGACCGATATTCAAGGGAAAAATCATTTGAAAGAACGCACCAGTCCCTATCGGTATCTTTCTATCTTCTCCACCGGCTTACAGCCCCACGATGAGACTTCTTTGATTACTCAAATAATTCCCTTACAAGACTCTGTCAATACCACTAACCGGCAGATAGAAAAGAATGTGGCTTCTATGAATACCGGAATGGTGGTATCCGGCAAATCCTTTACCGAAGAGCAAGCCAGTCAAGCCGCTTCCTTTTTGCGTCGGGGCGGAGCTATTCGGGTGCCAAACGGAGATGTACGGGAAGCGGTAAGCCGTTTTCCAGCTCCTCCTCTGCCTCCGGATGTATTTAATCATTTGCGGGATATGCGGGCAGAGCTTAAAAATGTCATAGGAACTTCCGGTTCCTCTCCGCAAGGCTTAAAGTCCACCGAAAGCGTGCGGGGGAAGATTTTAATCAATCAAATGGATAGTTCCCGTATTGGAGGAGGTATTACCGAACAAATAGAACAACTGGCCGACTCTCTTTACAATCTAGCCGTGCAGTTTATGTTTGTATATTACGATGAAGAACACTTCATCACCACAGCTGGAGCGGTGTCCGGCACAGAACTGATTACCCTTAAAAACAGCAATTTCCCTCTATTAAAAAGTCTTTCCATTACAGTGAAAGAAGGCTCGCTGGTGCCCAAAGACCCTCTTACTCAAAGAAACGAAGCGGTGGACTTGTGGAGCGCTAACGCTATTGACCCCCTTTCCCTATTCAAAAGACTGGACTTTCCAGACCCCGTGCAAGCTACCCAACAACTAATCCTGTGGCAAATGCTCCAAAAGGGGCAAATCCCGCCCGAAGTATATCTGCCGGACTTCAAAATGACACAGCAGGGAGCCTTGCCGACGGAACAGATTGGAACTGGGGGCCCGGCTGTTAATCCTCCCACCGGAGGGGAAATCGGCCAAACTCCTCCCGAAGCTACCAGCGCCGGGGCAGTGGGAGCCCAAGCCAAAGAATTATTAGGCCAAGTTCCTTTATGAAATTTTCCCCCTATAAATCATTTATAAGTAACATATAATATCACTATGAGCATATCAAAAGCATTGACTAAAAAGATGGAAATGGCTGAAAAAATGTATAAGCAGACTTCCAAGGGCAAAGGGGAGTCGCCTAAATATGCTATGCACGGCAAGGAAAAGGGCAAGTTAAGTATGAAGTATTCAATGCACGGCAAAAACTCCGGCCGTGAGGGAGGACAGAAATATCCCCAATCCAATGAAAAAGGAAAATTTGAAGGAGGTTATGAAATGGCCGACAGTAAAGGGGCAATAAAAGGAGGATATAAAATGGGTTAATTTTATGAAAAAAGAAGAAGTAGCTAAAAAAATGCATTCATATTCCGCCAAGCGAGCCAAAGAGGGCAAGGATTTAGGCAAGCCTGGAAAGAACTTTCGGAAGATAGAAGAAAAAGGAGAAAAAGAATACGGCTCAAAAGAAGCGGGGGAAAGAGTGGCCGGGGCGGTTTTAGCAAAGTTAAGAAAATAAAATGAAAAACATTCCTATCAGCGAAAGCGGAGACTACGAAAAAATTCAAAAGCAAAAAAGGGAAATGGCTGAAAAGCTGTCAGGTAAAACGGAAGTCTTGACCAAAGTAGCCAGACAATACAAACCAAAGAAGCAAGAAGCCGAATGTGATTTAGCCCGAGATATTTTCAGAGAAGCCTTAGAGGAATATGAAAAAGGAGATTTGAAATGGAGCGAATTTGTCAGTGAATTAAACCAATCCTTAAAAGCATTAAAAAAAGAAAAATAAAATGCCCAAATTTTTAGAAGAAAAGTTAAAGAAAGAATATCCCGATAATCCTTCGGCTGTTTATGGCACAATGAATAAACTCGGCTATGTGCGTGGAAACAAAGAAACCAAAAAAGGAAAAAAGGCGGAAAAGAAACACGAAGCGGATAAAAAGAAAAAGGAAATGGCTGAAAAAATGTAATTATCAGTAACCTATAAAAAGAATGGAGGACGAAAATAAAGAAACAGAAAAAGAAGCTGAACCGGCGCAAGCCGACGAAAGTGAGGAAACTCCTAGTCAGGAAGTTTCCAGATAAACTGTTTTAGGGGCAGTATTAAAATAAACCCTAGCGGTTCTGGGTAATCCGCAAAAACCTGAAATTTATGTCAGTAGACAAAAGCAAGTTAGGTATAGACCTGAACGCTCCCGCCTTCGGAACTTCCGCCCCAAAAGCAGAAATTCCGATGAGTCCCTCCGTTGAGGAAACAGAAGCAGGAACAGAGCCAAAGGTAAAAGAGGAAGAGGCCAAAATCCGCGAGGAAAATAAAGTCCCTTACTCTCGTTTCAAGAATATCCATTCCCGCGCCCTCGAAGCGGAAGCCGAAGCGGAAAAGTGGCGAGAACGGGCGGAAGAACTTGAAGCAAACAGGCGTGAAAGCAGAATAAGCAGAGAAACGGAAGAAACCAGTGAGATGCCTCCCGAATGGAAGGAACTTTACGGGGACTCCGAACTCTCAGAAAGAGCTTGGAAACTCCAAGAACGCAGAGAACGTGAAATTGAAAGAAAAGCCTATGAAGCGGCCGAACGAGCAGCAGAAGAACGGGAAATTCGTCAACAAGCTCGGATAAATGAAAATCTTTCTGTTATAGACGAGAACTTTGAGGACTTGTCCGCTTATGTTGGACGGGAACTCACAGATAAAGAACAAGCCGCAGTATTAGATATTGTGGATGACTTTACTCCCAAAGACGACTATGGACGGTATGCCGGCCCCCTCATTCCTTTTGACAAGGCGTGGGAAATGTATGAACTGAAACAAGGTTCAAGCACATCTTCCCAGCGAAAGGATAGAGATGAAGTGGCGGCTATCTCCGGGACTTCTTCTCAAGGAAACACAGATACTGCCCTCCGAGAGGAACAGGATAAAAACTGGACACCCAAAAGGGGAAGTTGGAGAAAATACTTTAATGCTTAAACGTCTGAATTAGTAGTTTTAATCTTATAATTAAAATGAGTTTTGACAATGTAGTGGATTAATGGTGAAATTGTAGTTCACTTCGGGTGTAAGCCCCGCTAGCATCGCTAGAAAATCGGGTTAATTTCTGGAAAACCTTGTTATTTACAAGACAATCAGAAGCCAACTTATTCTCTAAATGGGAATAAAAGGTTCAACGACTAGTTGCTGAAACCTTGTTGTCGTGCTATACTATGGATATGACCGAAAATGAAAAATGGGCATATTTAGGAGGAATAATAGACGGCGAAGGAAATATTCGGATAGATTTAGCGAAAAATCCTAGACGTTTTATGCAATATACAGGACGTCTAACTGTTGCCAATACTGATATAAGGATGATAAATTGGTTAAAGGATAATTTTCAGGGTTATATTTGGACTAGAAAACGAGACGATGATTTTGCACGTTCAAGAGGATGGAAAGATTGTTATCATTGGATAAAAATTTTGAATAGTCCTTCTCGTGAATTTATAGAAAAAGTAATGCCTTTTCTAATCACGAAAAAAGACAGAATGCAAATTCTACTTGAATTTTTAGATACCAAATCAACCGCAGGAATTCCTATCACTGAAGAAACTAGAAAAAAAAGACTAGAACTTATTGATAGAATGAATCATCTGAATAAAAGAGGAATTTAATGCAACCACGAAATCCCGACATCAAGAAAGATGAAGATATAGTCTGAACACTGTGGAAACATAGTGAAGCAAAAGATAAAGAGCTTTTGCGATAACAATTTTGACAATCACCCTGGAAGAAATCGTTCCAGTAGTTGTAGATACGATTTTACGGGCAAATACTTTTGCCACGAAGATGTTGTCCAAGACCAAGAGATTTGGAGCGGCCACCCAAGACTTTCCAATAAAGTACCGCGTTGGCACGGCGATTCAATCATTTCTTGGCTTCGACACTCTTCCTTCGAGCTTTACGGACACTCGGGTTCTATTAAAATACAATCCCCGCTTTGCAACGGGAAACGTTGCATTGGCGGGCACGGATATAGCGGCGAACAATACCGCGGCTAAAGTGCTTGACCTCACTGAAATTGAAATGATTTCAAGAGCTCAAGACTTGGCGGATGGCGTAGGCACAATGCTGTGGGGCACTGGCACTGGAAATGCCAATAAGGACTTTTTGGGACTTGGGGCTTTAGTGGATAATGGCAACACAGTAGCTACTATCGGCGGCCTTTCTCGTTCTACTTACACCACCTTGCAGTCTACCGTTACAGCGGCAACTACTCTTTCCCTTTCTACTATGCGTACGCTCTATAACGCTATCGCGGACGCTACGGTAGTGCCTACTCGTTCTTACACGGATTATCCCACTTGGGGACTGTATGAACAGCTCTTGCAACCGCAGGAAAAGATTTTTAAGGAAATAAATATTGTTCCGAATTATAAAGGCTACGAGGGCTTTAATGGCCTGATGTATGCTGGATTGGAGATAGTGCCTGACCGCAAGGCCACGGCTGGTTATCTCTATATGTTGAACGAAAATTTCCTTGACTTCTATGGATTGGACATAGATTTGGCAGCCTTTGAAGGAGCCAAGAAAGTGGACGTGGCCAGCAAGTTCTTTACCGGAAACTCCTACAATGAAGTTTCCAATTTGGGCTTTTATTGGACAGGTTTCATTAAAGTGAACACCCAATTTGCTTGGAATTCATATATCGTCTTGGCTGGTAATCTTTGCACAGATAACCCACGCAGGCACGGGGTATTGACTGGTATTACTGGAATTTAACCCATAGTCGTAAGGTTAAAAGATAAAACTTTAAGATTATGGCTTACAATATAGAAAATTATTTGAACGAATTACAGTATGAGTCTACAATAACTACCGCTAAAACTTGGACTTTTAACGGAACCGTAAATTTCAACGGTACAACCAATTTGAAAGTTACCACTTTGACGGATTTGACCACTACTGGGAACACTACTCTTGGAAATGCTGTTACTGATACTACGGCTATCAACGGAGCGACTACTATCACTAGCACGTCCGCTTCCGCTCTGACTGTCGGAGCAAATGGAGCGACTAATCCAGTATTGAAACTGGACGCTTCTACGGCAAGCGTGGCAACAGGCATTCAAGTTAAAGGTGCGGCAGCGGCTGGAGGAATAGCAGTTTCTGCTATCTCTTCCGGTGCGGCGGAAAATCTTACCATTGACGCTAAAGGCACCGGAACGCTTACCCTAAACGGCACGGCCACGGGAAACGTTGTTCTCGGAGCAACCACCACTGGAGCTGTGGGCATTACTTCTACTTCCCCGACTGCGGGCGTAGGTTACGCCACCGGCGCAGGAGGAGCGGTAACGCAGATTACCAGCCGAACCACCGGAGTAACCCTGAATACTGTAACTGGTGCGATTACCCTCGTTTTGGCGGCGGGTTCAGCCACCCCAGCGAGCTTTACAGTTACGAACAGTGCGGTAGCCGCAACGGATACCGTGATTGTGAACCAAAAGTCAGGCACGGACTTGTATGAAATCTTCGTGACCGCCGTAGGAGCAGGAAGTTTCCGAATAACTTTCTTCACTACGGGAGGCATTACTACTGAACAGCCAGTATTTAACTTTGCTGTTCTGAAAGCAGTAGCCGCTTAATTATTAAGTTTATTAAGTTTGAGACGGCTTATAGACCCCATAAGGGGTTAAAGGACGGAGGTTAGGAGCTATCTCAAGAATTATTATGTCTACATTAAGAACTAATCTAAGTATCTCTCCGCAGGAGCTATTTACCAGCTCAAGCACTCAAGGAACGGATATTGGAGCTTTAGCTACCACCGGAGATGGAAGATATTTCCGGTATGTTTTAGCCGGCGGAACCACTCTGGTGCCGGGCAAATTGCAACAGAGTCCGGCTCAAGACGCCACTAACTATAATCCTTCGGGAGGATTGGCTGTGGCGGCGGCCGCTATCGGAGCTACTCAAGTTACTTTGACTGGTACTCTGACTATTGCGGCCAATGCTTTGGCTGGAGCCATTATGTCCGTGGCGGTTACCCCAGGCCAGGGTTACTCTTACAGAGTAAAAAGCAATACGGCAGTTACGGCGGCCGCTAATTGCGTAGTTACTTTGGAAGACCCCATTATCATAGCTTTGACCACTTCTTCCAAGGTGACTTTTGCTGTCAATCCTTATAACGGAGTGATTGTCAATCCAGCTACGGCTACCGGGATGCCTGTCGGAGTAGCGGTGTTTGCTGTTCCGAACGGCCAGTATGGCTGGGTGCAGACTCACGGCACAGTATCCTGTCTGACGGACGCTGGCACAGCCGTTGGTTTGGGACTTTCTCCTTCAGCCGCGGTAGCCGGAGCGGTAAAAACCGCAGCCGTTACTTTATGCGTGGTAGGTTATGCTCTCAATACCTGTGTAGATACAGAGTATGATGATATTTTCCTCACCATAGATTAAGTCTATTAAGTTTTCCACTCGCACAGGACAAGCCCTCTTGACGGGGGCTTTTTCTGTGCGTATAATAGGGGAAGTAAGAAAGAATATTTAATTTCTTTCATTTTAACGCTATGGCAAAAGAAGAGTATTGGCTTAATCCGCAGTCAGGGACTTATGACCCCACTCTGCGAGCCGCTTTTACTAACATCACCGAGGAACCTTTTGATATCGTATGGGGAGGCGAGGTTATCACTACGGTAAAACCGAATGAGACGGTAGAACTAAATCATCACTTAGTGGTGAAATGCGTCAAAGAATTGGTGGATAAAATAATGATAGCTAACGCTAAATTAAACGAGGTGGAATTTTACAAAAATAATCCCAATGTGGCAGCCAATGTTTATCGGGCTCCTTCTATGCTCGGTATTCCAGCCGCTCGGAAGGTATGGGAAGATAAAATTGCCCGTCGTTTGGAAGCGGGAGAGGAAAGTCCGCAGGTGAAACTAATGCGAGCCCAGATTAAAGAAGAACTTTTGAAAGACTTAAACGCCCAACCCTCTCAAGGAAGTCCTTTGGATAATGCTCCAAAGTCTATCGCTGAATTTGCCGATTTAACTAAAAGTAAAGAAGAATCAAAAGAAAAGACCGTAAAACCAGATATTAAAATAAAAAAAATAAATAAATCGATAGGTAGACCCAAAAAGACAGTAGAAGCAATAAAATGAGTATGAAATTGTTTTCCCGCTTCGCCGACCGAGACAAACTGGAAGAAGAACGAGCTCGAAAACTTATCCGAATAAAAGAAACTGAAGAGTTAGCCAAGGAGGTTAACATCAGATTGGCGCGTTCGGAAGCCGAGTTCAACGAAATGCTTGCCCGTAATCGCTCAAAATGGGCTTTAGAAGAGGAGGAACACCAAAAAAGGATAAAAGATATGTCCGAGGAAATAAAATCCCTAGAAAAGCGAAAACAACAGGCCTTGATACCAATTTCAATGTATAAACAGGAAGCGGATAAACTGCTGGAAGAAGCCAAAGAAATTGTGCAAAAAACTAAAGAAAAAGAGGAACAAGCCGAATATCTGCAAGAAAAACTGGAAGATAAACTTACTGAATTGGAAGACAGGGAGAACCAGATACAAAAAAAAGAAAAAGAGCAGGAAATCGCTCAAAAAGGCATAGAATATCAGCAGGAGCAGGTAAAACAAGGAATTGGCCGTCTTTCAGCTGAAATGCTGGCGTTTCACGAGAAACAGGAACGAGACGAAAAAAGCATAGCTGAACGTAAAAAAGAAGTTTCATTGGCGGAAATCAATCTGCAAGCTAAAATGGAAAAATACAAGCAAAACTTGGAAGCTCTGAAAGTGTGGGAAAAACAGCTTATAGACCAACGGGAAACACTGGAAAGAGAGAAATTAAGAAGAAGCTCTTGACTTATTTTTATATTTTATGGTATAATCAGTTATATGAAAAGAATACTATTTACTATGTTTATGATAATCGGTTTGGCTCTGGCTGGAAGTATTTCAGCTCAAACTTTGGGCTGTTATGGTTGGAACGCTTTTAGTATAACTACTGGCATTTCTTGCACTGTGCCGGCTGTTTCATTGCCCTACGGGTGCACCTCTACAAATGGTTACAGTCCTCTTACTGGAATTAAGTGCGATACACCAGTAAATGCTTCATTGCCAACTGGCTGTGTTTCTACAAGTGGTTATAGCCCTACTACTGGCATAAAATGCGACACTTCCTTGGCTAATTTGCCGGTGGGATGTCTGGTAGGCGATGTTTTCAGCCGGACGACCGGAAAATCCTGTAATGGCGTATCTTCGGCTCCAACAGTTCAAGCTAATCCCTCACCAGTGAATAATCCAGCGAATAATCCAGTGAATAACACTGTTAGCAGTGGAGTAAATACGGTAAATACAAATGGAACGCCCGTGGCTGTACCCGCTACGCCTCCTCCGGCTCCGACTTGTACAATCAGTGATGTTAAATTTGATAATGACGGGAAACCTTTATTTCAAAATAAAAGAGGAGAATCTGTAGGAGGTGATACTATAATCTCCTTTAGATGGACTTCAACTAATGCGACTGAAGGATATGGACAATATGCTAATTCAATCGTGGCTGGTATACCTCAATGGCAATCAGAACGTAATTTATCTCAAGATACTATTTCGGATGGTGTTCCAATAAAAAATACAGTACAATCTGGTGTTTACTATGGCGGAGTAAGCCGTTCTATGCAAGGAAAGACTACTTTTCGTCTTTACTTCAAAGGTCTGGGTGGAGAAACAACTTGCGATTTAGAGGCTTTTCTCAAAAAGTAATTTTCCCCCTATAATTTTTATATATTTAAGCCATAATACTCTTATGGCGATTATTTCTAGTCCGCGGGACGCTAACAGAATACCGATGATTATGGGCAGTTTGGACACGGACGGTGTAACTCCGACTCTCATTAAAGTAAATCCGACTAACCACGCTCTGAAAGTTTCAGACGGTACCACTGGTTCAAGTTTCAGTGTGTCTACTGCTCAAAGAGACGCCAATAGGGTACCCGTTTTATGGGGAATATCTTCGGCAGACGGCATAACCTCTACTTACATTGCGGTCAATAGTTCGGGAGAATTACTAATAAAATCAACATAAAACTTTGACTATTTCTTTACCTCGGGACGCAAATAGAATAAATGTTATCGGAGGGACAAGTTCAGTAGACGGTGTAAGTCCAGTAGCTATCTATGTAGACCCTACCACTCATCGCCTTTTAGTGGACTTATCAGGAGCGGCAGTAACTTCTATTTCCGTAGCTTCGGCCAACGGCTTGGCTGGCACTTCTTCGGGAGGCACTACTCCTATTCTTACTCTTTCCACCACTGTCAATGGAATAGTTAAAGGAAACGGCACCGCTTTATCAGCGGCCACAGATGGCACTGATTATCTTTCTTCCTCAACTGGCGTAAAACTAGACCAAACTGTCGGGCAGACTATCGGAGCAACAGGAGCAAGACTTACAAAACTTTGGGCTACTGATATAACAGTAACAAATGCCATTACTGGAAGCATTACAGGAAACGCCGGAACAGTAACGAATGGCGTCTATACAACGGATGTTACTACCACTTCCACAGCGAGTAAAATACTTCAGAGAGATTCCAATGCTAACGCTTTTGCCAATAATTTTCTCTCAGCTTATACCACCACCGCAACCGCCGCCGGAACGACTACTCTCACAGTCGCTAGCACTCAAAATCAATTCTTTACCGGCACAACCACTCAAACAGTGGTCTTGCCGGACGCCACTACTCTTGCTCTTGGCTTTCAATTCTATATCCACAACAATTCCACAGGCTTAGTCACAGTAAATGCCAACGGCGGTGCTACTGTGTGGATTTTAGGAGCAAACAGCGAAGCTATTTTTACTTGCACTAACATTTCTACCGCCGCAGGAGTCTGGGACACTCAATATCGTGGAACGGGCATAGCTTCAGGCAAGAAACTATCTTTTGCCAATTCTTTGCTCTTTTCAGGAACGGACGGAAGCTCGGTAGCTTTCGGCACGGGCGGAACAGTTTTGTATTCAGGCGGAGCTTTGGGAACTCCCTCATCAGGCACAGCCACTAACCTCACAGGCACAGCTTCGGGCTTAACCGCCGGAGCAGTCACAGGACTTTCCGTCACTGCAGGCAAGACTTTAAGTGTAAGCAATTCCCTGACTCTGGCAGGCACGGATTCCACCACTATGACTTTCCCCTCTACGAGTGCCACGATAGCAAGGACGGACGCCGCCCAGACATTTAGCGGAGTGCAAACTTTCAAACCCACTGCCCAGACAGTTACCGCTATGGCGGCACAAGCCCTTGACGGCTCTTTGGGAAATGTCTTTACCAGAACTTTGGCGGCGAGCGAAACCTTTACCCAGAGCAATTTCACCACAGGACAATTCTTCATAGTAGAAGTTAAACAAGGAACAGGCACTTCTTATACAGTTACTTGGTTTTCTGGAATTACTTGGATTACTTCGGGAGGAACTGCCCCGACACAAACAGCGACAAGCAATGGAATTACTACCTATGGATTCCGTTGCACGGGAACAAATACATTTAATGGTTATCTAATAGGAACACAATAATTATATGGCTTCACGATACTGGGTAGGAGGAACAGCAAATTGGGACGGAACAGCAGGGACTAAATGGGCTCTGACTTCTGGCGGTGCGGGCGGACAAGCTGTGCCAACTTCTTCCGACAATGTATTTTTTGACGCTAATAGTGGAGTTGGAACTTGCACGATAGCAACCGTAACCGCCAACTGTCTTAATCTTGACTGCACTGGTTTTACGGGAACACTTAGTGATGATAATGTGGCGGATATAAATATCTATGGTTCTTTGAAATTAGTGACAGGAATGACATATTTACCCCCCAACAATGTCAATTTTGTGGGGACAGGTTCTCAAACAATAGACGGAGCGGGAAAATCATTCGGTTCTTTGAATGTGAATGGTTCAGGTTTGACATTGACAGCTCAAAGCGATTTAACTGGAACGAGTAACTTAAATATAGCTCAGGGAACTTTTACTGTCGGAGCTCATAATATCCATTTTAGAACATATCAATTTCTTGGAACTTCTACAAGAACCTTAAATATGGGGAGTGGAACTTGGACGATAGATGCTACTATTGCCTTTCAAAACTGGGATGCTGGGGGAAGTAATGGAACATTAAATTGCCAAACGTCTACAATGTTGGTAAATGGGACAGGAACAAATGCACGCACCTTTAACGGAGGGGGATATACATACAATATCGTAACTTTCTCGGCAGATAATTATACGATTACTGGTTCAAATACTTTCGCTACTCTTAATGTAAATACCGCAGGACTTGCCACAGGTTTAATTTTTACCAATGGAACCACACAAACAGTTACCACTTTTGCGACAAATGGAAGTGCTGGAAATTTAGCAAAAATGCTATCCAATTCTGCGGGACTTGCTTTTACTCTATCAAAATCCTCTGGCTTAGTTAGCGTAGATTATATGTCTATTAAAGACAGCACGGCGACAGGAGGAGCGAGTTGGTACGCAGGAGCGAACAGCACTAATGTGTCTGGTAATACGGGTTGGAATTTTTTTGCACCTCCGACAATTTATGGTGCTTTCCTATATAATATGCTATGAAATTAAACATTCCAATTATTATAATGACTTTGGCACTGATAGCGTTTTGGGCGTTAATATTTAATTTAGCACTATGAACTATTTACTTATCTTCGCTTCCCTTTTATTAGCCCTGTTCTGGTTCGGGATGTATAAAATATTATTCTAAAATGTATCGTCTTGATATGCGGGACAAATCAATAGTGATAGACGGCTTCCAGCAAGGCATAGCGGACGACCCTTTTTCGGGCATAGCCGACTTGCGGAATGTCAATTTAATTTCTGTGCCAGGCGAAGCCAGTGTTTTGTTTTCCACTTCCCAAATCTCGCCTAATCAGGCAAGCGGAAACCTATCTTCGGCAGACCCCGTGGCTGATACTGTTACTTTGACGGGCTACTCTAATCTTTCCAATCTTCAAGCCATAACTTTTTCGGGTGCTTCTTTGCCCGCAGGCATTACCGCTGGCACGGTATATTGGGTAAGCGATAATACTGGTGGAGTCTATCAGCTATATTCCGACTGGGCGACAAATACACTGGTAAATATTACTGGAAATGGCAGTGGCACTTGGGCTACGGTGAATATGAGCAATCCGACATATTTTACTTACTACAACAACAACTACGATACTGGATATTTTATGGTGGACGGAGCAGGACGAGTATGGACAAACATTTTTATGGGAAGCGCGGGTAAATGGCGATATTTCGCTTCTACTTCTGGTTCTGGCAATGGTTTAGTTACTTATCAATCTTCTATTGGCGGAATTTCTGGTACTGGTTATTTATTCGTCTTTCGGGATTATATAATAGATTACTTCAAAATTGTACATACTACGGGCGTATACACCATTACTCCTCACGTGGGCTGGAATCCTGATGATGGCACAGACGGGAATAATAATAAATTAAAGAATTATAATAACTTAAACGGCACGAACCATTACGCTATTCAGGGACCGGACAACAAAGTCTATTATTGCGACGGAAACTACATTTCCGTGTTTTATCAAGCGGCTATCGACACTCCTTTTGACCCTGCTTCCAGACCCAGTTATACAATTTCTCACTTTTATGTCTTGCCCTACAATGATAGAGCTCAATGTATCACTCCCCTAGGCAACACAATGCTTATCGGGGGAATGAAAAATGTCATCTATTCGTGGGACACCTTTTCCAACTTGGCTTCCAATTTTATCTTTATAGCCGAATTTAATATCGTAAATATGGTAACGGTGAATACGAACGTGTATGTCTTCGTGGGCAATCGGGGTAGAATATGGATAACTAACGGCTCTCAAGCTCAATTATATAAGAAAATCCCCGACCATATTTCGGGCACCATTGAGCCCTACTTTACTTGGGGCGGAGCGTGTAATCAGAAAAATCAGCTTTATTTCAGCGCAAGCGTAACCCAGAATGACGGCACGGCTATCGCTCAATACGGAGGAGTGTGGGCGATAGACTTGCAGACTTCGGCTATCCGATTATCCAATAAACTTTCCTATAATACTTACGCGGGCTATGCTCCAGCTATTATTCCGAACTTTGTTACTACTCCGGCCGGCACCGGACTGTTTATCGGCTGGTATAGCGGAGTATCGGGTAATTACGGCATAGATACTACTGTTTCCGCTCCTTACACTGGCTCACAAGCGGAGATAGTATCAGACTTAATACCTATAGGCACTTTTGATATGCCCAAAGATATGGAAAGGGTAGAATATAAGCTTACTAAACCGCTGGTATCGGGCGAAAGTATCACTATCTACGCTCGGCAGACTTTTGACACTACGGATACGGGCTGGGGTACAGCTATTCTTTCCGATAGCACTGTGGGCAATTTTTCCAATTCTGCTCCAGCGAATTTTAAGAATGCTCAATGGCTTCAATTAAAAGCAGTCTTAAACTCTACGGCTACTTCCCCCAGTTATGTGCGTCTGAAAGAATTGCGTATCACGGGCTTACAAGGCCGCGGCCCCTTGCAACAACTTACTATCTAAAAATGGATAAAGATACAGTAAATAATTTAATAAACCAAAACGCGGTAAAGAACCAATATGCTCAATCGCCTATTGCCGCTCACACGCACAATGGCACGGATAGTATGCTGGTGAATATACTGAACCTGACAATTTCCCCTAATCCGAACGCCAATGTTCTTTTCGTCTACGATAGTACGGACAGCAGAATAAAACCTGTTACTATCGGAAGTGGACTGACTTATACTCACTCTACCTATACTTTGACCGCTTCCAGTTATACCCCTTCGGTAACGGTTCGGGTATATACCGCCAGCACTACCTGGACAAAGCCGGCTGGACTGGCTTATGCCGTGATAGAAGTGGTGGGGGGCGGAGGAAAAGGGTGTGCCGGAGAAGCTACAGCAGGCGGAGCGGGTGGAGGCGGAGGAGGTTATTCAAAACTTACTCTTCCAGCCGCCAATCTGCTCTCTTCGGAAACGGTAACAGTCGGAGCAGGTTCCACCGGTAGTGGCGGAGGCACTTCTTCTTTCGGCTCGCACAACTCGGCCACTGGAGGGACAGACGCGGTTAATAAATTAAGGCCGGGGGGAGGGGGAGCCGGTTCGGGGGGAGATATAAATTGCACTGGAAGTCCGGGCATTTTGGGACAAAACAGTTCCGCTTCTCCAGATGGCACGGGCGGAGGCGGAAGTTCGGTCTTGGGAGGAGGCAATAATTTTGGAACTGGCCAAGCATACGGAGGAGGCGGTTCTGGTGGCACATACGGCGGAGGGGCTGGATACAATGGCGGAGCGGGAGTAGTGATAGTTACTGAATACTACTAATTTAACGTCTTACTTTCCCCCTATAAAAAAGGATATAAAGATATAAAATACACATTATGCGAACCTGTAGCTCCTATCTAAACACTTCTACCACGCCCAATACGGGAGATATCCCGAGGGTGCTAAACAATACTCTGGCCGACAATATGACTTGGGCACTGGAGGAACTGAACCAGTCCCTGCGTTATCTAACTACCAAGTATTACTTCAACGAGCGGGCATATACCACCCTCACTGTAGCTAATCAGCAATTCTACAATCTGCCCCCTCAAGTCAAAAAACTTATCAATATAACTGTTTTAATCGGCTCAACCCTGTGGCAACCGAGAGAATGTCCCTCCAGAGAATACTGGAGCTATCTAAATACCATTACTTTCCAGCAGGACTATCCCTCTTTTTTCTTTGTATTCAATGGACAGGTGGGATTATGGCCTGTTCCGTCTTCTTCTGGAAATACTATTACTATGAATTATAAGACCCGCATTGTAGACCTTTCAATGCAGGATGTAACTGATGTAACTTCCGGCCAGACAATATCTATAACTACTAACACCACCACTGTTACAGCTATTGGAGCGGCTTTCAAACAATGGATGGCCGGTCAATGGCTTCGTGTTCCTTTTTCCACCACCGACAGCACGAACGGAGATAATCAATGGTATCAGATAGACAGCGTTACTTCTAGCACAGTGCTAGTCTTGAAAAATGCCTACACCGGAGCCACAGTAACGGGAGCTTCTTTCACTATTGGCCAGGCTCCCCTTTTACCCGAAGATTATCAAGACTTGCCCTTGTATCGTATGGCCTATCTCTATTATACTACCCGAACCAGTAATCAAGACAAAGCCACTCTTTATCAGAACCTTTACGACCGCGGACTGAAAGAGCTAGACGACGAGTATGGCTCAAAGACCACTTCGGTTATCTTGCCCGATACTCAAGAACCAATTTACAATCCTAACCTTTTCGTCCGCAGTATTTCATAAATGCCTTACTCACCTTTAAGTCAATTACCCGAATTATATAAAATGGCTACTCAATATACTGTACAACCAGGAGACACTCTCGCCAACATTGCCGCTCAAAAAAAAATGAGTGTGCAAAACCTGATGTCTTATAATCCTTCCATAAAAGACCCGAATAAAATTCAAGCGGGAAGCAATTTAAATTTAATTCCGGCTTCTTATGGAAATTACTCTCCTCTCGGCCAGAAAACCACCGACCCTTATTCTAAAATTTCAACACCGCCCAACATTACTAATCAACCCGCCCCACCTACTCCAGCCACAGCAGGTAGCACCGAGGGAGGAACAGGATCAACTCCGCCAGCTTATGATAGAGTAACCGGCCGACTTACTGATTATGGGAGAAGTAAAGGACTGCCGGATATAAACGCTCCCAAGCCAGTATCGGGGGCATTAGGTAGTTTGCAAGACCAGAGGAATGCTATAAATCCAACTACCGGAGTAAATCAAAATCAAAGTACTACTTCACCTTACTACACCCCCCAAAATCAAGGAACGACTGGCGTTTCACAAGGAGGTGTTATCCATAATCTTATCCGTATGGCCAACACTGAACCGCCAGAAGTAGCTCAAGCTCGTCAAGAGATAGCGGATATTCAGAATAAATACGCTCAACTGGGAGTAAATATCAATAACACAGCCGGCACTATGACTCAAGCCGGAGGAGAGGAAGCGTTGCTCACCGGACAGTATAATACCGCTCTGGCCGCCGCTCAACAGAAACTAGCCAACGCTCTGCAAGTGCGTGGACAGTCTATCAGCGCCCTAGGCGGAGCGGCTTCTGCCAATGCTCCCACTGGAAACTTTCCCTTTGTCTTTCAACCTTCTACTGGCACATTTTCTATGGGAGGGGGAATAATGGGAGGTTTAATAGGTGGAGCAAGCGGGGGAATAACCTTTACCGGAAATCCCTCTACGGACGCTCAAAATGCGGCTCAAGCGGTGATGAGCGGAAAGATGACTTACAAACAAGCTCAAGATTCTCTATCCTATGCTGGAGTATCGGGTAATAGTTTTCTAAATTCAGCCATAATTTCTCAAGGAGGCGACCCTTTGAAACTTCAAGCTCAAGGGGAAGCGCAACAGACTAATATTCATACTGCCGGAACGGCAGGAGTGTCCGCTAATCAGAAGGTATTAGATAAAGCATATAGTGATTATCTTGACTTGCAACAGTCAGTGCAAAATGTAGACCAGTTTGGAAACTTACTTGTAAAAACTCCAGGGGGAATAAACGCGCTTCCATTTAGACTAGGTAATTTAACTATTCAAGCATTTAGGAATCAACTTTCTAGTAGTGCTCAATCTCAATTTGATACCACTTTGGCGGCATTAAAGGGAAAAATAACTGGACTACTGAATGTTGGAGGAAATGAAACTCCTTCAGCCCTTACCGAGCAGGCTAATAAAATTTTAGATGGAACAGCTAAAATGTCTACTATTCAAGATACCTTAAATAGAATTGCAGTAGAAGGAAATATTTTGCTTCAAAACTCCGCTAAAAAAGTAAATACGGCTTTTGAAGGGATACAAAATCCGAATCCGACTGCTTCTGAAAAAAATCCAGCGGTTACTTCAAATACTCCTAACGTTTGGCATTAAATGGAAAATAATCAACCCACAACAAACTTACTCGACCCAACCGCTCTCACTCTTTCCAGAGCAATCCGAAGTGCGGAAGGAGGAAATTATACCGCTCTTGGAGATAACGGAACAGCGGCCGGAGCATATCAGTGGAGCAACCAGCCCAATGGCAAACCGGAAAAGTTATCGGCTGGACAGATACCTTCCAATTTTCGGAAGGCGGCTTCTCAATATGGTCTTGACCCAAACGATTTTTCAGAAACCAATCAAGACCATGTAGCTTATGAACAAATAAAAGCTCAACTTGACGCTGGCCATTCCCAATCTGAAATTGCTTCTTGGTGGAATAGCGGAAGATACGATTCGGCAAATAATATCGGATATAATTCGGCTATCAATTCTCACTACGACACGCCTGCTTATATGGAAAAAGTAAAAAAAGCCTATGAGAAAGAAGCGCAATCTTTTACTACTTCTGTTGGTACTGGTCCTGATACTTCTTTCGTAAATCCAAACCAAAAACCGGCCACTAGCAATTTCGTAACTCCTCCGCCTGCTCCGACAATTTCTCCAACGGAGGATGTTCCCAAACAAGGATTTTTTTCTTCTCTGCTTCAAGGAGCGCAGGATGTAGGCAAGTCAATTGCCAGTCCCATTTTAGGGGTGGCTTCTTTGCCTTTTCAAGCGGGACTGGCGGGATATAACGCTATTACTGGCCAGCATATAGAAGACCCTACCCAGCAAGGAGGATTACCGGTGGCCGGACTTGGAAATACTCCCGTTACTCCCCTTGACCTAGAAAAAAAAGCGGGAGATATAGCCCAAGTGGGAGGAATGGCTCTCCCCGGAACAGGGGCAATTGGAACCACTTTGATGGGGGGTTTAATGGGAGCTGGAGGAGCTATGTCCAAAGGAGAAGATTTGCCAAGTGTATTAGGCAGTGGAGCTCTCGGAGCCGGTACTGGACTTGCTCTGGGAGGAGCAGCAAGATTAGGAGGAGAATTCTTGAAGTCTATAGGAGGAAAAATAAGCGGAGCGGGATTTTTAGACGCTATGAGCGGACTTCGGGACGCTTATTCCAAAGTGCTTAATCTTCCGGCTGGCGAACGTCTTTTTGAAAATAGAACGGGCAAAGATTTAGCCCAAGTTTTAATAGACCATTCCGCTCCTCTAGGAAAATATGAAAATGGAACATTAAATACTATGGGAGCGATAGAAAAATTGCAACCGGAATTGGATATTCTCAATGAACAGGCAAATAAACTTTTAGCTGGTGAGGGAGTAGTAGGAAATATTTCTATGGAAGACATTTACAAATCAGTGGTCAATAGAATAAATAACACTAAAATGCCCGCTTCTCAAGCAAAATCTATGATTAAAGAGGCTCAACAATATTTAGCGGATGAAACGGAAAAATATGGAGTAGATGTAACTCCCCAAGTGGCAGATAAAATAAAGCAAGGATTTCAAAATGCCGTTTTCAAAAAAGCGACTAATATAAAAGATAAATTGTCTAACGATGTACAATACTTAATCAGCGATGAATTCAAAAATGCTACAGAAAAAGCGGTGGCTGGCACAGATGCGGGAGACGTGCTGGGAAAATTAAATGCCCAACGCAGTGATTTGATAGACGCCATTAAACGGCTTACCAATGCGGACGGAGTGCGTCTGGTGCGAGGAGGCAGGTTGGGAAATATGATAGGAGGATTAATAGGAACTGGAGTAGGAGCTACAACCGGTAATCCATTTATGGCATTAGGCGGAGATTATTTTGGCACAAAGGCGGCGGAGTTTTTGAATAATCCGGCTACCCGTATCGGCTGGGCTAATCTTAAAAAAGAGATGATAGAAAAAACTCCCGGAATGATTACCGGCGGACTTAAAAAAGGAGCTCCATTAGCCGGTAAAGCATTAAGTGCCACCGGAAAAGTATTAAGCCGAAGTGCTCGTCCGGCTGGGCTATTAGGAGAACTTTTGATGCTCCGATGATTTTTTCTCTTTCTTTTCTTTTTTAGTCATTGCGTCAAAAGTAGATTGAAATGGATTAAAAGAAGAAGCAATAGCTAAAAAAACTATAAATATCAAAGCTCCCAAACCTAGTAATGCAAACATACTTATATTATACTCCTTATGCTAAAATAGTCAAGTAAATGCAAAGCCGAATTTTCAAAGACAAAGAAAAATTGCTAGAAATGCTCTCTATGCGCCGGCAAGGTTTCACTTTCAGTTTTCTGGCCAGAATGTATAAATGCGACCGCACTTCTTTGCGTTATCAATGCCGAAAGTATCAGATTTTTCCAGAAAAAACCGTATATGTCCGAAACAACCAGTCAGCCGAAATCTTTAATCCGAATAAAATTGCTTCCCGCATTATCCTTAAAATAGCTCCCTCTTTCCGTTCCCAATGGAAAGTGATTGACGGAGAAAGGGTGAATTTAGGCAAGTCTTACAAGGAATATCTAAAAGAATATAAACAAAAGGAAAAGGCGCTTTCCCCCTATAAAAAGCCTGAAAAAAGCTTAGAATACAATTATGGCTACTATTAAACAAAATCACTCCTTGCCTTTCCAACAGACGGCCAGCGGCACTACTTCGGCCGTGGCTACCCAAACGGGGGTAGCCAATACCACCTATTATATTACGGACATTTCTGGCAGTTCGGACAAGGCCGGGGCTTTGATATTAGTAAAAAACGGTACAACCATTATCTGGCAAGACATTATCAATACCACTGCTTATACTCATTCCTTTATCCAGCCCTTGAAAGGAAGTATAGGAGCGGACGTATCTGTAACAGTGGACGGCACGGCCGCCTCCAAAGCGAATATGGCCGGCTTTATTGTCAATAACACTTGATATTAAACTAAATGGATTATTTCTTGAGAATAGCTGGAGCATTAACTTCTTCTTTGACTCTTTTAGGCATTCTATGGGCTTTTCGGGATAAAATCTTCAAGAGCGGAGAAAAGAGTAAAAGTATCACTGACCGCATAACTGTTTTGGAAAGAGACGATATGGCTATTTCCGCGGTGATAAATGAAATTAAAAAAGACCTTACCAATATCAAGGAAAATCATCTTTCGCACTTGCAAGAGGACATTACCAATATCAAGTCGGATATTAGTTATATTAAAGGTTATCTGGGAAAAGATAGAATATTATGAAAGTAAAAGTATATACAAATCGTCTAGCGGTGGATTATAAAACCCTTTTTAGTCAGTCTCACGACTACTTCGCCAAGCACGGGGTGAACATTCAATACGATTTTGAGGAAACAAATCTCACAAATTTACAAACCTATTATGACGCTCAAGTGAATAGACTTCTATTGATAGCGTCCAGCGTGCTTACAAATCTTAATCTTAGCCCCCTTTACGACTACCATATGTTTTGTTTCAACGGGCGAGAGTTCGCTCCGAACATTCCCGCTTCGGATTGCATTTTACCCAAAAAACCTTTTTGTAACATTGGAACGGACGAGCTTAATCCGGCTGGGCTTGACTTGGTAACTATCTTGCACGAGCAAATGCACGCCCTGACCATGATAGCAAATTTCACTATGCCTATACAAGACAGAATGGACTCCTACCGTCTTAATTTCTATCCCGATGATCCGAACGGAAACTTTGCCGAGCAATGGGGACTTTTAGCTCCTTGGCTTAAAACGCTCAAAATTGCCCAAGGTTACAAGTTCTTCTCTCAACGAGAGATAGACCGTTTTCAGCTTAAAAGTGAAATGTGGAGCTTCCTAGACACTGCCAGAGGCATATCAGACATTCCTTACGTCTTGACCAGCGGTTTACGCACCCCTGCCGAGAATACAGCTGTAGGAGGAGCCCCGAACAGTGCTCACCTTTACGGCTTGGCGGCGGATATTGCTTGCTCTGACAATGTGTCCAGATATAAAATAATCAAAGGACTGCAAGAGACAGGATTATGTTTCATTGAGATTGCCGCCGAACACATTCACGCCGATATTCTGGACACTTACCACCAGTTAGGGCAGATTATGGTGTCGGGAAAGAATTAAAGGTCGGTTAATAGTTATTAACAGATAAAAGTAAGAAAGTTAATAAAATGTCAAAATTTTTTAATTTGAATATGGAAGACATCGGAGACGCCCTCGCCATCGGAGTGATAGCGGGAGTGGTGGCGGTCATCGCTTATATCGTGCAAGTGGGAGATGTTTTCAAACTAAACTTTCAAGATTTGGTAAACGCTTTTGTCTTTGGAAGTTTTGGGATAGTGGTAGGAGTGCTGAAAAATATCCTTACCACTTCCTCGGGCAAGTTTGCGGGAGTTATCCCGACTGTGCCCTCTAATACTTCTTCCCCAGAAGTATAAAGCAGAATGGATTTTGCGGGGTTCAATTCCCCGCCTGCTTTAAGAATAGTTCCTTGAAAACAGCCCGTACAACAAATATGAAGAAGAAGATAATATGGCGTTTAGTGGAAAAGCCATCACCAAAAAATATCCAAGAGTTGGTCACAAGCGGAATTTTAACCAAAGAAGAAGCAAGAGAAATTTTATTCACAGAAACAACGGAAATAGAAGAAGAAAAAAAGGCTGAAGATTTCAAAGACGAAATTAAATTTTTACGAGAGTTGGTAGAAAAACTTTCTAAAAATGATTCACAAGTTATTGAAACAATCAGATATATTGAGAAACCATATAGGGATTCTCCGTGGTATAACCATTATATAACATGGTGTGGGACAGTTTCTAGTGGAACTAATAATAGCAATTTTAGCTCAATCAAAAGTTTTTAATTATTAAAATTTAATTTTGCGGGCTGTTTTCAAGGAATTGTTCTTTGAAAAATAAATCACGGAGGAAAAATGAAAACCTGTTCCCAGTGTCAAAGCGTTATGTATTGTATGGGTTTTGACATCGCTATCCGCAAGGATAAGTCTGTCATTTACGCCATATATCAGTGTCCCACCTGCGTGCATATTTTTAATGAAAAATTATACGTTGGAGCGGAAGAAATACGCTCCATTGCCACCGCTCTTTTGAAAGACGAAGAAGAGAAAGAAGAAATGCCCCCGTAACCTTCCTCCTAAACCTCATCCGGCTTTACGCACCGGACAAAAAAAGGCCGCCTTTTCTTTTTAAGACGGCCTTTCTATATAGCAAGCTATTCTATTCTACATCTCCGTGAGAATATGAGCGGGTAGGTTTTATGCTACGTCATATATAAGACGAATAGTCAAGGAATTTATTACTTGATATTGTTTGATATTGCTTGACAATAAAATTGAGGGGAGTATAATGTAAATGTTTTGTTGGTTTGTTATACGCCGAAATCTCCAGCAATGGGGATTTTTGCGTTCTAGGATTATGGGTAGATTTGAATAAAAATGGGTAGTTTTGAGTTATCCACCGATTATCTACTTTTTAGATTTGACTTTCTTTATTTTTGGAATATGCTTAATGTATGTGTAAAATCGTGAATTACAATTTAATTTGTAGACAACAGCCACTAGATGCTATTGGTTCTCACGAGCCATCACAGGCGTCTAGTGGCTTTTGTTCATAAATATATGGCTACTAGACGTATGATAAGCAAGGAAATTATAGACACTGACGCATTTATGGAAATGCCTCTTTCCTCTCAAGCTCTTTATTTTCATTTACTTATGAGAGCTGACGATGACGGATTTGTTGGTAACCCCAGAAAAATTACTCGTATGGTAAACGCACAAGAGGATGATGTAAAAGTTCTTTTGAGTAAAAGATTTATAATCGCTTTTGAAAGTGGGGTAATGGTGATTAAACATTGGAAAATTCATAATTATATTCAAAATGACCGGTATCATGAAACTAAATATCTTGAAGAAAAAAAATCCTTGAAAACAAAGGATAATGGAGCGTATACAGAATGTATCCAAAATGGATACAAAATGGATACCGAGGTTAGGTTAGGTAAGGTTAGGTTAGGTAAGGATAGTATAGGTAAAGATACTAGCGAGCAAAGCTCGCGGATTGCAGAACTTATAAAGTCTTTTGAGGAAATAAACCCAGCTTGCAAGAGAATGTATGGAAATACCACTCAACGTAAAGCCTGCAATGATTTGATTGAAACCTATTCCTTTGAAAGGGTAAAAGAAGTAATTGAAAAAACTTTGCCAAAAATAAGGGGATTAAAATTTTTTCCTATTATTACTACCCCCCTGCAATTATTTGAAAAATGGAGTGCCTTGGAAAGTGCTGTTGTCCGTCATCAGCAAGACCAAAAGCCAAAATATATATGAAACCGAAAAATATAAAAAAGTGGTTTAAGGTGAAATACGGATATTCCGTGTCCGACCAAGTGTCTATACCTGAAAACGAATTGGACAAAGCAATCTATGCCCAGCGAGAGGGGATAGTGGTGCAACTTGGAAATACCACTATTCAAGGAAGAAGCATAATTAGCATTACTCCGCATTACCATAAATATACCGGATGGTATGATTGGTATGAACCGAGAGACGGGGATGATTGGAAACAGATTGAGAGAGATTGTCCGGACCTGAGTGGAGTGATTGAAGAACATAAAAACTATGTGACTATGCTCACGGGTACGAAGCAGATAAAACTTTTAGGCAAACGGGATTGGGAAAATGAAACTGCACCGGAAAAAATTGAAGCTCCCAAAGAAAATAGTTTCCTTGAAGAAGAAAAGAAAAAGTTATCGGATAAATTCAAAAAATGAAAAAGAAAAAAGCACGCTGGCCGGATTATAAATTGATTGATTTAGGAGAAACGGTAACTTTCGGGACTTATTTGTTTATGCGGAAAGATAAAAAAGCCATTCGGATTGTCTTTCCGGCCGGCCAGACAGTTACATTTTGTCCCGAAGAAGAAATTGACAAATAAATAACTTTATTGTCTAAAACTGTGCCTGTGCATAACTTCCCTTGACAATATATCCGTAAAAGAATATACTCCTATCATAAGCGAATGGAGTGAACAAATACATTTAGCACTTTCCACTAGCTTACCAGCCCTGCTCTGAAAGTATCGGGATACAGCAAGAGGGGATATAGTAAGGACATTATATCACTTTCAGCTAACGACCTTTTGGAGCAAGATTAAAAGATTAACAAAATATTATGGACGAAACATATTATATCAACAAATGCCACGCCGGCAACCGCATAGACAGAAAATATAACCAATGTGGATACACCAATGTTTATGAAGTGGAAGACAAAAAGATAGAACTGGACTTCCAGCAATGGCCGGAGGGAGATGATTATCAGGAGGAACTAACCGGAGTAAAAATCTATGCAAAATGAGATATTAAAAATTTTATTGAAGAAAGAAAGAAATCTGGCGGAGGAACTGGCTTTGCTCCGTTATCTGAATAAAAGTTTCGGGCAGGAATTAAAATATTTTTTATCAGTAAAAACAATTTTACAAAATGGATAAAGAAAAAACAACCGATATTCTTTACTGGATAGTTCTCTCTCTTATCACCATTGCTTTCTTCGGTCGAATAATTATCAGCTTAATTTGGAAAATATAATGGATAAAATCTTAAACATACAGCAAAAAATAGGAGTGCTGGCAAAGGATAAGGAAAATCCTTACTTCAAAAGTAAATACTTTGACGTGAACCAAATAATTGAACAGCTTTTGCCTCTTCTTAAAACGGAAGGATTGACGGTGATACAGCCCCTCACTTCTTTGCCGGATAATTCCGCCGGACTTGCTACCATTGTAATGGACGGAGAAAAGGAAATTGTGCGTTCTGTCGTGCCCTTGCCTAAAATAGAAGACCCCCAAAAAATGGGAAGTGCCATAACCTATTATCGCCGGTATTCCCTGCAATCTCTTTTCCTATTGCAAGCGGAAGATGATGACGGGAACAAAGCGGGCGAGAGGGCTTACAAGCCAATGAACAAAAAAGAGCGGGAAGCATATCAAGCAAAAAACAAAGCGGATTATGAAGCTGGTCGAGACCCCCTAGAAGACGATGTAATATAATGCAACTCATAAAATCATTTTTTGTTTTCAAAAACAAAACGGACAAAGAGAAAGCTCCCACTCATACCTTATCTGCCAAAGTGGAAGATAGTTTTGTGGAAATCGGAGCCGGCTGGACAAAAGAAGGGAAATCCGGCAAATTTATCTCTGCCCAGCTTTCCAAACCCTACCAAGATAAAAGACGGGGGGTAGTAATGGTCTTTGAAGATGAATTAAGAGATTTATGCGGTAGAGCCGGTGAAGATTATCCCGATATAAGTTTATGAACACGATAAGCCAAAGATTTGAAGCGTTTAGAAATGTAAATTTAGGAGCAATTCCCACTCTTTCAAGGTCTGTCCGAGGAATGAAGTTTGGCAGTCAAGAAATAGTGGACGCTTTCAACAAATATGTTCCCAAAAATGAATATGCCCAAAATGAGAAGGATGAGATAATTGAATGGCTCTTGAAACAGAATTATGACGCTGAAATAGTCTTAAAATAACCTTGTAAAATAAGGACTTGAAAAATGACAAATCGTCCCAGTAAAAAGAAAATAGAAAAAATGGAGAATGACCCATTACACCCCCAACAACGCACAGAAAGGCAAAATAAGGCACTTTGGAAAGGCTTCACTTTACTGGCCGACAAACTGAACGAAATGGGACTGGACATAAGACAAGTTTTGAAGCCCTCTTATGAGATCTGGTGGACAAAAGATATGGTGCACGACCACTTATGGATTCCCTTTCAAAAGGCGAAATACGGAACGAACAGCACCACCTTTTTACGCAAACACGAGCAGATAGACGCAATATGGGAAGACTTGATGAGAAATCTGGGAGAGAAGTTTCAGGTTGAATATATCGATTTTCCGAATGAACCCGAAATAGCCCCATTAAAATGAACAAAAGAGAAACCCAACTGAATTTTGTGCGCAATCGTCTTTTAGAAAACGGAAAGATAAGCCGAAACGAATGTTTGCAGAATTTCATTTCCCGACTGGGTAGCAGAATATACGATTTAGAACAAGAGGGATTTTCTTTCCGCAGAGAATATGTGAAAGAAAACGGAGGAAGAAATTATTATTATTATTTAGAAAGGTCGCCTTATCATAAAGTAAAATACTTTGTGCCAGCCCTGAACAAAGAAATTGTAAAATATGAAAGAAACATATCCAAGATTTAATCCGCACGGGGCGGAATGCAAGGGACACGGAATATATATGCTGGACATAGATTATTCCGAGCAACAGGAACGAGATTTATTAGTTAAAGTTTTAGAAAATTATGAAAGAAATTAAATTGCCAACCTTAAAATGTCTGCGGTGCGGAAAAGTATGGATACCGCGAGTAGCACATCCGAAAAAATGTGCTTCGTGCAAATCCCCTTACTGGGACAGAAAAAGGACGAGGTTTTTCAAGAAAAATGAAAAGAACTAAACTGCGAAAACAAAGCAAGGATAAGATAGCGGTATTGAAACGGAAACTTTGGAAAGTATTCAGTGCTTTCATTAAAAGACGGGACAAAGGAATATGTTTTACCTGCGGGCGGAAATGCGAGGGAAGGGGGTATCATTGCGGACATTATATTCCCAGAAGCATCTGCGGAATTGGATTGTATTTTGATGAAAAGAATAATCACGGACAATGTTATAATTGCAATATAAATCTAGGAGGTTATGGAGCGATGTATCATAAAAAAATGATTGAAAAATACGGTGAAAAAGAAGTAGCGGAATTATGGAGGAGAAAAAACGAAGATATACAAAAATGGTCGGTAGAAGATTATCAGCGTTTAATAAAAAAGTATGAAAACTAAACTAACTGAACTAACTGAACTAACTAAACCCTTATCCCATTCCGAATACTCCGTTTTGAAGCCGTGGAGCGTGCGAGAAGCTATCCAAAAACAGGTGGACAAAGAGGCGGAAATAATGTATCCTTATAGGAAACCTTTGCCGCCAAAGTATCAGAAGTCAAAAGTTACACGGCACAAGTTCTGGGAAGTGTTTTTTCTGGGAGTAAAACAATTTAAGCCGTGAAAAGAAGATATATTCAAAACTTGCCCCGAAACGCCCGCAAAAACTGCGATGAGTGCCAAGCTTTTTTACCGGATAAATGGTGGATACAAAAAGGTCGTAAATTATTCTGCGAAAAATGTTATAAGTTAATAATAAATAAAAAATGAAAACACAAATTATAAGACACGGAGAGGTTCTATTAGTTCCCTCTGAACTTCCAAAGGGAGCCGAATTAAAGGAAACAGTAAAGAAAAAAATAGTAGCTCATTCAGAAACTGGACATCATCATATTCTTGAAGCTCAAAACCCTTTCAGGATATATTCTTGGAATGGTGAAACTTATGTGGAAGTGCCGGAGTTAGCGAAATTATGGCACCAAAAAACTGGAAAGGAAGCTCATAAAACTCATTCAGTCGTGCCGGCCATATACAAAATAGTGATTAAAAAACATTTTGATTATTTTGCCAAGAAAATGACGGAAGTAAGAGACTGATATGCCAGAATATACTCAAAAAACTCAAGAATTACTAGATAGAATGAACGTTGCAACTTCTCGTAAAGAGTATGTTTTTGACAAGCAAAAAATTACAGAATTAGTTGCCAAACTATATAATCTTTTTAGTTTTAAAATTCCAAAAATAGAATGGTGTGTTGATATAACAGATGAAAAATTTTCGGGGGCCGCTAGGGCCGCTGGGGCCACTAGGGCCGCTTGGGCCGCTAGGGCCGCTAGGGCCGCTGGGGCCACTAGGGCCGCTGGGGCCACTGGGGCCGCTTGGGCCGCTGGGGCCACTGGGGCCGCTAGGGCCGCTTGGGCCGCTAGGGCCGCTACTGATTATAATGGACAAGAATATATATTCTCTTATGAATTTTGTCAGACCAATGAATGTAATGAAAACGACAGAAAATTCAACAAAGCACAAGAATTATTTTTACAATTAAAAGAAGCAGGAGCGGGATATTTGGCAGAAAAAAATGATATTGTGTATATCTGTCCTAATCCAATAATCTTTTTGGAAGAAAATCAGTATCATTCAGACCAATTTCCTGCTGTCTCTTGGAAAGACGGCCTTGAATTATATTATTTGGACGGAGTGAATTTAGCAAAAGATTTATGGCAAAAAATAATCTCTCAAAAGATGACTTTTTCCGAGATAATGACCATAGAAACTGCCGACCAGCGAACGGTGGCTTTGAAATATAATCCTCAAGCCATACTGAATGAACACGCCGAATTGGTGCATAAAGACAACCGCAATAACGAGCTTTATAAAATAGAGGGGCAGAAAATAAATGAGGAACTGGGCTTTCCGAAGATATGGTTTTTGAAAATGCTTTGTCCCACTGGTAGGATATTCATTGAAGGTTGCGACCCCATAGAAGCGGAAAAGAATCCGAATGCTACCTATCAGCAAGCTCTTTTATGCGGGCTTTCCATTGAACAATATATGAGTTTAGAACTGGAAAGTTAAAGAAAAGAAATTAAAAGTCATTGCGTATCTTTAGAGTAATAGTAAAAATATATGTCAAAGAAAGCCATAGATTTATTATCATCAGCAAAAATAATAGAAGATATAATCAGTTACGCAAAACTACAAGGCACGGAAAATTCCCCAGAATGGAAAAAGGTAATTGACTGGCACAAATCCCAACAAATAGAACTTATAAAGAAAGTAGTGGAGATGACGAGAAAAATGGAAAGGGGAACAAAAAATTATAGCAGTTCACACGAGGCTATTCTGAATAGTGATAAAGATTATGGTTACAATCAAGCCCTAGAAGATATTATCTCTAAATTACAAGAAGCTATATGAAGAAAAAAGAAATAAAATGAACAACTACTGCGTCCAACATCAACAATTTTATAGCGATTACTGTGTCTACTGCGGCAATCCCCTGAAGGTTATAAAAAACCCTCCTTTGGGAGAATGGTCGGCTGATTATAGGTCGTGCGCAGGGACATTGCATAATTGCGGAGTAGAACACGATTACAGATTTTCTCATTATGAAGAAGATAGAAATACGAGCCCCACTAGTATCCTAAACATAAAATACGCCATAATGATTTGTCGGCGTTGTGGACATTATATTAAACAACAAACTTACCGCCCCTAAATAACTAAGATGAACTCAATAGAAAAAAATAAAATAATTGTATTAGCAGGAAATCGACAAGAATTTGAAAGGTATCTTGACAAAAATGGAATGACCGACACAGAGGCAATTTATGGATGTGAACCTCAAAGAATTTGTGGTTATCGGGCAGAAAGAGTTGTAATTGTCGGAACTTTTTGGGAAAGAAAAGACGCAGGAAAACTAAAAGATTTAGCAGATAGTCGTGTATTCTAACCCCTCTAAATAACTAATATGAAAACCCATAAAGAATTAGAGAACAACAATAGTAAAAAGATAATCCTTGATCTATGTGGCGGAACGGGAAGCTGGAGCAGGCCGTACAGAGAGGCGGGATATACGGTGATTAACGCTACATTGCCAGATCACGATGTAAGAAATTGGCGAAAGGACGCAGTCATTCTCAACGTGATTGATAACGTTTATGGAATACTGGCCGCTCCTCCTTGCACGATGTTCAGTTTTGCAAGGACTAACGCAAAAAAGCCCCGTGATTTGTATGAGGGCATGGAAGTGGTACGGGCATGCTTGGATATTATCTGGTCATCAATGGAAACGATTGGCCCCACGCAAAACAAAAGGCCATTTACTTTGAGGTTCTGGGCACTGGAAAATCCATACTTTGGGTTGCTTCGTAATTTTTTAGGAAAACCGGCGTTTGTGTTTGATCCGTATGAGTTCGGGGATGCCTACCAAAAGAGAACGGCACTATGGGGACACTTTAATGAACCCATAAAAACACCCGTAAAAATGAGCACAAAGGCAAAGGCAAAGGCAAAAACAAACTCATATCTACATACTATCGGTACGAAGTTTGATATGCTTAAATCCAAAGACATTCATCCCGAAAGTTTTGGCGAATTTGACAGACAAACTCGCAGGTCGATAACTCCAGCGGGTTTTGCCGATGCGTTTTTCAAAGCAAACCAATAAATATGAAAACCCATAAAGAATTAGAGAAAGAAATAATAGGAGATTTCGACATAAAAGTAGCAGAGAAACGTAACATTCTCTTAGAAGTAGGATATGCGCCAAACATCCCAATACTCTTTGAAGAAACCGAAGTAAGAGAAATTATTTTTTCCTTCCTTCGTCGCCAGCGTGAGTGGTTTATTGAATTGTGTGAGGAGATGAAGAAAAGACCAACAGAAGACCAAGAATATGGGCTTGAGTATGATGAAGGTTTTGATTCCGCCCTAGAAAACATTAAATCTGAATTAAAAATTAACTAAAATATAACAAACAAAAACCATGCAACACGAACCAACATTTTTACAACTTGTAGTGCCAGCACTTTTAGTTGTTTTCGGATTTGGTTTCTGGCAACGAAGTTTTTTGGCGGGAATGTTTATGGCTGGATTGATAATCTTTTGGAGTAATCACCAGTGAATATCATGCACTCCGCACAACATAAAGGAAGAATATATCCCACCGAAGACCAAGAAGCTATCGCATTTGCTGAAATGCTCCGCCTCAAAAAACTCCGTTTTTCGCATATTGTGAACGAAGCACAGACAAAGAACTGGGGCGCCATCAACAAAGCAAGGAGGATGGGCAAGGCGAAGGGCGTACCGGATTATCTCATTGTTAAAGGTCGAGAGCTTATATTCGTGGAACTCAAGCGTACAAAGGGAGGAGTGGTGAGCGAGGAGCAGAAACAATGGATCGAGGCGTTGAATCGAGTGGAAGGGGTCCGCGCGGGGATATGCCGGGGCGCGGAGGAGGCGATGAGGTTTGTGAAGAATCAATGAGATGACCGATACCGAATATCAAACAAAAACTCAAAACCTTAATATATTCGGGTTGTTTACCCCGTGCCGAAAATATGATATAATACCATCAATCAAATACCTCTACCGAAGATAAAAAAATAAAAAGACAATAAAAAAATGAAAAAAATTATAAAAGTAATAAGAATTGAACCAAAGTATCCACTTTTAGGGGCGTATCAAGTTTTTCCCCTATTAAGTAGTGAGGAAACCATCCAGTTGCACGGCTTTGTCGGCAGAAAAAATGTTAAAATAAAGGAAATTTTAGTGGTCTATGAAGAAAAATTAAAAAAATTTAGAGGGTTTGTTAATTAATCCGTTGAAAACAAATGACCCCAGACGAGAGGAAAAAACAAAATCAGAAAATAGCGATCGCCCTTTTCTACGGGACGCTGATAGTTATCCTTTTAGCAAAAATCGCGTTTTTCAAATAATGACATGGCAAACGACGGTGTAAAAAATGAAGTAAAAGTAGCATTTCCGCCAGATTTTGTTTTTAAGGAAAACAAACAAAGAATGGTGCCTTCCGCGTCTGTAATAGCGAAAAGCGTGGTAATGTATCAGTTCGAGCGCATGGAATATCCCGAAGAGGGAGGACAGTTAGCGTGGTTTAAGGACTGCCCCTACCCCGCAAAAGGACACCCCTTTCCGCAAGCCATTCACGCTATAAATGGCGTAAAACGGTACTTGCGGGAGATTTTGAGAGTATTGGTTCATAAAGATATGGCGTTGCCCATATTGGGGTTTATCTTTTCGGGAAGAAAAAAAAGATTAGCGATTTTAACACGATTTTTGCAGGCATTCACAGAAGCAAGCAGAATGATGATTGCGCCCTACATTTTAGTAGAGAAGCGATATTCTCCTTGTCCGCGTGAGTTACGGAAATTGATAGTTATTTTTCTTAGAGAAATAGGAGTTGATGCCATAACCGCCGACGGTTTTGCCGAGGTATTTGTGAGTCTTATCGAATATGACAACGCATATCGGTATCGCCTCGAAGACATATTAAGTGAAACTACACAAGAAAAAATCCTACAGAATCCCGTCGAAGAGATGAAGAAATTGGTGCACATTATGTTGGAACGCGAACCCAATTCGGGAATGTCGGGAAATGTAGGAAAATTTAATAATTTTTTCAAAATAATAAGAATTTTGCTTTTTATCCCTTCATACAAAAAAGCGTTCATAAAAGCATTACAGAGCATTGATTTTTCAAAACTTCAACTTGATGAGGCGGATCGTTACCATTGTATGTTATGGAGTGATTATAACTTTTTCGGACTCCCCATCGAAACAAGAATAGAAATGTATAAAAAGTTTCACGAAGAACACCCCCCTTTCCCAGAGCGAATAACCATTAACCCAGAATAACTATGTGGTACTTTTTGTTAGGGTTTTTTATAGGATTAAGCATATCGGCGGTGGCGTTTTCTTCTACGATTTTCAAAATGAGAATGGAAGAAAAAGAGCAAGAAAAAAAGCCCCCAAACAAAGGGCGGGACGAAACACAATATCCGATTATGGGGGGGAAGGCGCAATTTATAAGCCCCGTTTCTCCCGAAGAAAAATTAAAAAGGGCGGTAAGCATACAAGATATATTAGATGATATAACATGAAACAGCTCTCTAACGACATACCAAAAATATACGAAGGACTTAAAAAAGCGGCGGATGCCGTAGGAAGCACGATCGGCCCGGAAGGACGTAATGTATTTATTAGCGATCCATTTGAACCCAAAATAACGAACGATGGCGCGAGAATAGCGGATTCTATCAATCTTAAAGATTCCCTTGAGAATGTAGGAGCATTTCTTGTGAAGAACTGCGCCGCAAAGACAAACGATGATGTGGGAGATGGCACGACTACCACCGTAGTGCTTCTTCAGGCAATTCTTGAAGAGTGCGTGAAGCGAAAAGAGAATCCAAGTGTTATACGAGCATCTCTTAACGATGCGGTAAAAAAAGCCGTATCGCTTCTTAAAGAAAAAGCTATGCCGATAACAGAAAAAGACGTAAAAGAGGTTGCGCTTATCTCTGGTGAATATGAGGATTTGGCGCAGATAATCTATGAAATTGTGAATAAGTTGGGGAGAGACGCTCATATTAGTATTGCCGATTCTCAAACCTACGAAACAACCTACGAAATTGTTGAGGGATATGAGGCAAAAACAGGATTCGTTTCTCCGTGGTTTATCACCGACAGCAAAACCCACAAGGCGGAATATGAAGATATTCCCATATTGGTTTCAGCAAAGAAGATAAACAATGTTCAAAACATAGCACCTCTTACTGGCAAACTCGCCCAATCGGGCATCGCTCAATGCGCATTCTTTGTTTCAGACATTGATGAGCGAGTATTGGCGGTGCTGGTAGCAAATAAAATACAGGGAAAGTTTAATTCCGTAGTGGTTCGAGCGAACAAAGAGGAGCTTCAAGATATCGCGGGAGCTACGGGGGCGGTAATAATCGGGGAAGAATCGGGAGTAGATTTTATCAATCTTTCCGAGAAACATCTGGGAAAAGCAGATAAATTAACGGTTGACTCCCACACTACGGTAATTATCGCAAATCCTCTCAATGCTCAAGCACGAGCGAGCGAACTAGAGGCAGACGCGGAAGAGGAACCAAATCAATTCCTCAAACAACGCCTTGAGGAGCGCGCCGCACGTCTTCGAGGGAAAATAGGAATAATCAGGGTGGGAACCAACAATGACTTATCTCGAAGTCATAAAAAGGATAAAGCGGAAGATGCAATTAAAGCGGTTCCGGCCGCCCTTGCGGAAGGATTGGTGAAAGGGGCTGGAAGGGCTTGGTGGGAGGTGTCAGAAGAGCTAAAAGGAGATACCGTCGGAGAACAGATTTTGAAGAATGCCCTCAAAAGACCCTATGAGAAAATTAGAGAAAATAAAGGAATATCCGTCTCTGTATTAGATGACGCGGACATCAACGATATTCACGATCCCGCAAAGGTCGAACGAGTCGCGTTAGAAAATGCCGTAGAAGCGGCGAGTATATTTATTACCACGTCGTATGCCCTTACCGAAGAAGAAAAAGAAGGAAAATAAGGAAATAATTGAAATACCCGAAAAAATGCCCCTCCATATTGCGTTTCAGTCAAGGATTAAGTCGGCTCAATTTAATGTGATATTTCCCGACGGAAAAGGAGGTGCTATTACCCTTTCGAAGGTTACACTTGATCCATGGCAACCAAGCGAGGAGATAGAAAGTATAGTTATCATATGGAAACATTAAATAACTTGAACATCACGCCTCACCGTGATAAAATATGGATGGAACTTATCACCATGAATGCGGGAGGATTGGACGTGAGCGGTTACAATCTCGTAAGCGAAAAAGGAAGGATTGTTGCAATTGGGGAGGGGGTGGTGGGATTTGACATAGAAGACATCGTCTATGTAAAAGCATGGGGAATTGACCACGTACAAATTGACGGAAAAGATTATTATGTCGTGGATATTTCATCAAAAGCGATTCTAGGAAAAGAGAAAAGATAGAAATAAATAAAATAAAATCATGGAACAAACTAAAATTGATAAATATGTTGAAACGTTAAGAAGATTTTTTCTTCCAAAAGTAGAAGTGAATGCTTTTAACGCAAAAGATGGAGGGGGAGTTATTGTTCAACTCATTATTTCACAGAAAGATGGGGAAAAAGGAAGTTCTTTAATTACCTATATTGCTAAAGAAAGTTTTGATTTAACTTGACATGATATGGAGTGTGATAACTACAACGAATGCCACGATCTTGATGTAATAGCCGAAGACGACAACGGGCTACGAGTCCATTGCAAGATTTGCAAGAATCAATACATGATTAGAAAAGATGAGCGAGGAGTCCCCGAAAAACGAGAATACGCGCGCCTTTTCAAGCGATTTATCCTTCAGGGAAATGATAATCTTTTTTATCGTTATAATGAGCGGTTTTTATTAAAATGAGAAATAAAATGAGAAATAAAAAAAAGCAAATAATTATTCATTTCGGTAATATTATATGCAAAGACAATAATAAAGAAAAAGAGGTTAATGATTTAATTTGGCTCAAGAAAGTGAAAATATTTCCTCAAACTAAAATTGAGAAATTACTTGATTTCTTTGGACTTTACGTATAAAAACATTTCACGAAAGTATATGAATTACGAACCAATTGAATTAAAAAAAGCGATAGAAGAAATGCCCTCTAATAGTGTTTTTACCAAAGAAATGGCTAACGAGTCAGTAAAAGTTTTAAGAAGTTGGTTTCATTCATTTTCTTGGAAAGATAAAGAATTAGCAAGAATTATGAGAAAAGGTAATTTATATGATAAGAAACTTTCCAAAGAATAAACTCAAAAAAGACGGTACAATCAGCCATCAGGGAGAATGGGGAGGAAAGCCACCCATTTTTAAGGACGAAAAAGCATTTCAAAAAGGAATAGAATCCTACATTTCTTACTGTTCCCAAAATGAGAAAATGCCAAACATAGCGGGATTTGCATATTTTAACAAAATGGGAAGAGAAACCTACTATGAATATGCAAGGAGGTATCCGCACACTAAAAGAGTATTTGAATCGTTTATTGAGAGCGAGTGGGTATCCCGTCTTTCTGGCACGGGAGCAACGGGAGCAATTTTCTATCTCAAAAATGCGTTTCGAGAACACTACAAAGACCGAACCGAAACCGATGTAACTACCCAAGGAGAAAAGATAACCGATTCTTCCCTTGACGTAGAAGCGTTAGCGATAAAAATGGCAAAAGAACTCAAGAAAAAGAAGGTATAGTATGTTATGGAATTATGGAAACAGGCGGCAGAAAAAAATATCCATGTCTTTCTTGAGGGATATCGCATTACGAACGATCAGGGAGAGCAGTTAGATTTTAAGGATCATCCTTATTTATGGGATATTTATGAGGACTTCTCGCCAAAACAAGCAATCAGAAAGGCGGCGCAGATTGGGTTTTGTTTAAGCCCAGAGACCAAGATACTTACTGCCGATTTGAGGTGGGTAAGTTTAGATGAAATAAAGATTGGGGAAAGTATTGTTGGTGTTGACGAGGAACACAATGGTCGGCTCCAGGGAAGAAAGACAAGGGTAGCCAAAATAGAAGATAAAAAAGAAATCATTGAGGAATCTTACGAGCTCCTTTTAGAAAACGGCATAAGACTCATTGCTACTCCTAATCATCGGTTTCTTAGTAAATTTAGGGGATCCGTTCATACGGTGTGGCGGGAAGTTAATAACTTTAGAGTGGGAGATCAAATTAGATATTTCTGCGATGTATGGGGTGAGTCATCTTTGGAAGACGCGTGGATGGGGGGAATTTTAGACGGAGAAGGAAGTATGAGAAGACATGGCAGCTCTAATATGTGTATTGTGCAAACGAAGGGCAATGTGTTGGACAGAATCCATAAATACTTCGTAGATAGAAACTACATTCATAGGTTTGCAGACAGGACTAAGACCAAAAAAGGAGTGGGAAGTAAGCCCATTTGGGAAGTTTCAACAAGCAATACGGCAGAAATATTAAAGATTGTTGGATTATCGCGACCCACAAGATTCATAGAAAGAACTGATTGGTGGGAAAATAAATGCTTAGGTAGAGACAAAAACAAGAAATCTTGGTATAAAGTAACTAAAATAACTCCTTCGGGTAAAAGGAGAATGATAGATGTTAGAACATCAACGAAAACATTTATTGCAGAAGGATTTGTTTCGCATAACTCAACCACGGCGAACATAAAAGCGTTTTGGTTGGCAAAACATAAGGGAATGGATATTATTTATTCCCTTCCCTCCTCTTCGGATATTAAAGATTTCGTTTCTGGAAAAACAAATCGCCTTATCGCCCAAAATCCTATTTTTCAAGAATGGACAACCGATAAGGACAGTATCGAACAAAAAAAAGTTGGGAATAATATCATCTATTTCCGCGGGACATGGACGGAGCGAGCCGCCATCGCAATTCCCGCAGACCTCTACATCTCGGACGAAACCGACCGATCCAAACAAGACATTGTAATTCAGTACCAAACTCGTCTTCAGCACTCAAAGTATGCGTGGGAGTGGTATTTTTCCAACCCCTCCGTTCCCGGAATGGGAGTGGATAGGTTTTTTGAGCAATCCGACCAAAAGCATTGGTTCGTGAAATGTGGATGCGGAAAGTGGCAGTTTATGACCCTTGAGCATATTCAAGGGACGCCCCCCATGTTTGTGTGTAGTAAGTGCGGAAAAGAACTCGAACGCCGCAACGGAGAATGGGTACGACGGTGGCAGAACAAGGAGTATTCGGGGTATTGGATACCTTCCTTCGTGAACCCAAAAATAACTGCGCAACAGATTTTGGACAAGAAAAAGCAGTATACCGAAGAGCAATTTGCTAATTTCGTACAGGGAATACCCTATGTCGGGAAAGGCAATATATTAAGCAGGCAGGCGTTCTTCCAAAATCTTACGAACGTCGTTAATTCCCAGCGTTCACGGCCTATTATAGGCGTGGATACGGGAGTAGATATTAAATACGTGGTAGGAAATGACGAGGGGATTTTCTTTTATGATAAAGCCAACGACTATGAGCCGATACGTTCATTGCTTCAGAGGTGGCCGAACGCCATAGCGATTATAGACCAAGGAGGAGACATCATTGGCCCCCGTAAGTTACGAGAAGAGTTTAAGAACCGCGTATTTTTGTGCTTCTTCAGACGCGACAGGAAAAACGACCAGATTATTCAGTGGAACGAAGATGATGGTACGGTAATAGCCGATAGAAATAAAATCATTCAGCTTGTGGTGGATGAGTTTACCGAAAAACGCATACCCATAAACGGAACGGAAGCGGATTGGCAGGATTTTTGGCTAGAATGGGCGGGCATGTACCGTACGGTTGAAGAAAGCGATGTGGGACCAGAAAGGTATGAATGGCACAAACCCTCCACTGGACGTTGTGATTTTCCCTTCGCAAGCGTGTACTGGCGAATAGGAATGGACAAATACTCTCATGACTATGCTCAATTCATTGACCCAAAGAACACGTCATTTGCTTTTCGGGGAACGGATGAAAAGCCGAGAGGCATTCAATTTCTCCCGAAATATAAATCTCCGCCCTCGTTCCCCTCGTAAAATCTATAAAATCGGGCTACGGTTTAAGCACAATGGCGTTAAATCCTAACGAGTCTGCGGCTTTCGGAATGTATAAAGCGGTGAAAGATTCCGAGTCTATTTTTGGACCAACTAACAAATCAGACCGATCACCTATAGGAGCAATTTCAGAAGAACGAGACGAGTACGAGTCTACTATGTCAAACTCCGAAATACTGGAGTTGGTTGGAACGTGGCAAAGAGATTTCGCTCCCTATTATCGTGAAATAGAACCATCCCAGAAAAAGGCGTTTAGCTATTGGTTGGGAAAGCAAGTAGGAGATGACTTAACTGCTAGAAGCACCACCTCCGATCCTAAGCCGTTGGTTGATAACATTATCTTTGAAGCGGTAGAGACTTTCCTTCCACTCGCAACAAGCGCGAACCCCGATCCCGTAGTATCCGCAGACCCGACCGATCAAGGAAATAGAGTAGCTCACGCATTACATGCTTCACTTGTATACGAAGCAGACAGACAACTTCTCAAGCGAAAGTTAGCCCGCCTTGTCCGTAATTGGAGCTGGGACAGACTGGGAGTTTTGAAACTCTCCTGGAACTATGTATTGCAAGAAATAGACACGGATGTCATTCGCGCTAAAGACATGATTTTTGATAAAGACGGATACATTGATGAAGGAGGCGTGTTTAGGGGAGAATACATCGGACACAAAAAGAAATTCGCCGCCTCTCGCCTTATTGAGATGTTCCCAAAACGAGAACAAGACATATTGCGAGAATGTGAGGGAAGAACGGGCACAAAACTTGAATGGATTGAGTGGTGGTATAGGGGAACCGATGTGTTTTTCACGCTTGGCGACCATACGGTGCTCGGAAAATACAAAAACCCTAACTGGAATTACGATTTTGGAGAAGGGGAGAATATCCAAAAAGGAATAAATTTTCATAAAGAACCAATGTTTCCATTTGTCTTCTTTTCAATTTTCTCTTCAGGAGAGCATCCCTATGATGAAACTTCGTTAATTCTTCAGACCGTACAACTACAAGATATTGTCAATAAACGCATACGCCAGATTGATAAAAACGTTGAGCAAATGAATAATGGAATGCTTCTTTCGGGGAAGGCGTTTACCGCAGACCAAGCGGCAGGTGCGGCAACCGCGCTTGCGAAAGGACAGGCTATTTTAGTGCCAGATGGAGACGTAACTCGTTCCGCTATGCGTTTTGCTCCCAATGGACTTCCCGAAACCGTGTTTGGACAACTTACCGATATGAGAGGCGAGATTATGAATATCTATGGCACGGCAGGTTCCACGCCCCAAGGCATTAAAGACGAAAAGCAGGTAAGGGGAAAAATTATGGTGCAACAGTCCGACACTTCAAGAATTGGAGGTACGATTACCGCTCAACTTGAGCAGGTAGCGGATTCAATCTATGAGTGGTGGGTACAGCTTATGTTTGTGTTCTATGATGAGGAACACTTTATCACAACCGCGGGACTTCAGGGGGGCAGGGAGCTTATTCAGCTCAAGAATACGATGTTTACCGGCCTCAAAGTAATTGATATTACGGTAAAAGAAGGTTCGCTCATTCCTAAAGACCCCATTACTCAACGAAATGAGGCAATGGACCTGTGGAGCGCGAACGCTATTGATCCTCTTAATTTCTACAAGCGACTGGATGTTCCCGATCCCGCTCAAATGACGCAAGGATTGATTTTGTGGCAGATGCTTCAGAAAGGACAAATCCCGCCCAATATGTACCTTCCGAGCTTCCAGCTGCCCGCTTCGCCCACTTCATTACCAACCGAACAACCGGGGACTGGCGGGCCGGCCGTTAATCCCAGTGTTCCCGTCCAAGACCTAGCTCCCCAATCTCCTGTGCCAGGAAGCCCCCCCGCCGTTGAAGCTCAATCAAGACAGTTAATTCAACAAATACCCATATCATGAGTCATATCCACCAAAGCAACAGAGTACGATTGCATGTGCCCAAAGACGCTATATTCATAATTATACGGCACGGCGAAACAGCCCTTAATCATAATGACGAAATACGGGGATGGTTAGATGTTCCTCTCGACGAAGGCGGAAAGAAAAGAGCCGCCCAGACGGGGAAAGAATTAAGAAATAAGGGAATATACGGACTGTTGGCGTCCGATTTGAAACGAACACGAGAAACGGCGGAAATTATCAGCAAAGTTTCGGATATTCCTATCCTTGAAACTGCTCACTGGCTCCGTCCGTGGAATGTGGGAAAGTTTACCGCCAAGCCCGTAAAAGAGGTAATAGCGGAAATTCACGACTACGCCTCCGAAAAACCCCTTACCCAAATCCCGGACGGAGAGAGTTTTCAAGAGTTTAAGAATAGATTTTTAGAAGGAATTGAAAGCGCGCGGATGATGTACAGCGATAAAGTTATTGGTTTGGTAACGCACCACAGAAACGACCGTCTTTTCGCCGCGTGGGAAAAAGAAGGATGCCCAAAGAATAAGAGCATTGATTTCAGCGTATTATTCCAAGAAGGAATACAACCGGGCCACTGGAGGCGGGAAGGAGAGCAAATAGAAACCCCGAAACGAGATTCCTAGCCGTTCCCCTTGTGAGACAATAGAAATATCATATCATAGCATCATGAATAAAGTTTTACCCTCAATGAAAGCCGAAATGGCAAAGAGAATGTCGGGCCCGAAGCACGAAAAAACACCTCCGTATACGCCTCGCCAGAAGAAGGTTGACGATGTGTACGGAAAACACGGCAACAAGTCCAAAAACTTGACCTATCAGAAAAACAAGCAATTCACCAAAGATTCTTCCAATGGACGGGTATATAAAGGACGAGAGGTAGAAGGAGGTTTTGAAAATAATTAGTATGGCAAATTATAAAACAGGAGCACAGCGGTATAACGACAGAATGGATAAGATTATGCAGAACGCAAGAAAAATAGAAGATGAGCGCATTGCGGGAGGAAAGCGTCCAAATCCCAATCTAACATCTTCAGATGACCCGAGACTAAGTAATAAACAAAGGAAACAATTATCGCAAGAACAAAAGGAAACGATGGCAAGAAGAATGAAAAAGTTTTCAGAATACAAAAAATAACCATGCCCAAGTTTCTTGAACACAAGCTAGAGAAAGAATATGGAAAAGACAATCCTCGCGTATACGCCACGCTTAATAAGCTCGGTTACATGAAAGGAAGCAAGGAAACCAAGAAGGGAAAACTTGTCGAGAAAAAGCACGAAATGGCGAAACGAATGAAAAAATAACTATGGATAAGCTTGTAGGACAAGCCGTTCAAAAAGTAATGGGAGCGGGAGAAAAGAAAGCTCCCGTAAAAAGCATTAAGCTAAAGGTGAAGTTCGGCAAAGATGAAGTAGAAAAGAAGAAGAAGAATATGGCAGAGAAGATGAGATAAAATTTCAATAGATATATGGGTTTCTCGGTAAAGCCCGCTTCATGCGAAAAACCCCGTAAAAAGTCATCAGGTTCTTAGTTATCCTGATTTAATAAAAACTTCGTAACAACAAACGGTTCTAGGGTAACCATTAAAACCCCGTAATCAGCATGGAGAATATTCAAACTCCAGACGAAAACTCGCTTGATGTAATCACTACACCACCCGAGTCAGAACCTTCCAAAGAGAATAAGGAAGAAAAAGTCGAATCTCCCGAAGGAGAGCTGGAAGGAGAAGTTGAACCCAAGGAGGAACCAAGAGTTCCCTACAAAAGGTTCAAACAGGTGCGTGAAAGCGAACTTGAAGCTCTGCGAGAAAAAGCGGAACTTGAAGAGCGTTTGCGAACACTTGAAGAAGAGCGGTTTGATCGTCCTCAGCGAGGACATACAATCAACCGTGAACCTTATACTCCATCTACGCCTCCCGAATGGTGGATAAGACTTTACGGAGATTCCGATGCTTCAAAGGAAGCGTGGAAAATCCAAGCGGAACACGAGAACGAAATCAGGGAAGAGGCGCGCCAGTATGCCATAGATGCGATTCGACAAGAACAGCGTCAGGAAACCATGCGTGTCGCAAGCAATCTCAATACGATTGAAAATAACCTTGATGACCTTTCGGCATATGTTGGAAGGGACTTAACCGAAGAAGAGCAGGCGTCCGTCCTCTCTATCGCGGATGAATACACCCCGAAAGATGAGGAGGGAAACTATCTCGGTGCGTTAATACCCTTTGAAAAAGCGTGGGAAGTGCATGAAATGAGAATGGCACAATCCTCCGCTTCGCGAAAGCAGTCGCGCGACAACGTGTCTTCACTTAGCAATTCCAAAACAAACGGAACTCCAAACAGTAATTCCTATCAAGCGGAAGAAGACAAAAACTTTAATCCGCGGGATTGGAACGCGTGGCGGAAAAAACTGCCACAACAGTAGTACAAAATAGTCGAAAAACTAATCTCTAAAGTAACACCATGGCATTTAATAATGTCGTAGATACGGTTACTTTGGAAGATATTGTGCCTCGAGTAGTAGATACGGTACTTCGAACGAACCGTTTCATCACTACCCAGCTCGCCAAAACCAAAAAGTTTAGGGCGGCAACGCAGGATTTCCCAATAAAGTACCAGACCGGTACGGCAATTCAGTCATTTTTGGGAATGGATTTGCTTCCAACTGCGTTTACCGACACAAGAGTTCTTCTAAAGTATAATCCGAAATTCGTAGCGGCGAACGTAGCACTTGCCGGAAGCGACTTGTTGGCAAACAATACCGCTCAAAAAGTGCTCGACCTTACGCAGATCGAAATGATTTCGCGCGCACAGGACTTAGCCGACGGACTTGGCACGCAAGCCTATCAAGATGGGACGGGCAATAACAGTAAAAACATTACTGGACTTGCCGCTCTCGTTGATGATGGCACGAATGTAGCAACCATCGGAGGTCTTTCGCGATCAACCTACACTACGCTCAAATCACAAGTTACGGTAGCTTCCACGTTGTCCCTCTCGACTATGAGGACGCTCTATAACAACATTGTGGATGCGGGAGCGGTGCCGACAAGAATTTATACCGATTTCCCTTCGTGGGCGTTGTTTGAACAGCTCTTACAGCCTCAAGAAAAGATTTATAAGGAAGTCAACATAGTTCCTAATTATAAGGGATACTCTGGCTTTGACGGTCTTATGTATGCGGGACTTGAGATGGTTCCCGACAGAAAATGCACGGCGGGATATATGTATTTCTTGAACGAGGACTTCTTGAACTTCTATGCGCTTGATGCCGATTTGAACGAGTACGAAAGCGCGCGCAAGGTGAATGTCGCATCGAAACTCTTTACAGGCAACCAATACAATGAAGTGGGTAGTTTGGGATTTTATTGGACCGGGTTCATCAAAACAACCCAGCAATATGCCTTCAACAGCTTTATTGTGTTGGCGGGAAATCTCCTCACGGATAACCCACGCAGGCATGGAGTGTTAACCGGTATCACGAGCATTTAGTCGAATGTTCGGTAATAAATTAAACCAAACATTATGGCACTAAATATCAACAATTATGATACCGCCCTTCAACAGGGTGCGCTCATTCAAACCGCTAACCTTGCGAACTCGTCAGTAAGTACTGCAAAACTAGCTTCGCAATCTGTTACGGGCGCAAAACTTTCAACGTCAGCAAATTATGCGCTTATCGCGGTCGGAACAACGGGCGCGACAGCAGTAAACCTATTTGGTGGCACGGCTCCTTCTGCGGGAACCATTACGGGGTATTTCACCATTGCGACAACAACTACGCAGGGGACATTTACTCTATGGGGAACCACCGCGGGAACGATTGCAACCATTCTAAGTTCGGGAACTATTGGCACCGTGGTCGGAACGGCCGTTCTTAACGCTTCCGTGGCGGCGGGTGATACCGTTACCATTACGGGCGTAGGAGCGGGAACCGCAACGGCTTTCGTGAGCTTTATAGCTCCATAAAGGTCTAATAATATCTAAGAAAAAATGTCTAAATTCAAAGCTAATTCAGCAGTAGAATATCAGGATGTATTTGTGGCAAGCTCAACACAATCTGTGGATTTGGGTGCGTATGCAAATACCGGCGATGGACGCGAGTTTCGGTATGCGTATGATGGCGGTACGGCTCTTGTCGCGGGAAAGCTCTATCAGGGTCCCGCGCAGGATACGACAAACTATCAGAACTTGGCGGTCGCGGCGGCCGCAGCCGGCGCAACCCAAGTTATCCTCACGGGATCGCTTACCATTGCCGCTAATGCTCTTACGGGAGGACTCTTAATAGTAAGTGTAGCCCCCGGACAGGGACAGACATACGAAATTGCTTCTAACACGGCGGTTTCGGCGGCAACGGGATGTGTACTTACGCTCGCAGACCCGATCCGTGTGGCTCTTACCACCTCTTCAAGGGTTGATGTACAACCGAATCCCTTTAATGGGGTTGTGGTTCAACCCACGACGCAAACCTCATTGCCGGTTGGGGTAGCGGTAAAAGCAACTTCAGGAACTCAATATGCGTGGCTTCAGACGCACGGAGAAGTTGGTGTTCTTGCAAGCGGCGCTATTACAGCGGGTCAGCCCGTAGCTGTATCTACAACCGTTGCGGGTGCCGTTCAGGCGGCAACCTCAGGAACCCAAACCATCATCGGATATGCCGTAACAGGAATTGCGGATACCGAGTATGGATTGGTATACCTAAATATCAACTAATACATCGTTGATTTTGCTCTAAAAATGTGCTATATTTTGTATATGGCACATTTTTTGTTGCGAGATATTCTAAAGGTCGAGATAAGTATATTCAGAAAGTAAGATATGTATTCATTTCTTGAAAAAGAACAAGGAATTTTTGAGCCGGGTCGTCGCTACGCCTTCACCAACATTTCTGATAGGGTTTTTACCTCAAGGTGGAATGGATTTCCCATTATTGTTCAGCCCAATGAAACCATAGAAGTATCCGATGTAACTCCTATGCCCGGATCGGGAATGGGAGAATGTTTGGCGATTAAAATGACGAAAGAATTGGTTGACGCTATTATGATGGGAAACGCGAAAGCGGACGAATTGGCAAAAAATCAACCCCTGTATCGTTCTCCATTGGGAGGACTTATGGGCGTTCCTTCGGCCCGAAAGCCGATTGAGGATAGTATTCTTCAGCCGTTACCAGAAGACGCAGGTATTGAAACAGCATTTCTTAAAAAGAAAAAGGCAGAAGAAATTATAAGTGATGCCTCTAAAAGAGAGGGGGTATCATACGAAACGGGATTACAGGAATTTGCGGAAATTCCAAAAGGAGGAGAAGCAACAATCGCCGAAAAGCCCACAAAGAAAGCGGTAAGAACAAAGATAATAAGCAAGAAATAAGAACCGTGAAGCTTTTACAGCCCAAACAGGTTCAAGACCTCAAGGCGCAAGAAGATACGCGCACCATTTTGCGTGTGCGCGAACTAAAAAACCTTGAACTATCTCTTAGAAAGAAGGTGAGCGACGCGGAAGAGGATTTTCAACGTACTCTTCAGCAAAATCAAAATAAATGGGCGAAAGAGCTTGAGTTGTTTTCAATTAAGAAACGGGAACTTGAAACGGAAGTGAGCGCGTTGGAAGAAAAAAGAAAATCGCTTTTGGTTCCCGTTTCCATTTTGGAAGCGACGGCAAAAAAGAAACTGGAGGAAGCGGAAAATAAACTCAAGGAATTGCAAGAAAAAGAAAACGACATAGATGACACTACGGAACGATTAGAAAGCAAACTTGATGAGGTAGGAGAACGAGAGCAAAATTGTATCACAAGAGAGAAATCTATTCTTGCGAAAGAAGAAGGAATTAAAATAACCCAACAAGAAATAGCAACGAAGCAAGAAGAAATCAATGAACGGATGGAAGAGATAGTGGAAGAATTGAATGCTCGAAAGAATGAAGTTGTCAAAAAAGAAACGGAGGTTCTCTTGAAAGAACGAAGCGTGGAAGCACGAGAACGGGCAATTATTCAAAAGGAAAAAGATATAGAAAATGAGAGAAAATTCCTCGCCGACCAGCGTGCTACGCTTGAGCGCGGATTTGATGAATTAAGAAAAAAGCGATTATAGGGCGTTCCCCTTGAGAGTTCCGCCATAGAGAGTACGGTGGAAATATGATTAAACAAGATAGGGGTACGCCTTTTTCGGTTACAAATAGTGGAACATCTGTAGCCCTCGCAACGCAAGCGGGTTCATCGAATGTTATTCGTTTTGTTACGGATATTGCCGCGTCTTCTTCGGGCACTATGGGAACATGGGCGGTATATGCGGGTAATTCAGGTGGAAGCGATATTCTCTTGTGGACGGGAAATGGAATGGTAAATTATTCTTTTGTTGAGCCGCTTGTGGGACTTGTAGGAGGATCGGTATATGTGAGCGCGAATGGAACGGTTACTACCTACGCGAACCTCGCGGGTTTTTCCATTAACGCCTCATAATAATGGCATACAGATTTGATTATTATGACAATTCACTCGTTATTGACGGCTGGGAGAACGGAATAGCTCAAGACCCCTACGAAGGAATTGCTAACCTTCAAAATGTAAATATCACTACCGTTCCCGGCGAGGCGAGTGTTGGTTTTGCGACTTCGTCTAAAATACAAACACCCTCATATAGCAACATTACGGTTACGGCATCGGGGGATGCGGTAAATGTTACTACTCCTTCTGCGAACGTTCCCGCTCTTGAACAATATCAAGCGGTATATTTTACGAGTAGCAGTATTACGGGACTTTCAAGCGGAACTGCCGTGTACTGGGTATATGGAAATGTGCATTCAGGAGGCACCGCTACCTTAAGTTTTGTAAATGTCTATGGAGGAAGTAGTCCTTTGGTTATCGGAACTACGGGAACGGCAGTAATGTATACTTTCAATCCCAATACTCAAACGCGAGGAGGACTTGTTAAAAACTATATGGTGAGGAGCTTGAGTAATAGGTGGTTTCTTGACAGTAATGGACTCGTATGGAGTGATTTGGTTCTCACGAATGGGGGTACTGGAGTTACGGCAACAAGTTCGTGGACATACACGGGTAATCTCGGAAATGGGGTGGCGTTAGGAAGTTATACGCCCGATAGCACCGCAAATGGCAATGGAATGGTATATATGCCCACGGTATACAACGGAACTCAAAATCTTGATGGATGGCTTTTTATATGGAGAAATAGCGCGATTGATTATTTGAAAATTGAAAGTCAGGGAGCGGTTATTTCCGCCACAAGTTTAAGTTGGGTGTATGGTTGGAAACCCTCTGACGGAACGACCGCCAATTCAAATTATCTTCAAAATCCCTCCGCGAAGGTCAATTCCCACGAAGCGGTGATTACTCCCGATGGAAGAGCTGTATATTGCGATGCCTATAAACTGGGGAGATTTTATCAGACAACGGGGACAACTACTTTCAATCCAACGAGTACCGCAACCTACACCTATAACACCTATCCTCTTTTGCCCATTGATGATACCGCACAATGTCTCTCGTATTTAGGTTCTCGCCTTTTGGTCGGCGGAAAGAAGAATAAAATCTATCCGTGGGATTTGGTGAATACGCAGTACAGCAATCCTCTTATTTTGCTTGCGGAGAATAATGTAACAAGCATCGTTACGGTCAATATGAATGCGTACGTGTTTTGCGGAAACAGGGGGATAATTTACATCACTAATGGAAGCCAAGCGCAACCTCTTGCGAAAGTGCCCGATTTTCTTTCGGGTACGGTACAGCCAACCTTTTCGTGGGGAGGTATCGCCTACAATCAGAATAAACTCTATTTCGGAGTGAATGCCACCACGAATGGAACAAGCACTACTCTTTCCGGGTATGGGGGGGTGTGGGCGATTGATCTCGGGAGTAAAGCAATGTACATAAGCAACATCCTTTCTGGGGGAACTGGCGTTTTTCCCACTTCTATTCTTCCAATGGAGGTACCCGGAGACACATTTAACGGGTACGGATATTATGCTTCTTTTCTAAATCCCACCCAAGGAACGGGCGGAGTGGATATTACCGTAAACACCCCCTATACGGACAATAGTGCGGTTATAGAGACGGATTTAATTCCCATTGGAACCTATACCAAAACGAGAAATTTCAATCAAATAGAATACAAACTCACGAAACCGCTTGTGGCGGGAGAGACCATAACGGTGTATTACCGCACCGATTTTTCTCAAAGCTATACACAGATTTTTCAAGACCTCTATGCCTCTGGCAGATTTTCCAATACGAATCCCGTCAATTTTTCAAATGCGCAATGGATTCAGTTTAAGGTGGCGCTCACGGCAGCAGGTTCTGGTTCGAGTTTCGTGCGTCTCAAAGAATTGCGTCTTTTGACGACTGCGGTAAATATGTTTGGCGGTAACTTATGAACAACAGAGAACAGAATCAACCCGTCATCCCCAATCAATCCTCTGGAGGGAAGACCCAACAATCCGATGAAGCGCGTACCGTGCTTCAACAATCCCAGTATGGAATTTTCGGGGTTCCTTTTCATGTGCATAACGGGGTGGATAGCGGGCAAATCACCTCAAGAGATATTTTAGGTTTTCCCCCTGCTCTTTCTCAACAAATAGCCCTATATGTTACGGGGACTACTGTTGTTGATGTATTTACAACTCCCACAGCGCAAGTTACGGGGACGGTTACACTCTTTGCCACCGTCTCGCACGGAAGCGCGGGAACTGCTGTTTTATGGGGAACTACGGCTGGCACCATAGCCACGATTTATTGCGGAGGAACAGCCGGAGTATATGTCGGTTCATCGTCAAATGTAAACGCGCGAGTAGTGACGGGCGACACGCTTCACATTACCCCTACGGGGGGAAGTATGACGTGCCTTGTTGATTTTATATTTCCTCTTACCTAGGCGTTCCCCTCGCTTTTCGAGTGTAGTTTAGTATGGTGGTGATATGAAGAGTTACACTTCGTATTTCGGAACCGCAACCGCAAGCCCCGCATATTCAGACGGAGGTATTGCGCGTATCATTAACAATACCCAAAGCGACAATCTCACGTGGGCAATGGAGCTTGTGAACGATTCGCTTCGTTATCTCACCACCCGCTATTTTTGGAATGAGAAAAGCGTTACCTTTACGACCACATCGGGAACACAATTTTACAATCTTCCCGCGCAACTTAAAAAGGTTATCAACATAACGATTACCATCGGAAATGTGTTATGGCAACCAAAAGAATGTTCTTCACGGCAGTTATGGGACGCCTTGAATGTTATTCAGTTCAATCAAGAGTTTCCTTACTATTATTTCATTTATGGCAATCAAATAGGAATATGGCCGACACCCTCCACCACGGGAGATACGGTAACAATAAACTACAAATCAAGAATAGTGGACTTGTCAATGGCTGATGTAACCAATACTACCACCGGGAATACTCTGACGGTTACAAACGGAACAACCACCGTTATTGCGACTACGGCAGGAACGACAACCACATTTTCAAATTGGATGCAACTTGATAACACCTATCTCCGGGTACCGTATTCTTCTGGGGGAGATATGCAGTGGTATCCGATTGCTACGGTGGCAAGCGGAACGACCGCCTATCTTTCTATGCCCTATTCTGGTGCTACGGTTTCGGGAGCGGCATTTACGATTGGACAAATGCCTCTTCTTATTGAGGATTATCAAGACCTTCCACTTTACCGTATGGGACATATTTATTACACTACCCGTTTCCCCGATCCAACGCGAGCGCAACTCTATAAAGGTCTTTACGATGAAGGATTTAGGCGTCTTGATGATGAATTCTCGAATAAAAGCACGAATGTGGTTCTCTCGGATCAAGATCAACCGCTTGTGAATCCCAATCTGTATGCGCCCAAAATAACCTAAATATAATCATGGCATTTCAATCACCGTTCAATAAATTTAATACATTTGGTGCACAAGGAACTACGACACCCTTTAATGTACAAACGGTTAAGACCCCCGAACGTTTTAATCCTTTCGCAAATATTGGTATATTGGGAAATCCCACCGCACAAAAAACAATTACGAATGTGATTCCGTCGCCTTCTCTCGGACTTCTTGCACAATCTCCCTACCAAAACACAAATCCCGCAGAGACATCTATTAAGGGTTCGTTTTTGTCTCCACAACAACCAAGCACCGAAAATAAACCAACATCATTTACGACTCCGCCACCCCAAACCACCCAAACTCCTTCTCAATTTCAGCAACCCTCTCCACAAGGAACCTACGTCCCAAACACAGGATTATACGGGCAACTCATTGCGGGGCTTGCCAATACACCTCAACAAAATCCCAATGTTCAAGAAGCAATTAAAAACATTCAGGACCTACAAAACCAGTATGCCCAAAGAAATGCCCAAATAATGGGTACTCCGGGACTTGGCCAATTAGAAGCCGGGGGAGAACAAGGACTCTTAAATCAATTATTTACTCAAAAATTAGGAGCGGCACAAACCGCGCTTCAAAATACCCTCACGCAACAGGGACTCCAACAGCAAGCGCTTCAGGGAGCGGCTGGGCTTGCGACACCCACCGCAGTTCCTTATTCATCTCAATTTGTGAGTCCCGTAACCGGTGAAAATGTTTTAGGCGGAAATGTAGGACAAGGACTTGGGAACCCAAAAGATGCGGCTAATTTATATGCTTCACGAGTTATGGGTGGCAAAATGACATACGACCAAGCGGTACAAGCACTAAGTTCTTATGGGCCGATAGGACAACAGCTTCTTGCACAGGCGCTAGGCCCCGACTTCAGCACCGTACAATCAAATGTCAATGCCGCTATTCAAGGACAACTTGGACCTGCGGCTCAAAATGCGGCTAATCAACTTAATAATTTAAGGGAAACTATAGCAACTTCACCCGGACTCATTTCTAGTGGTATTCCAGTTGTCAATTCTCTCTCTAAACTTTTTTCTTCTCTTTCGGGAATAGGAGCCGGGAAAACGCAAGCACTTCAGTCAGCACTTGTGGACGCTCGCGCCTCAATGGCAAATGCGTTAGGAGTAGCAAATAATTCAACCCCCTCAACCTACGACGAGTATGTGAGAACGCTTCTTCCCGATGGTCTATCTCCCGATCAGCTCAATAATGCGATTGTACAATTTAAGAATCAAATAGGAGGAAAACTCCAAGCATACTCTCAACCCGGATCAACTCAATTCCAATTTAATCAACAAAATGCTACCGCAAACTCTCAATGGGACTGGTAATGCCCTTGATCCGCAGGCGATCAATATGGCAAAAGCTATTCGGTTGGTAGAAACGAATGGTGATTTTTCCGCACAAGGAAAATCGGGAGAATATGGCGCGTACCAATGGACTCCTCAAACGTGGGATACGATGTCAAAAAATGCTGGCATAAATGTCCCGCTTCGGCAAGCCACACCCGAACAGCAAAATGAGGTTGCATACAAACAAATTAAACAATGGAAAGATGCGGGATATAATGTGGGTCAAGTCGCCTCATTATGGAATTCGGGAAACCCTGAAGCATACACAGATACTTCCTATCAAGGGAAAAATAAATACGGAGTTTCTTATAACGTCCCCGAATATGCAAAAAGCGTAGCACGGGCGTATCAGCAATTAAAAAGCGGACAAAATGTTCAGGGAATTACAAGTCCTTCATCGGTAACAAAACCTGAAACACCGGGGTTTTTCCAAAACATTGCAAGCGGGAACATTGGAGGAGCCGCAAAGCAAGCACTTGATTTCGCATTTCCCATTGTGAGCGATGTTGGAGATATTCTGGGGGGTACCAGCAAAAAAACTCCACTTCAGGTATTGGGCGATCTTGGGCTTTCCGCGCTCTGGTTTGTTCCGGGAATAGGAGAAGGATTAGGAACCGCAATAAAGGGCGCGGGATTACTCGGAGAAGCCGGTTCTCAAGTTGCGGGACATGCTTTAGGGGGAGTATTGGGGGGATATGGAGCGGATGTAGCTTCTAAACTAGCGGAAGGAGACACAAATGTAGGACAAATTCTCACTCCCGGAGCGGGAACGATTACTGGGGGTCTTCTTGGAGGAACACTTGGAAAATTAGGAAGTAAATACGGAGAAGCCGGCGTGATAAGCGATATAACAAAAAAGAATAATGCCATCTTGGGACAAACGAAACGAGGGGCCGCCGATCTCGCCGAAGCGTTTTCTAAAAATAAAAATATCGGAGAGCTTTTAGCGCAAAACAAGATAAATCTTGCATCGTTGTATAATCCCGACACGCTTGCGTTTGATACTCAATCTATTGCAAGTGCCCTCGATCAAAAAGCTGGCGCGTTGAATGATGCGCTTACTACCGCATTACGAAAAATCCCCGGCACGAAAAATGTAACAGAACTTGAGAGTATAATAGATAAAAACCTTGCCTCAAAATATGCAGACAAGGTAACCGCAGGAGAAGCATCGCAAATCGCTCAAAACGAATTTGAAAAAATAATTCAGCAATATGGCAATACCTTGGACGCTTCCACAATGAATGCGCTAAAACAGCGTTTTTGGAAACTTTCAAAATTCGATTCCACAACTTCAAATCTCACGCGAGATACCTATCGCACAATGGGAAATACTTTCAAAAATCTTGTCGAGGATATGGGAAAAAACGCGGGACTCTCTGATATCGGAGCATTCAATAATCACGTGGGATCGTATCTTGACGCTTCAAATATGCTTGAAAAACTACATGGTACGAAAGTACGAGGCGGACGATTGGGGGACTTACTCCAGAAACATACACTCGGAATGATAGGCGCGGGTGCGGGAGGCATATTGGGGGGTGGTATTCCCGGAGCAATCTTGGGGGGTGCAACCGCCGAATATGCATCGGGAAAAATATCAAACGTCTTTAGAAAAATAGCGGCCTCTCCAATCAAATCAAAAATTCTTCAGGGAATTATGGAACAAGACCCGGAAGTGGTGCAACGCATTGTGCAGTATGCCAATCAAAATCCAGAAGAACTGCAACCAATTATTCAACAACTGAAAACAATGGGGATCAACATTTTCCCGAAAATTGAGGGAAACGTAGCTCCAGTAGCAACCCCCGCCACCCAAAGAATGGGATTGCTTCCTAAACTTTTAGAAACTACCACCATCCGAGGAGTGCAAGAGAAGTCACAAAAACCGTAAGCGCACACAAAAGCGCGAGCATGAATATCGCATACTCTTTATACGAGACAGGTTTCCCGCGCTTATATCCTATATAAGTGATAAGTGCAAATATCCCGAATGAAAGAAGAAGACGTGCTATCATTAGTGGAATAATGAGGGATCAAATAAATTAAGAAGAATAAGTAAAAGAGGCAATCCTATAGTTATTGTGAGGATAGTCCATCCCAACGCCCTTTCTCCAAACACAAAGAATATCCCCACACCCACAATAAGAAGAAACCAAAGCATATCAATAGTATACCATATTTCTTGAATCCTAGCACATTTTATGTTATTATACAAGCAATATGCGAGAATCCGTAACATATCTTTTCAATGACAAACAGAAACTTCTTCTTATGACTAATCTTCGAAGGCAAGGATTTTCGGTCAATTATCTTTCGTCTGTTTTTCATTGCGACAAAAAAGCAATCAGGCATCAACTCAAAAAATACGGCGTGCAACGGTGGGAGCCGGTGGTAAGTCCTTATGAAGGAACAAAACTTTGTATTAAAGAAGGATTGAAAAACCTTCTCGCGGAGGAAAACAAATGGGAAATAAAAGATGGAGAAAGAGTGAATAAGGGAAGGAGTTACGCCGAGTATCTCAAAGTGAGTTCATAAGATAGTTTTTTCGAGAGAGAGTCCCCCAAAGCGGGGGTTTTTGTTCGTTCCCCTCCCGTTTTGGTATGAAGTGGTTTATGGTCTCACTATGGCTAACGCGCCGCATGATAATAATAGAGTTACGGCACTTCTAGGAACACTAAATACAGATGGAATTACGCCTGTTCCTATACGCGTCAACGCTTCAACGCATGGACTTAAAGTTTCAAACGGAACAAGCGGAACTGATTATGGAAGAAGTGTAGCTGTTCGAGACGGAAATCGCGTACCTGTTTTAATGGGTGTGTCGTCAGCGGACGGGGTAACTCCCGTTGAAATATATTGCGACAGCAATGGAAATCTTTTAACCACAACTTCTTGATATGGCAAATGCGCCACGAGACAATAACCGAGTTACCTCACTTTTGGGAACTTCAAGCAGTGATGGAGTTACTCCTGTTGTGGTATATGTTGACCCGACCACGCACCGCATTTTAGTTGACGCAACGGGAGGAATAAATTTTGCGGATACCGAAACTCCAACGGGAGCAATCAATGGCTCAAATGTAACCTTTACGCTCGCAAACGCTCCTTCTCCCGCCGCTTCGCTTATTCTCACCCTAAACGGTCAGGTGCTGGCTCCCGTAGGCGTTGATTATACCCTTTCGTCGGCAACAATTACCCTAAACACAGCCCCTCCCACAGGTTCAATACTACGAGCATGGTATAGATACTAAAATATGAAAAAACATAAGTATACAATTTTAGGTTTTATATTGGGGATAGGAGTAGCTATAGCGACGATCGCAAGCAGTGCTTCGGTGTTTTTTCCTTATCAGGGGGGTACGGGTACTGGGTCTGCTCCTTCCGCAGGTCAAGTTTTAATCGGCACTTCCGGGGGCGTGTACTCACCCGCTAACCTCACGGCGGGAACGAATATCACCATTTCCACCTCATCGGGAGCGATTACGATAAACAGTACCGCCTCTGGAGGCGCGGTCTCTACCTCGTCTCCTATCACCGCTTTTAACATTCCCTACTGGGCAACTACAAGCGGAGGACTTAATGGAACCTCAACGCTTTTCTATGCTTCGTCTACAGGCAACGTCGGCATCGGGACGACGGGGCCGGGATACACTCTTGACGTAGTGGGCACCGGTAATTTCTCGGTGGGCGTGAGAACTCCCGCGCTATCCAATCTCACTTCAAACGGCTTTTTGAAAACAGGAGGAGGAGTGGGAACGCTCTCGGTGGATACCAACACCTATCTCAATGCCGCAAACAACCTCTCGGAACTTACGAGTACCAGCACCGCACGAAGCAATTTAGGACTCACTGATACCGCAACGCTCGCAAGCTCAACGTGGTTCAAGGTGGCGAACAATCTTTCGGAAGGAACTCCCGCCACGATGCGTACCAATCTCGGACTGGGTACGATTGCAACGCTTAATTCTCCTCTCCCCGTAGCAAACGGAGGCACCGCTACCACGACCGCACCCACAGACGCACAGTATCTCGGTGCGAACGCAAGCACCCCTACGTGGAAGTCATTTGTCGCGGGAACGAATATCACGATAGCGACATCCTCGACGAGCACGACCATTTCAGCGAGCGCGGGAGGTACGCCCGGAGGTTCTGATACGCAGGTGCAATACAATAACGCGGGAAGTTTCGGAGGGGATAGTAATTTGACCTATACGAGTTCAACGAAACAACTTTTAGTAAATGCGGCATCAAGTTCGGTATCTATCGGCAATTCATTTCTACCGAAAACACTTTCCTATTCTTATACGGGAGCAACGAGCAGTATCACCATACCTTCTGGAGTAACCTCAATCACGATTACGGCGGTTGGCGCGACTGCGGCTCTTAATAATGTGGGCGCATCGGGATATTCCGCCTCGACCACCGCAACGTATGCGGTAACTCCGGGGACTACCTATTACTTCTTCGTGGGGGGAAACGAGGGAAAAAATGGAGGATGTACCACAAATGGTTCTCCGTGCGCGGGAGATATGACGTGGTTTGGGACTCAGTCCTCTTTCTCGCAGGCAAGTGCCGTGCTTGTGGCTGGAGGCGCAGGACAGGGAGGAGGCAATACTGGGGGTACGGGAGGCAATGCGGGTACGGGTACTCCTCCGAATGGTGTCGCAGGAACAGGAGGAAGCGATACTGGAGCGGGAGGAGGAGGAACCCAGACAGCGGGAGGAGCCGCAGGAAGTCCCTCTCCCAACGGCACTCCCTCTGCGGGAACCGCAGGACGAGGAGGAAGCTGGACGGGCACTTCAAATGGAAGAGATGGAGGAGGTGGCGGTGGCGGGTACTGGGGTGGTGGCGCGGGGGGCGGTTCATCCGCGGGAAGTGGCGCGGGAGGCGGCGGCGGCTCTTCGTTCTTCCTATCCTCTCTTACTTCGACAAGCTCTGCACTCTCCACCAACACGGCTTCTACGAATGGTTCTCTTACTATCACCTATAACACCACCCCCACTATTCCCACTGGTTCCGACTGGAAATTGGGAGTTGGAGGACACATCATTACGGGCGGAGCTTCTGCTACCGTCTCCTCTTGTGGAACTTCACCCTCGGTTACGGGAAATGATACCGCGGGAGTGATTACTACGGGAAGCGGCACGGTATTGGCGTGTACGCTTAATTTCGCGGTCGCGTATGCGGCACCTCCTGTCTGTATCGGAGAGCCGAATACCACCTCGACACAACCCGATATCCAATCCGTAAGTGCTTCGGCGGTTACGTTCGGCTTCTCCTCAACCCTCACGAGTGGAAAACTATATTACCATTGTCTTGGCTACTAACATGACTTACGACTCCGAACATAAATCAATCCGTATCCCGCTCGCCATTCTTGCGATTGCGATAGGTATATTTCTTTCACTTCTCGGTACCGTGTATGCCCTTACTCTCCAGCCCTTGCGAGACGCGGACGCGCAAGCACAAATGCAAATCGCTTCAATCCAACAAAAAAATGTCGTCTATGACGCGCAACTCTCGAAGATGAGCGCAAACATTCTCCTCATCTGCAACGTGCAGGGAGTGAAGTGCGTGCAATAATATGGAACAAAAACCTATCAATCACGGATTAAAAATAACGTGGAGAACGAAACTCAAAAAGCGAGACCCGCGCAACTTCTCGCGTAAAAAGAGGTTTGGGGCAATAGACGTCTCGCAGATTCCCGACTTCGACCTTGTGCCCGATGCGCCCATCAAAAATCAGCTTTCGAGTTTCCTCTGCACGGCATTTGCGAATTCCACCATATCGGGATTTCAGGAGGGAGTGGAGCTTTCCCCCGAATATGCCTATCAAAAATCCAATGCGCTTCTGGGAGTCAAGCACTCTATCGGCGTGGATTATTTTATCGCGCTTAAGGAACACGTGAAGTTCGGATGTCTCGAAGCATCGCAATCGCCCTATACGATAGCGAAAGACGGACAGTATGTAGCGGAGAATCCCGATAACTGGGATATTGCATTGGACGTTCCCGCCGCAATCCATAAAAAGCAATCCTACTTCCAGTGCGACCAAGGAGATGACCTATTCGATTCTGTGCTTATTGCGTTGTGGCAATCCTACCAAGCGTATCAGGCAACGAAGAATATAAGCGACCTCAAGGCGGTTTCGATTGCCTTCTACTGGTTCCCAGAATTCACTTTTGCTTCACAGGGGATAGTCCCCGAAAGCGACACGTGGAACAAGAAACTCGCTTCGGGACATAACGTGGTGGTGCGCGGCAAAAAGACCATCAACGGTATTCCGTACCTCATTGTTCAGAACAGCTATGGAGAGGGGATGGGGGATAAGGGATTATACTACTTCCCCCGCAAAACATTGAACACCTGCGGATTTGCGGCGGCGACATTCGATGACCTTAATCCCGAAGAAACGAAGAAAAATCAGTGGGGGTATATGGCGCAACTCCTCGATATGCTCTCGAATTTGCTCCGCGAACTTCTCGGAAAAGTATGAATATCTTAAAATCTATCATCTCATTCATTCTAGGATGGCTGAAAGGGGGGCAAAATCCGCTCCCTACGCCCATAGACCACGTAGAACCAACTCCTATACCCTCCCCGCCTCAAAACCCCCCTGTAGCCCCGATTATCCCCCAAAACGACCCTACTCCGTTCCCTCCCCGCTACGATTGGAGTACCCCTCTTGCCGCGAGGATATCTTTCCGTATGTTATGCGATGATGCGCACCTCTCCATATCCGAAAAGAATCTTCTCTGTTCGGTGCTTCAGTGCGAGAGCGGATTCAATGTAAATGCTATAAATCACAACAAAGACGGCACAACCGACTATGGAATTTGCCAGTATAATTCCTATTGGTACATCGAAAAAATGAAACTCATCACGCAGGAACAGGCAATGCACGACCCCGAATTCGCGTGCAAACTCTTCATTCAGCGATACAAACAAGGATTCTTGAAGGATTGGGTGTGCTACTCGTCAGGAAATTACAAAAACTATTGAGTATGTGGCTTCAAATAATTATTTTTCTTCTCTTGCTTTGGACAGTTTACCTCTTTGCCTCGCTGGGATATAAGGCGTGGCAAGTCCACAAACTTCACAAAAAATTCGAGAAAGGTCGCGAAAAAACAAGAGATTAAACTACAACTATGTCCAACATTTTTTCTCTTAATTTCAAGGAGGTGCTTGGCGCGGTGGTTTCGGGTGTTATTGTGGCGGTTTTGGGATATATCGCAAGCCTCACGAGTATATTCTCGATTGACCCCTCGCAGGTACTAAATATCGCGGTCTTGACTGCGGTTACCTCGCTCCTCAAGGCGTTTGGAACCGACTCAAGCGGGAAGTTCTTGGGCGGTATGCCCGTGAAATAACCTTCGGGCCCCCATTCCTTTGCTCGACCATTGGGGATGGGGTGTCGCCGTGAGGCGATTATGGGTCGTCTCACGGGGGTATATGCCCCCGTAGTTATTTAACAAAAGGGAGCCCACCCCACAAAGGATTGAGCCCCTCTATATTCTAACAAAACCGAACCGAAAGGAGGATTGAAATGAATGATAAAATAATCGGTCGTCCGATACGGCTGAATAAGCGCGTAATCGTCCCCAAAGGGGGCAAGGATTATGCAGAGGTGGTCTTTATCGGTGATGTGCATAACGGATCACCCCAATTCGACAAAACCCGATTTCTCGCAATGCTCAATTACTGCCGAAAGAACAATCTCTATGTGTTCCTTATGGGTGATCTCTTGGAAATGTCGACGAGAGATTCGATAGGGGCCGGCGTCTATGAGCAAGAATCGATAGGCCAGACACAATATGAACAAATGGTCGAATGGCTGAGACCGCTTGCGGACAAAAAACTTATTCTGGGGCTTTTGAACGGCAATCACGAGGAACGCGTTTATAGGGCCACCGGTATCAACATAAGCAAGGCAATGGCGCGCGAGCTTCACGTTCCCCATCTTGGCGACGCCTGTTGGAACCAGTTTCGGGTCGGTACCCAAACCTACTCGATTTATTCTCTTCACGGCAGAACCGGTTCTCGTTTCGACGGGACGGCTCTTCTGGCTCTTGAGCGTCTTGCCGTGTCCTTCTTTGCTGATTTAGTGGTAATGGGACATGTCCATCGCCTTGTGTCGTCTTCCGTCTTGACCCAGCGTGTCCAAAATGGCCGTGTTGTTGAGCACAAGAAACATCTGCTCATTACGGGGAGCTATCTCAAATATGACGGTGGCTACGCCCAAACGGCGGGGCTCCCCATCTCGAAACTTGGCAGTCCAAAAGTTAAGTTCTTCTCAAAGAAGAAAGATATTCATATAAGCTGGTAGGGGGTGTGCAATGAAAAGGAAAAAGGTTCTTCTTAAACTGCTTTGTCCTCACGACAACTCGGAGCTGGAAAAAATCCGCCTCGACTTCGATATGCTTGCGCTTACCTGTATAGTATCCGGGGAGTGTATTCTCTGCGGAGAAGTGTGCGCGACCGTGATAGACGTGGATTCTCTTATTGAGCTCTCTCAAGAATTTTGGAGGCGATATGACACCATAGACCCATCGGAGGAAAAAGATGAAAACAAAGAATAAACACCATCTCACTCCTCGCGCGAGAGGAGGCGGGAACGAACCCTCAAATCTCTTGACGATTGATATTGACAAGCACATATACTGGCACAAATTATTCGGCTTGGCTTCGATTGAGGAAGTGATTGAACTCTTGACCCGTCTCGCTCGCATGAAGCACCGCACATAAACAAACCCCGCACCATCACTGATACGGGGTTTTTCTCGCCGCCTCCTGCCCTTTGTCTGGATATCGAGAGGTGGGGATACGCGCGTCTATAGAGGTAAACGATATACTTGACTGAATGTTACTTATGTTACAGGATAAAGAGTTATCCACTTTTAATTATAAGTGGAATATGATAGGATAGAATCTATGAATAAATACCTTGTGCCACTATATAACTATCAAAAGTCCCCAGCGACGGTATCTCTAGGTTTTTACTCACAAGGTATTTTCCTAGGGATCCGGTCATTGGGGATTTTTGTTTGCCCGCTAAATAAAACCGAGGACTAATTTTAGTCGCCGGTTTTTCATAGTGGTACAAAGCCCAAGCAAGGGTAAAATGGTTAAAGTTTTAGGTGGTTCTTATTAAAAACACCCGCTGACATTGAGTCCTAAGGTAGAGGAGCAGTTATTCTTGAGGGAACCTTCTACCTACTTTTCCCCTTAGGACTTAATGAATAACTAACCTACATAAGAGATAAGAATATGGTTGTATGTCTAAGAGATTTACCGTCACAAGGGTAAAAAGAGAGAGATATACTTGTATGAATAAAAATCGGTGGTCAAAAGAAAAAATTATAGAATTAAATCGTGAGTGGAGAAAATTCCGCCGCAATCTTAAAAAACGGCGCATAAGTTTGAATGTGATACCCACGGTTAGTAATGGGAAACCGCTATCTAAAATTAAATTCGCAATAGAAGGACGTAAAGGTATAAAACTAGCAATAGAAACTCAAAATAAGGAAAAAGCGGACGTTCTTAAAAGACAAGCGTTAAAAAATCGGGCGAATTAAGAAAATGGTATAATATAAGAAATGAACCTATCTAGCTTTCCCAAGAACTAATAAAGAACCCATGAAAGATAAAAAGATTCGTTTGGTTGAAATAGAATGGGTTGATTCTTCCTTTATCTCTAAAGACGGGAATAAATGGGATTGGTTGGAAACTCAAATAAAAGAGATGCGTGAAGATGGTTTGGAAAAAATGAAAAGTGTCGGGTATCTTTTAGACAAGACAAAAGATTATATTTTAATTTGTGGAAGTTTACATTTTAACCTAAAAGGCAATGCGGAAAGAGGCGCGGATTTTTTCACGATTCCCATTGGGTGCGTGAAGAAAGTTAAAAAAGTTTTTTCTAAATAAAGAACCTGCTTTAATGGAACTCACCTCTTACCAAAATAAATTTGTCATCCGAAAATCCGCCAATCACTCCTTTACTTTCGCCCGTGAAGTGTCAAAGAACCTGAATATCCCGATCGGACAGATTTTAGGCCTCGTAGGAAATAAAATCGGAGGCGTGAACGAGATAGAAAGTATTTACCGAGCAACCCTAAAAGAGAGTCCTAAGAACCCATCGGCATTGTTTTTATGGAAGGTGGCGAAACTACCGAATAAACACAAGCTCCGACAGCATAAATTGCCGTTGATTTAGCCGATAAAGTTATCCACAGTTGCTCGCTTGCAAGTTCGTTCGTTTCAAAGTACAATAAGAATATGAAAAAGCCGAAAGTACCCAAAGAGATATCAGCCCACTTTTCCCGCCTCGGAAAAAGAAGCTGGAAAGTGAGAGCGAAGAAGATACTCGAGCAGGCGAAAAAGGTCGAGAAAAACAAAACTACGGAACAATGAAATACCAAGTACAGCGACAGCACGATTCCGAAGGAAGAATGTACACCTATCTCAAGCCCCGAATCTTCGATATGAAAGAGGTAGGCAATAAGGTACTCATGCTTCTCGGAGTCGTTGCTTACGCGATATTCATCATTGTATTCTTCCGCGTAATTGCTTGAGTATGGAATGGAAAGAATACCTCGATGAATGCCGAAGAGAAGTAGAGCAGTTCGGACGAATTGCGAAAGCGCAGAACAGAGGGAAAATGTCCGATTCAAAGAAATACCTCTATATCCTGAAATTGCAGAATGTGTATCGAATGGAGAATCAGCCGTGGGACGCGATTTATGTCCCGAAAAAAATAAAGGTTCGATAAAAAATTAAGGGGAACATTTCGGGTTCGGTTACGCGGTTCCGCTTAGCCGATCCCGAAATAAAAAACAATGAACTACGAATATCTAGGAAAGTTAATGGACTTAGGGTACGAGACGGGTCGCGGGAACGTAAACGCCTTCAGCGATGTGTTTAGCGAAGAGCCCGCGGATGAAGACGAGGTGCGGGAAGGGGAAAGGTGCTACGAAGACGAGGCGCGAGAGTCGGTATTAAACGAGGAGGCGCGGATTGCGATGTCCGACCTCGAACGATGGAAACATGAATAAACTCACACCATATCTCAAGCCCGCGCCGTGCGAATACCACGACGAAGACCACACCTATACGAGTAAGGAGGACGGGAAGTTGTGGCCGGGGGTTACGAGTATAACGGAAAATCTCAATAAGCCCTACCTTGCTTCGTGGGCGGCGAAGATGATGTGGGCGGAAATGACGGGAAAGCGTAAGGAGCTTGCGAAGATGACGGACAAGGAGTATGAGGCGTTTATCCTCGAAGCGAAATCCGCGCACCGCAAGAAGAAAGAAGAAGCCGCGGATTCTGGCACGCTCGCTCACGAGTACATCGAGAATTATATCAACAAGACAAAGTTGGCAGAGGAGCGGGTGAAAAAGATCAAAGCTGACGTGAATGCAATGAGTGCAATTCGACAATTCCTCAAGTGGGAGAAATCGGAAAGGGTGGAGTGGCTCGCCTCGGATACGGTGGTGGGTTCGCAGATGCACGAGTTCGGGGGACGGCTGGACGCGATTGCGAACATCAACAGCATCCTTACCCTCGTGGACTTCAAAACCTCAAACCAAATCTCGCAAGAATACTTCTTGCAGACAGCAGGGTATCAGATTGCGCTCGAAGAAATGGGACTTGTACCCTTACAGCGATATATCCTCCGTATCCCGAAGGACGGCAATGAGTTCGAGGTATGCACCGTGAAAACTCCGTATGAGCTGGATAGTATGGGTTTTCTCGCCCTACGGCAGGTGCAGAGAGTATTGAGCTATTACAACAACCTAAATCACGAAGTCAAAGACGAAAATGGAAAGGTAAAAGTAGACAAAAGGGTCGAAAAAACAAAACCAAAAAAATGATTAAACGAATTACTTTAAGTTCCATCCAAATCTTCGACAAGGACAAAGAAGGAAAACCCCTCACCTATAAGGACAAGAACACGGGGGCGATGCGAAGGTATAAGCGCATCCTCATCAGGTCCGATGACTTCGAGGGGACGGCATCGGGATTTATTGGAAGCCCCGCAGACCCGAAGAACGCGTGGCAAGCGGGAATGGAGGTAAGTATCAACCTCGAAAAGAACGGACAGTACCTCAATTTCAGCGAACCGAGCAGATTGGATTTGCTCGAGGCGAGAATACAGACACTCGAAGAAGAGATGAAAAAAATGAAGGGAGAGAATCCGCTTCTTGAGACGACAGCAGAAGAACCCGGAGTGGGACCCGACTACGGGAATTATAAAGATGGGTTAAGTTGGTAGTAGTACCGTGGCTCGTGCGCTCGTGGTAAACACAGATAATCCCCAGAACATTTATCCTCACTTTTGGAAAACTAACTGGGAGGAATTATCGGAAACAACGGCGCACTTGCCATACATAATAAGAAATAATCAAATGACCCCCGAAGACCGCCTCCAATTCTGTTATGAACAAACACTCCGATGGGCTCTCGGAATGGAGGTAACGTTCCCCGATGAAGGGGAATGGAAAAGGGACGAAGAAGCGATGCTACAAAAATGACCCAACAACTCCTCACCATATTTAGCACGGTCCAATTAAAACAAGGAAAGGCGAAATGCCCCGTGTGCGAGAGAATGTGCCGCGCGTATGCAAAGACCCTCGATGAACGCCTCGTAAATCTCGGACTGAAATGCCTGAAATTCTGCCTCGACAATAACCGCAAGATATTCCGTTTCGAGGAGGTCGTTATCAACAAGGATATGACAAAGCAAGAAGCGAGGCGCGCCTCGAAGGATGTGGCAGACCTGCAAAAACTCCACTATTGGAACATCATCGAGAAGACCGACAAGGCGACATTTTGGAGAATTACCGAACACGGAATGAGCTGGCTCTTCGGCAACGGAAAGCTCCCCGAAAAGGTATGGGTATTCGGCAATGAGCGATTACGGGGCGAGGACTGGGAGCGTGGCGTGCGTATGGTGAGCGTGGACGAGGTGAGTAAGCGGTGGCAGGTCGAAATACAAAATTATAGATTGGATTACCGCTACAAAGGTTACAAAGGCGAAGTGCAACAGACGGAATTATTACCGACATGAAAACCACCGTTGACTATTCCGAACTCTCCACCTACGAGTACTCCCCCGCGGATCATTACAAGAAGTACTGCCTCGCGGAAGAACTCGAATACTCCCCGGAACAACAAAGAAGAATGACACTGGGGAGCATTGTAGGAGATTACATTGATAACCCGAACGATGACTTCGTGAAGCGAATGAAAGAAGCGGGATTCGAGAATGGGCTGGTACTCAAGGTGCAGAAACTCTATCCGAGAATCGAACGAACCGGGGAACATCAAATGTGGCTTCGGGCGGAACTCGCGGAAGGAATCACCCTTGTAGGGAAGCTCGACAGGTTTTTGAAAGACGAACGAGTGATAGATGACTACAAAACCACGGAACAGGAAGATATGTGGGCGCAGTGGAAGGTGGATAGCAATAGGCAATTAAGCGTCTATGACCTCTTATTTTACGAGAACTTTCACAGGCCCCTTCGTGAACTCGCAATCGCGGAAATCAATCTCGCAAAAGTCGGAAGATTCCACAGGTGGCTCACTTCGCGCGGCCCCCAAGACCGCAAAGACACAAAGGATTGGATATTATCTCTCGTAGGAAAAATGAAACAAGACGGAATATGGGAGCAGAGAAAGTCGTCCGCAGAAATCAAACAGGTACAGGCGCAGAAAAGAGGCGACACACTGAATCTATAACTATGAACATCTCATCCTATAGTTTGAAGCTCACAGGGAAAGCCGAAATCCCGAAAGCACTCTCGATTGACAGCAACTATCAGCTCACGCTTCAGGGAACCATTATCTCTTCATCAGACCACTCGAACCAAGACGGCACCGCAAGCAGAGTGTATGTATTCAAGCCAGTACTCATAAGTTTAATAGACGAAAGGGGCGAAACCATAAAGGTCAAAGATATGCGTAAAATGTCCCAGAAGCTTCGCGGATTGCTTTTCAGGGAATGGCAGGAAAGCGGAGAGAAGATAGACGCAGACGAATTTTACGAGCGCGAAATGGGGAGCATAATTTCAGAGAGAATGAATAAAAATTAAATCTATAAAAGGTCAAACACAATAAAAACTATGAACAATTTTATTAGCCACGGGGATGTTAATCTTCACCCCATTACCAAAGAAGAATACGAGAAGTTAGCGGTAGGCGCGCAAGAAATCAAGCATAACGGAAGTTTCGTGCTCGCACTCGGAGAAACGACGGGACATAAGCACGTGTTGGTCGCAGAACCTCCTTCGCTCGTGATACATGAATTATCAGACGGACGAGGACGGTTGTTATGGATAAAAGGAAGAAAGGCAAGCATAGTCCACGAAGAACACGGAGTGCTCCCCGCACGAGTCGGATATTATATTCAGGTACAAGAACGGGAGTTGGATCATTTCGGGCTGTCGGTCGAAAGAAAGGTTATTGATTAGTTATGTATGCTTAAAACTGAATCAGAAAAACAAAGAGGATATTCAGACAAAACACATGCCCTTATCCTCGAAATGGAAAAGATAAATCTTTCTCAAGATTTGAAGTTAGAGAAGGAAAACTGCGAAAGGGCAATGAGAAAAGCGTATGAAATTTCTAAATTGCCCCTTACAGAAATCAAATGGAAGGAAAAGATTGATGAGAAATTTGTAGAAGTGGCTTGGGCGGCTAGGGCGGCTTGGGTGGCTAGGACGGCTGGGGGGGCTGGGACGGCTTGGGTGGCTGGGGCGGCTATGACGGCTTGGGCGGCTAGGACGGCTTGGGCGGCTAGGGCGGCTTGGGCGGCTGGGGCGGATTGGGTGGCTGGGGTGGCTGGGGCAGATTACGATTTTGATTATTTTATTGATGAGTTTGAATTTCTCCAACATGAAAAAGGGAACCAGAATGACAAAAAAGCCCTTTTGATTTACGAACAATTTTGGATTGCTCGGCAAAATGGACTAGGTTATTTTACCGAACAGAACGGCGAAATGATTTGTGTTCCCGCTCCCGTGATTCAATGGAGCCAAAATCAGTTTCACTCCGACACAAAGCCCGCAATCGCATGGCAGGGAGATAGGCATTATTTTCTTCATGGCGTGAAATTTAATGAAGACCTGTGGAAAAAGGTTGTTTCTAGAAAAATGCCCTTCTCGGAAATTCTCGCCATTCAAGACATAGACCAACGTCGTCAAGCGATGAAGTATGGCGATTGGAATGAATTTGTGAGTTACACCAACGCCAAAAAGCTCGATGAATATATGAAATTCAATCGCGAAGGAAGTCCGGTGATCCACGAACTCTGGGAAATTCCCTACGAACAAGACGAAGACAAAAGGATATTCAACAAGGTCGTCCACTTCGCCCGCTATCAAGACAGAACTACAGGTGAGTGGAACGTGAAGGGTGTCCCTGAATGCAAAACCATTGCCGAAGCCATGAGTTGGGGTATGTCAGACGATACGCACACTATCACTCCCGAAGAATGGAAAGGTCTTAAAATAGGGGTAAATGAAGCATAAAAACTATGAACAAAGAACACCTTAATATCATAATCCCCGCACTTCCTCGACCAACCCTCAAGGAGGTGGGGGCAAATGCTTCGTACATCACCTCCATCAAAAGCGACACATCACCCATCGAAGCGGTAACTCTTGAACTCTGCACCGTGCTCAAGGAGGACGAAGAGTACACCAACGGGGAGGAATACGAATCCCGTATCGCGTCTCTGCCTGTTCTTGGTTATCAACAAGCCGCGTGGCTTGTAGAAAATCAGGATAAATTCCCCGAACTCTTGGCATTACTGGGAAAAATCTACATTGACTTTCCAGCAACTGTCGTGCTGAGCTCTGACGGCAATCGGAGCATCCCGTACCTCCTTCAGGGTGGTAACCGTTGGGATCTGCGTTGGCTCTGGCTCTGGATCGGGAACGACTTCGATCGGGATGGTCGCATCGCGGTCTCCAGCAAGTTCTCGGATTCTCGCGTCTATGATTCTCTTGAATCTCGTGTTCTCGCACTTGAAGAGTTCAAGGAAAAGGTAGAAAAGGTGATAAAAGTATGAAAATCCTAAATAACTAAGATGCTTAAAGAACAAATAGAAAAATCAATAGAAGATATAATGATTTATGCAAAACTACAAGGCACAGAAAATTCCCCAGAATGGAAAAAGGTAATTGACTGGCACAAAACTCAACAAATAGAACTTATAAAGAAAGTAGTGGAGATAATTGAAAAAGATTATATTGAATGGATTCTATCAAGTAGTTATGGTCGTGATTATAAGGGTGGAACTCCATTTGGGAAATGGAAACAAAAAGCCGAGGCAAAGGATATGGGAAACTGGAAATAATTAAGCTCTAGAAAACATTAAATTTATCTTATTAAAAGAATTAACACAACCAGAATGAAAAAAGAAATAAAATGAACAACTACTGCGTCCAACATCAACAATTTTATAGCGATTACTGTGTCTACTGCGGCAATCCCCTGAAGGTTATAAAAAACCCTCCTTTGGGAGAATGG
>JAEHJW020009543.1_pt1 | contig 76306 bp, 99 predicted proteins | sample 9271431 | NCBI WGS metagenome assembly JAEHJW02 | reverse complement strand
ACCCTTGATACAAGGAATCTTTACTTTTCGTTTTTTCTCTCAGATACGATGATTGCGGGCTGAAGCCCCCAGAGCCCTGCTTATGGGCCTCCACACCCCGAGATAGAGGCTCCCCACCACTACGGCCCCACTGATGGCTGTACCGGCTAGGGAGGGCACAAACCAATCAGGGTCTGGGCCAGGAGGGGGCACTGGAAGATGGCGAATAAGGTACCAGGACTCAGGCCAACGCCCATGCTGCCTGAAGTAGCGCTCAGCGTCATCGTCAGTGTTCCCCAAGACCACGTCTCTGGCCGTCTGTAGGGCTCGGATAAGGGTCTCGGCCTGCTCATCAAGGTTCTCGAACCAAGCGGGCTTACGTGCGCTCACAGGGGCGTCAGGATGCTCACCATTCCAGTTGCGGAGGACCTCGCTGCACATCTCTGAGATAGCATCAGGGACGTCTGCCTCTGCCAGGTACTGATAGCGGACGTACCAGTTCGGGTCCAGTAGCTTGACCAGGGGGTAATCGTCTTGGTGAACACTGGTGCCATGGATAGCCTGGCTGGGAATGTGCTTCCATTGAGGGGCCAACTCATCCCACGTAGGCAGGGCGTAGGAGAAGGCGGGGAAGTCGTGCTGAGTCTTGGCCCGCTTGTGGGTGAGTATCAGGATTGGCTGCATCATAAGGAACAAGAAGATGGCAGGGAACGCAGCCAGGACAACAACGACACCCCCCACCGGGACCTGGAAGGAAGAGAACAGAATCAAAAGAGTGATGAGCCCCACCACGTAGCATATCGGCAAGAGCACCCACTCCCTGTGATGCATTCTCTTGCGTACTTCCATGGATGACTGACGGTTAACTGGATGCATGGTCACTCCTCAGGAAAGTCGGGATAGTAGTCATAATCTCTAACGGTAACCGTAGCACCACAGGAGCACTCCAGGGTCCAGGTGGTCACGACCTCCTGGTTCATCCCTTCGCCCTCGAAGTGGAACTCGTCCATGTGCTCCAGGACAGAGCTATCCATGGCCTCGTCATTGAACTGGGGGCAATCGTCGTGCATCCACAGATGCCCGAAGATGCCCACGCTAGGGTCGGGACCTTCATAGCTCCAGCCCTCAGGAGCAGTGCTCTTGGCTATCATGACCCCAGAGCCTCCATGATCCGGTTGGCCTTGGCTGACTCGTCCTTGGAGACCTGCACCAGAGCATCGGTGCAGAGCCGCTCCACGGGGGCCAGATCAGCGCTCGCTGAGTAGTACTGTGAGGAAGTGATCTCGCCCGCATCCCGGGCCAGGCGAAGCTGCTGCTGGGCAGTGTGCAGGGCATCACTCACGGCCATGAGATGGCGCACCTTGGCACCCAGGGTGCCCTCCTTGACGTTGGTGATGGTGGTAGCGATGCGATGCGTTGTCATAGACATGATGATATCACCTTGGGAAGTAACGCGCAAGGATAACTTCGCAGGCGTTGTGAAGCTGGGCCTCAATCAGGGCAGCCTCGTCCTCGTCCAGGTCCAGGTAGAAGGGCAGGGATACCTGCATGCCCACCAGTTGGTGAGGGGCCTTGGCCATGCTGCGGCGCATGATGAAGTGATAGGTGGCACCAGGGGTCTGGCACGGGGTAGCTTGAGCCATCAGGACCACATGTCCCGAAGCTCAGCAGCCTCCTCGGCCTCCTTGCGGTCAAGCTCATGCAGGGATATCCCCATGTACTCGGCCTCATGCATGCGGCACAGGCCCTCCTCTTCTTCGGAGTTGGGGTCAAGGCACCAGGGGCAACGGGTCTTTGTCATGAAGACAAAGATATCACCCCCTGGTGCGCTATGTCAAGGGGGCTACTCCCCCTCCTCTTCCCACTCGGTGGAGAGGATGAAGTCTACGGCCCTCTGTGCCAGGCTAGCAGCCTTGACTGCTGCGCGGGGGTTATTGGTCAGGTACTTGGACCACCCAGCGATATAGGCCCCACTGTTGTCCAGGGTGCTCTCTATGCCGCAGTGAGCAGACAGGAAGGCTGCGCCAAACTCCGCCACAAGCTCCTCAAAGGCGTACACGCCCTTATGTTCACGGGCCAGGTCCTTAATGCCCTCCCGGGCCAAGCGGCTCTCATGGCCCGTGCTATGCACCATCTCATGGAAGGTGGTGGAGTAGTGGTCATCGCGGCTCACTATGTTGCGGACATCAGGGACGTTGATGAGGTCCCGAGAAGGCGAATACCAGGCCATGGATTGGTCCGACGAGATGAACTGGGGGCCAAACTGACGGTAGCTGTCGATGACGGCCTCAGCCTCAGCGATAGGGTCTTCCACCTGTCGGGGGGAGAACTTGGCGGGAAGGCCTTGGGGCCAATCGGCCTGGTCAGCATTGAAAACGAGGTAAGTGCGGAGCATCATGAAGCTACGCTGCTTGGACTCGCCATTCTCCACGACCTCTTTGTCCAGCCTCTTCCAAAAGGTCACCATCGTGGACTTCTCGCCCTTGCGAACCTGTCCACCCAGTTCCTGGATCTTCTTGTAGGTACCCCAGTAACGAGAGGCATACTGGCCACTGTCCTGGGCGATGGCGAGGAGGAGAATATTGATGCCGCGGTAGGGGCGGTTGGTGGACATCGACAGGGGCAATCCCCCACCGTTGTACACAGACTGCCAGGGAAGGCCCTTCTCGGAAGCTGCGATGACCTTGGCCGTTACGGCCTCGTAAGCATCGAACTTGGTGGATTCTGACTTGGGGGCGGTTGCTGTTCTCATGGGGACTACATTAGCCCCTCTGATACCACCTGTCAAGCAGATTCTTCAGCTACACCACCAGGAGAGAGTCATGACCAGACCGAAGGCGCAGCCACGCTACGTACCCAGGCCACAAGTCATCATGGTGGCCATTGTAAAGTCCAAGGTACCTGGCAGAGCCGTCATAGACTGCCTCTACCCACTGCTCCCACAAGCGGGCCGAACCGTAGTCCATCAGAAGTACACCCTTCTGGACTGGTCCTCTATGTTCTCACCGCTGAACCCCGGAGTCATAGCCTCCAGGTAGTTGAATCCCTTGTATCGGTTGGATTCATGGAGAACAGGCTCGATGAGATGGGCCAGGGCCTTGCGATAGGCCTGTGCAGGGGTCAGGTCCTTGACCAGGAAGTCGAAGGCCTCATCACTCAGGGACAGCCTATGATTGACCATACTCAGAAGGGCATGGACGGGATAGGTCTTTCGCGCTCTCTCAGGCATACCAGGCCAATAGTACCAGAGCTAGACCGAAGAGTCCAAAACAAAAGAACTCTTGTTGGGCAGGGGACAAACTCATCCAGAGTTTACGCATCGGGCTTCTCCTCACTTTCGTTCTTCTCGCGGTTCATACGCTCAAGGATGGCCAACCTATCACGCTCGCAGCGCTCCTTGAAGGTGAGGCCGGTCTCTTGAAACTTACGGGCGTTCACTGCATCCCACCGGCCCATCAGCCCATCACCATCCAGGGTGCGATCTCCACGAAGGGGTCCTCACCCCGGTGCAGGGCCTCCACGATGTCCACGGCGTACCGTAGCTCAGTGGCGAAGATGATCTCCTCGTCCTCCTCGGTCACTGCGCTCAGGACAGCCATGGAGCCATCTGTCCGCAGCAGGCCGGTGACGGTTGCAGGGATGTCGCTATCGAGGTCGCTCATGGTGCTCATGATATCAAGCAGCCACTTCGATGTCAAGCTCTGAGGCTAGCTCGGAGACCACCTCACGGACGTACTGGGACTCGATGGAGTCAACCCCACCCAGCCCAGCCACATTGACCACGATGGGCCTGTGGTAGGCATCCTCGCCCTGGAGGACCTCCAGCTTGACGTAGTGCGAGCCGAACGAAGCCAGGTCACGCACCAGGTCACGGAAGGACCTGAAGGCCTCGGGGTTGGTCTGACGCATGCGGGCCACATCCTTGGGGGGCTGCCACCAGCACACGTCATTGTAGATGCTCAGCTTCTCGGCGGAGCCGTCGAAGTCATCAGGGCGCTCGGACCGACCGGTGTAGTAGTTCGACTTGGACCACCCGATGCGACCGTAGAAGTCAGGGTTATCCTCGAAGGGGTTGATGTCATCGGCCTCGATGCCCAGACGCAGCACACGCCCGTCTTCAAGCTCCAGGGTGTCACCATCGGAGGTGAGGTCTTCAAGCGATGTTCTCATGGACATGATGATATCACTCCTCGTCCTCGTCGTCAAGCTCTTCTTCGTCCTCGTCTTCCTCGGACTCGATAAGCTCGTCTTCGTAGTGAGCAGCTATCTCATGCCAGTCCACGTCTGAGGTGAAGGCCTGGGCGTAGCTGAGGACCGTGGAGCCTTCGGTAGCCTCCTGCTCCAGAATCTCGTCCACGTACTCCTCGAAGGCCTTGGCCAGGTCGGAGACGCTCTCCCACTTCTGGCCATCACTCTGGCACATATCAGCGTAGTCACTGACTAGCTCCAGGTTGATGCGCCATGTGGCGTAGTTGCTCCATCCGTTGTATGTCATTCATTCACCTCCCTTCACGATGATGATGTTGTTACCTGCTGCATCTCGGTGGGCCTCCTGGCCTCCCAGGGGAGCCAGGGCCTTCTGCACACGCTCGGGGGTGACGCCATAGAAGCTCACCCGGATACCCGCAGAGCGATCCCCACGCATCCACGCAGGGCCGTCCACGGCGCTGAGGTTCATGCCCCAGAACCCGTCCTTGCACTTGATCTCGCGCACGGCCTTCTTGATGTCGGTGTACAGGTGATTGACGGTCACGCCACTACCGTCCAGCCGAAGCTCGCCCAGCGGGGCACGGTCGGGACCTTGAGACCCTTGAGGGTGATGGTGCGTCCCTTGGGACGGACAGCGGTGTCCACCGCATCCTCGATGTCCAGGGACTGGTCGGAGTTGGCAGGCCAGCAGAGGTCGTAGCGCAGCATGTCCACGGGGAACCTCCCCGTACCGGTCACCTGGAAGGTGACTGCATTCTGCGCTGCCTCGATCAGCTTGTCCTGCTGTCGGGAGGTGAGCTTTATCATGAAGCCCACCTTAGCAGAGTGATATCACCCTGTCAAGCGATTATTCGCTCTTCTGCCACCACGGGGCGGTGCTACGCAGGGCAGCAGTGTACTCGCCCGTGCCTCCACAGGCCTTGCAGGGGATCGATGGCTCGGGGCAGTTGCGTGCTCCCCACATGGGGTGGCGCACCTCACCAGAGCCTCCACAGACGCCACAGGAGCCGGTCTCCTCGTCGGAGAGGGTCTCAGGCTCAGGATGCAGCCCACGGGCCTCAGGGGCGTTGTCAATGGCCTCTTCGTAGCTATGGGGAGTGGTCATCGCACCAGTACCTTCTCGTCCAGTCCCTCGGCCCTCAGGGCGCTCAGGAAGTTATCAGCACGCTCGTCCAGGTAGAAGCAGTCCACCTCGGAGCCACGCAGGGCATCGGCCAGGTCGGGGTACATCTCGTAGGCAGCGTTGAAGACGCACTGGCCCCAGCGCCGCTTGTTGACAGCACCCTGATGCCAGAGGTACATCTCGTTGGCCAGGTTGATGACCTCGTTGAGGTTCACGTCCATGTGCGTCTCCTTGTTAGTACTTGGTGGTTGTGATGCTGCTATGACCAGGTGACCATACGGCCACGGGCCTTGGCCCACTCAGCTACCTCGCGTAGCTGCTCCAGCCGCTGGTCAGCGTAGCCCTCAGGGGTGCCACAATGGATAACCATGGCACCGCCCTCCATGACCTCGGTCTCCTCAGGGCGACCAGGGTCACCCGTGGAGAGGGCCTGAGCGGTCAGCACACGGCCCAGGAAGTCGTCAGCCTCCTCAGCACCACAGGCATCCACCGGCAGAAGACCGAAGGGGCTTTCCTCCACCCCAGTGAGGAGCCCCAGCATCTCCAGCAGCTTGATGGCGTTGGTGTTGGACATGTTGACCTCAGGCACGTCCTGGCCATCATCCTCAGTGATAACGTGGATGAAGGGGCTACATTCCTCGCAATACCCCTCTTTGCCTGCATACTGGCAGCCTTCGAGGACAGAGGGAAAGTTGGATGCACTCTGCGTCAAATTATGCTTGACGTAAAACGCCTCGGCATCCTTGTAGGAACCAAATGTTACCTTTGACTTATTGGTCTTGCAGGAGCAGCCAATCCGGAAGCCGGTGACGGTGGCCATCGAGGGGGAGAAGGTTACGCTCATGTGACACACCCTATCAGATTTTGATACCACCTGTCAAGAGAAAAGGTGATTTTACAGAGCCCCGAGTCTCCCATCTTTGTCGAAGTAAAAGATGTGAGCAGCCCCAGCGTTGGGGGTGCCGAAATCCTCCAGGGGGCCAAAGGCCTCCTCGCCCAGGGGACCGTGCAGGATAGGAACCCTCCAACCCTCAATCTCTCGGGCCTCCAGGTCAGCCGCAGTTATCTCCTCCTCGCCCTCCTCGGGCTCGATGAGAATGCGCCCATCGTAGTAGGTCTCCATGTCGTCATCCTTCATGCGAAAGCGGAGACCCTCGCCCTTGGCCAGGCGGTCCAGCAAAGCCTGGGGCGCATCTGAGGGGCCTGTCAGGCCCTTGGCGTTGGAGTAGCTGCCCTCGGTGTCCTTGGGGTCAGCGATGTAGTCCTTGGTGATGGTCCATGCGTAGTTGCTCATAGCTTCACCATACCCGATGGTGATATCACCTGTCAAGAGGCTTCTTCGAAGACCGCATGGAGTATTTCGAAGAACACCGGAGAACACCGAAGGCCGTAGGCGTAGCAGTTGCCATCCGTGGTCAGGTGGACGTACTTGGCCCCCTTGACCGGAATGCGGTTGTCCCCGTTCACGACGACGAATGTGGTGTCCTTGTACGGGTTGTAGGTGACCTTGACCCATCCCTCATGGCCCCAGGCCTTGCACAGGGTAGGGGATATCTGGTGGTTGCTTCGCACGAAGGCATGGACGTGCTTCCTGCCTTCCCGGCGCACCCTGGCATTGCCTGCGGGCTGAACGGAGAAGCGCACTTCCTCGACCACCAACTCATCGTGGTGCTCGATAGGAAGACCTCGTATCTTGAGAGACCAGCAGGACTTGTGAAGGTTGCGGTATATATCCATGACCCAAGACTGTATCAGGAAGTGATATCGCTTGTCAAGTGCCGTTGGTGGCGAAAGCCTTGGGCGATGGAAGTCGCGTAAGGTGCTCGGTGATAGCCTTGTAGGAGGCGTTCTTGTGAGGAAAGTCCTTTTTGGCCCACTCCAGCACCTCAGCCGCTGTGAGGTTAGGGCGGTAGAGGGAATCGGGGAGGTTGCGACCCGTAGCCATCTTGACCAGAGCCTTAAGCTCAGCCCTACCTAGATAGCCAACTTGGAGAATGTGGTCAGTACGCCCCGGGCGCAAAAGGGCATCATCCAGCCTCTCGATGTGATTGGTGGTCATTACCTTTACCAGCCCATGAGGTGTAGCAAACCCATCGAGTACATTCAGCAGGCCCGCCAATGAAGCCTTTCCAGTGTCGTTCGAGCGCTCTGTAGCGGCACAGGCGATGTCTATATCCTCGATAAGCAGCATGGACTTAGGAGGGACAGCAGAGACCAACGAAATGAGTTCATCATCCATCTTGACGTCACTCAAACTCAGATAATAGACATGCATTCCGTAATGAGATGCGAGAGCCCTTGCCAAGGAGGTCTTGCCAGTCCCTGGGGGGCCAGTAAAGAGATAACCCCGATGCCAAGGAAGACCCAGGTCAGCATATAGCTGCTCGTTAGCAAAGAAGCTATCTAACTCATCCAGGATCGAGCGCTTATCCTTTTCGGGAATGATAACCGTATTAAGGTCACGGGTAGGAAGCGACATCTTGACATCCCAACTCGAAAAGCGGGGAATAAAAACCCGAGGGACCATCTTCCTGACTTTTGCAGGTGGGATAAGGCTATTTATCAACCTCAAGAGGGCATTACGAGCCTCGATAGTATCCATCGAGAAGACAACTGACCGCATTACGACATAAGGCACACTAAGGGCAGAAAAAGAATCATTTTCCTTACCCACCTTGGGCTCAGGAGTCTTGATAGAAAGATAAATGGGATGTCCTTCTATCTCTATCTTTGCAGAAGTGGCAGCACTCCAACGCGCCCCCACTCGCTGAGGGCTTAATTCGGGCTCCTCTTCTTCCTCCTCCTCGTCATCGTCATACCACACCTGAACATCAGTATAAGAAGGCAGCGTATATATCTCTATAGCTCGCTGCTCTTGCTGAGGCATTTGAGATACGGCCCAGTTGTGGACTATATCGAAAAGCTCATCTTCCTCTTTGATGGTTACGGTATATCCCGTATCCTCAGAGGGAGGAGATTGCAACTTTGTATAAATCTCTAAGGCGGTGTGGCGTAATGCTAGGGCTGTTCCAAGATATCCAGCCCACTTGACGTATTTCTCCCCTTTCCCCTCTTTAGTGAGCAGGGGTACTGCATCAAGCAGAGTATCTACAGAAAAGTCAAGCTTCAGGAGGTTGTGTACTTTTTGGTTCTTTATTTTCATTCAGTGATTGATCCTTTAGGTCTTTAATAGCTTGTAAATCAAACCAGGAATACTGGTCTTCCCCGAGCCCTCCTCCTTTCCAATATGGATTAGAAGAGAGCCCTTCCACCTGGATTTTATAGTCACCCACATCATAGACCGTGGTCTTACGCCAGTGGGTGTGACCATGCACTAACAGCCGGGGCTTAACAAGGTTCACAACCGAACTCAAAGCCATCCTATTAGCGTTTGACTCAGGCCACAAATTCTTGCTTAGCCTGTGCGGACCATAGGGATCCTCTACTTCCCAAGGAACGTCGTGGGTCACCATAACATCTGCGGGGTCAGTCCCGCAACGAAAAACATCCCCAGCACTGATAGTTTCTTGGGGCCACCAGGATATGTGCTCTTTCCGGGAGTCTTTGTCTACAGAGAAAGCTCCCCCTAAAGCCAGAAACCTCACTCCCTCCCATGTCCACCGAAAGCCTCGGGGAAGGTGATGGATATGGCACGGAGTACCATTATTCTCGGGTAGCTGATTATCAGGCAAAGTGTCGCGATAACCCCACTCGTTGAGGGGCCACATATCCAGGCGGTCATGGTTTTCATGATTGCCATCGACCCAAAAAAGATGCAGGCCCGCATCTACCAGAGCACGGTTGGTCTTCCGCAGAAACTTATCCACACCAGCACCCATGAACCCGAAGTCTCCAAGCTGAAGGATTACATCGCAATCCGTATGCTTAGCCTTCTGGACAGCGAGTTGGGTGGACTGAGTATCACCATGAGTGTCACCCAAAAGAAAAACACGCTTGACAGTCAGGTCCTCAATCATAGCCCTAGTACCTTTGCTATCTCATCCCGATTCCAGGGGGTGTAATCGTGACCATCTACGCCCACGTCAAGCTGGTGGGGCGTCATCTGCCTGTTCTCGGCCCGGGAATGGAGGTGTCCATGGATTAACGGCATATCTGTCTTGGGAGGCCTCCAGGGGCCAATCTCGTCCTCTCTATCGCTCCCGGCATGATCTCCCTCCCAAGGGAAATGGGATATCTGCACGGGCTTGGAAAAGGTACTGTGGTCCACCAAGTGAGGATCTAGCACGTCAAAGTACTTGGAGTAATGGGGCATCCACTTGGAGACCTTAGAGGCCCCATGCATGGGGTGTACGTGATCATGGTTACCAGGGACCAGACTCTTGTGACCATTCAGCCGATCAAAAAGGGTCAGGGTGTCGTGGCGGTTACCCATGGCAGCGTCCCCGACAATGAGTACCCTATCATTCTTGCCCACGGTGCTGTTCCACCTATCCACCAAGCTCTGGTGCATGTGCTCCATGGAATCAAAACTATGGCTCCTCCATCCCCGATGGTTGCAGTTACCAGAGGGGTTCTGGCACTGCTCGGGGGTATGAGGAACCATGGCCACATGCCCTGGGTGGAGGTCGGCACTAAACCAGTCAAACATAAGCCTTGTTGCGACCCTTGTAGTTATCGGTCTGCTGGTGACAGTTGGGACAAAGCCACATCAAGTTATCTCGTCGGTCATCACACCGATTGCCATTCACATGATGAAGCTCTAGCATAAGCGATTGACCTCGCCAATCCTTGAGACCACACTCCTTACAGAAGTAAGTTTCTGGTTCATATTGACGCAACCATCTTGCAGGACGACGGCTTCTCTTCCCATCCGTCCTCAACAAGAAGACAGAATCAGGCAGAGGTCTATCTGTCCCTACGGGCGTGCTGCCCTTAGCACATATAGCACAAACCTTAGCCCTGTAGTCCTTGATTCTCCCACATTCGCATATGGAGTCATCACTGTGTCTGCCATGCCGATAGTTAGAGTTACGCTCTCCTCTCTGTATTCCTAGTTGATGAAAGTGCTTTCCTCGATGAGCAGGAGAGCAATAAACTCTATCGGGGTTACGAACCTGAGAGAGATATCGTTGAAACTCCTGCTGACACTCGGGGAAAGAGCACTTCCATACTTCCATAGTTCCTACGTGCACTTAACCTCAGTGAAACAGGGTGGAGGTCGGAGGTGAAGTGATCGAACATTATCCCTTAAGCGTAGTCGTCAACCTGATGCCAGCCCGAGAGAACAGGGTCTCGAAGAGGTCAAGCTCGTCCAAGAGCCGCATCGTGGCGATGGTGTCGAACTTGAAGCACTTCTCAAGCTCGTCCTTGATACGCTCCGTACTGACAGCAACGAGGAGGACATGGGCCTCCTTGTCAGCCATGGCAGCGAAGGTGTCATCAGCCAAGGTGAAGCCCTTGGTGATGACGAACCGCACACCCCGAAGTATCCGGAGGGCGTCCTCCTTGATCCTCTCAGCCGGGTCACCCACGAACCGGAGGGTCATGGTGGCGAGGTCATCCCGACCGTTATGCGGGTCGATGAGTGTGTCGGTGCCAAGCTCCCTGGCCATGGCGTTGACGGTGAAGTCGCGCCTGGTCAAGTCATCGAAGATGGTACCGACCTCGACCTCCTCCGGATGCCTGCCGTCCAAGCTACCCCGCTCCTTGCGGCAGAGCACGAAGTCCGCAGTAGTACGGCCATGCTCGGGGTGTCCCTTCGGGAAATGCGCCCGGATGGTAAGGAACTCGGGTGTCTCCACGAAGATGGTGAAGCCCTCAGAAACGAGGAACTCACGCATAGCATCGAAGCTATCGGCCTCGACGGCGAAGTCTATATCCTTAGTTTTCACGCCAAGGATTGAGTCTCTAACACACCCCCCGACCTCGAACATCTTAATCGTCGTCATGGGGGTTACCTTATCAGGAAGCGATATCACTCGTCAAGAGGATATCTTACGAACCCACCCTCCCGTTCCCAGAGAACGTGGGCATCGGCCTGCGCCCACCCTGTTGTGGATGCCAGGGCCAAAGCGACGGCTTCTTCCTTGGAATGGGCACGCACAGAGGACAACCACAGCGCCCTTGCAGCGTATGGAGTGGTGCCATCGGTGACAAGGCCACGCCAACAACAGACGTGACGTTGCTCGGTGACAACAATGGCAGGCTCCCAGTGGTTACCCTTCCAGACATGGGATAGCTTGACATAGTAGTCCTTCCTCTTTGTCCCAGCGCTATCTCGAAGGCAAGCGTCTCGTCCTGTTCGAAATCACCGGCGCTTTCCCATTCTATTTCGAGTCGAGGTCTAGTCATCAGGAAAGCACACCTCAAAAGCCACAGTACCGGACCTCCTCCTGCTCCCGCTCCCACTGGACCAGCGGGGACTCGGCATGCCAGGCGTCAATCTGGGCCTGATGGCCCACGCAAGCGAAGTTATCGCCCTCGACCCAGAGCCCGCAGCGACCAGAGGCGGGGCCGTCCTCGGTGGAGATCTCGATGACCTCGGAGCACAGGACCTTGACGGCCTGACCTTCGATGATGGTAACCTGCTTGCCACCAGCCAGCTTGCGGACCGGGAGGTTGGCCTTACCCAGGTGCTCGGAGAGGATACCCTCCTGGTCGCTGTAGGGGCCGTAGTAACCCACCCAGTTCCACATCGATTCAGTGCGTTTCGTCATGTCCCTTAAGATATCAGATGAGTACTACTTTGTAAAGAGTAATCTTGCCACTGCGTACCCAGCACTCAAGAAGACCGCCAAGCACAAGAACATGACCAGGATAGTTACGTTGTCGTGGTGGGATATCTGGTGCAGGGCATGGACCTGGGCCGGGGTCAGGCCCCTGGTGGTCGTGGTGGTGTTCATACCGGCAGAAGCTCCAGGAGCGTGTGCTGGCCGGTCTGCTTGTGGAGGTTGGAGCGGTAGCGCAGGTCATCCCTCCAGGTCCAGCGCCAGGGGCCTTCATGGCATGACCCCTCATGGCGCGTAGGCTCCAGGCAGACCACCCGGAAGCCCCAGGCCCAGACCCGGTCTGGCTTGCGCTCAAGGAACCACTCGGACCCGTCCACCCAGTTGGCATGCTGGGCCTGCGTGCTGCGCTCATGACCGGGCCAACCGTCCTGGAGGTAGGATATGTGCCCCTCGGGGTCATCGATCCAGAGGGAGGAGCCACACTGGCCTCCCCAGGTCCCACCGGCCCAGGGGAAGTTCACCCGGCCTCCACCATCGGGCATGCGGGTGGACAGGATGGCCACGGGCCTCTCTGCCCAGCGGTCGGTCCAGAACTTGGCAGACCTCAGGGCCTCGGCCTCTGTGCGGCCACTGGTCAGATGACAGGTCCCGTCCCAGACCTCCCAGCGGGTCCTCTCATTTTCGGGGATGACGTTCATGCGTAGCACTCCTCTCGGGTCTCGTCGGGGACGCCCTCCATGTGCCAGCAGGCCTGGAGCACGAACCCCATCTCGGGGGCCATGGCAGCAGACACCAGCTTCACGAAGGCGTGGCGGAACTTGGGTCCATGACCATCGCTGCCAAGGTGGTGGGCAAGCTCATGGAGGACCACAATCTCCCGGCACGCCCACTTGGAGGTGCCACCATCGCCCATGTAGATGGCGATCTCCCCCGTCTGGTAATGGGCGAAGCTCGACCCCTTGCGGGCACGAACCCGGACGGGGTTCTTGGCGTTGGCAAACTCCTCCTGGATGGAGGGCAGAGCCAGGACCTTGTTGCAGTAAAGCTCTATGGTCTCCACAGAGGCGAACTTACGCTCCGGAGGCAGCCTGACGGTGGTCCCGAATAGGGTCACGTCCGGGGCTGGGTTGTGGTAGTCGTTGGCCCGCTCCAACATCTCGCGGACTCGAAACTCCCCTTCGTAAACTTGGTCGCGGTTACTCATGAATGACACTCTAGCAGGTGATATCAAGAAGTGTCAAGCGGGAGGCTAGAGAAGTGACTGACGCTGACTTTCTCTAACCTCCCGCGAGACGACCTTACCCTGGCTCCCCCCGGTCCAGGGCGAGAACATCCCCAACCGCCAAAGCCTCTGTATCCACGCCCAGTTGAAGAGCCTTGGCGGTCACGTAGGCCTCGATGTCGTACTTGGCCATCTGGACCACCTCCTCGGTCTGCTCCACCAACTTCTTGCCAGCATAGTCCACATTGGGCACGGCGTTCTGGATAGTGTACTTGAGGGAGCGAAGGGCCTCATTGCGCTCCTTGGTGGGGGCCTTGGTACTGATGGCCTCCTCAAGCCGCTGGAAGGCCTCCTGGATGCTCTGGAAGGCCTCCTCCGCAGCCTGGCGGGTCTCTGCCATGTTGAGGGCCAATCGGGGGTCGTAAGACAGCCCGGGGACCTCCTCCCCATCCCGGTAGCGGACAGTGCAGGGCTGCCCGCTGCCACTGTTGGGCGTGGATATGAAGCTGGCCCACTGAGCCTCTGACATCTCCACCTCAATGTAGGGGGTGAGGGTACCATGAATCCAGTCGTGCTGGAGGTCGCGCTGACGTGTAGCGGGCTGGATGGTCACCTTCATGGTGTGCTGATGGAGGATATCCGAATCGAAAAGCACCCGGCCACCACCAGTCCCTCGAATGGCGCTGATAGTGGCGAAGGCGGGGTGATGCTCGTCACCCCGCTCGTCCACCGTAGGCTCCTGGATGGGCCTCATGACCGAAGGCTCCCCCGGGAGCCGCTGAGGCCCTTCTGGGCACCCAAGCGGGCGTTCTGGCCAGCAGCACGGCCTGCACCATAGCTGCCACCAACATAGGCACTGGCCTTGGAACCCTTCCAGGAGCCCCTGGCGGTGCTCGCCTTCTTGTAGTACTCCCGTACCTCCTCCGTTTTACGGACGAGCACCAGGGCCACAGAGGAGTCCTGGGTATGGTCCTCGTCCCACTTCTTGGCCTCAGGAGAAAGGGGGTCATACAGGTCGGACTCGGGGTCCTTGTAGGGGTTGACCTCGACACCCATGGCTTTGGCCTCCATTATTTTCTGCTCCTCGGTCTCCTGGACGGCCTTACGGCGCGCCTGCTGGAGGCGAGCGCTGATCTCGGAGATGAAGCCAGCCTGGAAGGACCGGCGTGCCTCACGCCCATCCATCTGGTAGCGGCCAGGTACGATGTCATACCCGCCGTAATCGTTGGCCACCTTCTTCTCACGGTAGACGCGCTCGGACTTGTACTCGCCCTTCTTGAGATAGGCGTTGGCCTGCTCGACCATCTGGACCATCAGGGAGGCGAAGAGCATCTCCACCATCTCGATGTCGGAGGGGAAGCCAAAGACGATGACCCCCGAAGAATCGTGGTAGACATTAATCTGCACGTCGTTGGCCTGTGAAATGGAATCGAAAAGGCTGACAAGCTGGTCCTGACCACGCTTGTTGCCCAAGCCCCAGCGGATGCTCTTGTGGGTAGGGGTCTCCTTGCGCTCATGGGCCGGGATGAAGTTGCGAGCCATGGCCAGGTCTATAGAGTACAGAGAGGCCATGGACTGGGCCTTCTCGGTGAAAACCTTGGCTTCTACCTCGTTGTTGGTGCTCTCGGCCTGGCGAAGCAGAGCAGCTATCTTGACCAGCGTCGGGTTGTCGGTTTGAATCGTTGTCATGAACAAGACGATATCAAACTCGCATCGGGTCTGTCAAGGGGATTACTCAGAACTGCCAGTACGCAAGCGTCGGATAGCCCTCTGCTGACGAAGAAATGCCTGCCTGCGGGCAAAGAACTCTTTAACTCGGCCCCACCAATAATCGGCGGATTGCTCAGTCATCAGAGTTCTCCGAACTGCCAGATTGGGTACGCCCTGCGGTGAGAGCGTTTATAGCTGCATCCGTAGCGAAGTTGGCGAAGTCCCACCAGATCGTCGTGTGTTCCAGGTAGTCCCAGGCGTTGGTGCGATTAGCGACCTCATACAGCTTGGTTCTGAGGGCCGCAGCAGCCGCCGTCTTGGCCGACTCGATCTCTTCGGTCGAGAAAGGGCTTTCAGTGACGTGCTCAATCTCGGCGGTCTGTGGCTGCTCGGCTTCACTCTCCACGACGAAGCTCCTGACGAACGGCACCCTTACGACAAGCTCTCTTGGACGAGACTTTCTTCTTGGACTGTATGGTCTTGGCACGGTTCCATGTCAGCACATTCCCGGCCCTGAGGTGAATGGTCATGGCCCGCATGGTATCACGGCGACTCATGGAAGTCAAGGGGGTCACAGGGGTGACTCTCGCACCAGGCCTCGATAGCAGGGCGCTCATCATCGTAGGCCAGTTCATCGAAGGCCTTCTCAAGGAAGCATATGGTACAGCGCACCACCAGCGGACGCTTACCCGGGGCGCTTGTCCGATACCAGTTGGAGGAGTTGCTGGACGAGGGGATAGAGGATGGTTCGAGTGACATTTTTAGGGTTTCTTCGAGCGATGGTTCACAAAGTGTTCGAGTAAACTCAGGTAAGAATCGCCCATTTAGTAGACAAGAACCAGGATAGTACCCCGTTAGTATACTCACCCATAGTGGGGGTGGCAAAGTGGATAACCGGGTTGAAAGGCGTGGACCCTGTACCAGGATTAGCTATAGGAGCAGGAGTAAAACCCTGACCAATCTTGCTAGCTAAGTTGGGGTAGTCAGCCTTATTGTACCATCCGCCATCACACATCAAAGACCCGGCAAAGAGATTCCCCGTGGGGAGAGGAACTATCATGCCCGTGGTGCTCAGGTATTCCAGGTAAGACTGGTATGTATCAGTGCGAGCATGAACGTGGTCCGAGCGAGACAACGAAGAGCCTTGCCCATCCGCCTGAACATCACCAGGAGAAGAACTAGTCGGTGGCCCGACAGATATGTTAACACCTAGCTGATGGTTCGCTGCTAGATTATGACGCCCTCCATCAGTCCTCATCAGCCCCAGATGATGGTCCAAAAGGGGGTTGGTGGTGTGCTGATTGAATAGCTGCCAATCCGAGGCTGGTGAAACAATCTCTATGCAGGGAGACGTTAAGTTAGAGTGGGGAAAGGCCCCGTTACCATCATAGTTTCTAGTTACTTCCAACCCCGTAGAATAGCCATTTACAAGGCATATCTCCTGCGTGGCAGTCCCTCTATCAATAGCAATGAAATAAGGGAAAGGACCATCCCAGGGATAAGAGCCATAAAGAACCGGGAAAACGGTAGAGGTAGCAGAGACGCCCGCCGTAAGACTATTGGGGGCAAAGTTGGAATAGTACTGAAGCTGAGGCGTGGCTGACATTTAGGTATAAACAGGATAAAACACAGCCAGGTTATCAGACGTCATGGGTACAGCAGGCCCCACGGAACCGTTCGCATTCCAAGAGTTGGTGTTCACATTGGAGACAACTATAAGAATAAGCCCATTACGTTGTTGAGCATTGACCTCCCCAGTGATGTAATAACCATCCACCGTAGGGTCAGAGGCATTCAGGAACGGAGCCCCAGCAAGGTTCAGCCAGTTATCGCTAGTCAGGATAAAACCAAACCCATTTGTCACGGTCATACGGATGGATTTAAGCTGCACAGTTTTCTCCGAAATAACGATAGTCTCAGTATTTCCTGGGGCCGGGGTGGTAGAGGGAAGGAGGGTCATCCCGTTGGGGATGGGAGCACCCTGGGGCAAAACAGGAACTAAGAACGGGCCAGTAATGAATGTCCCGGGGGAAATATAGTCTGCTCCGATAATAACCGGTATCCCCATAATAGCATCATAAGCCCACTTAAACCCAGTGGAAGCTGACCGCTCCACAGTGATGGGTGTCTTTACTAGGATATCTGGACTATTTCCACCATTGTCTTGAGCTACAGCCTGGGGATAAGAGCTATCAACGGCATAAGGAGCTACGTAAAGAGTTTGGGCCGGAGGAGCCGGAGGCCTAGGTGCCCACGTATACCCGTAATCAACCTTAACAATCCACTTAGCGCCCGCAGGCACAGAGGGTAGCTGCCCAATATTTGGAAGCTTGAGGTAGGTGTTTGAGCCCTCCGGTAGGTAGAGCACAACATTCCGTGGGTCAAGCATATAAGTATAGGGCGCATTGACCGTTATCTCAGCCTGATTATAAGGGTCGGTAATAGTTTGAGTGTCATACCCTACATAGCTGGGGAATACGGGCGTCCCCGGGTACCAATCTATAGCTGACCCAAAAGCGTAGCCATATTGGTCATACAACTGCGGAGCAAGATCAACTCTAACATCGTACCCCTTGCACTCCATCCATCCCGGGGGTGTGCCCTGCACCCCGTAGAGAGCCAGAGTACCAGGAGGCCAAAGACCTGACTGTAGCTCTTCTATCGATTCGCGACCATGCACATGAAGAGAGTTGGCTGGATTAACGCTATTGCCAGCATAAGCCACATCTCCCCAATGAGAAGCGGGGACAGCGAGATAGTTTTTAGTAGCAATAGAGAACTGGGTTACAAGAGGGGAACCCTCAATCTCATGGGTTAAAGAGCCATCGGGCTGATTAAGAGTTCCATGCCTACTATTGGCGGCATCAAAATACTGTGGATGCATAGGATTGCCCAATGAGTCAATAGCTACCGCCCTAACTATCGTTGGAGAAGACCAACTGACTGTGGCCCCAGCATTAACCGTGGCATTATCCACGTCCAATATAACGACTACGTCTGCTACTCCAGTAGGACAAGTCCAGGTAGCACTCAGGGTTCCTACCTGCCCTGCTGGTTGACTTAACTGGACATAAGTGGTTGTTACTCCGGTGTCAGCTATAGCGAAGATAGGGGCACCCACTGTTACATTAGTGGCGTCAATGTAGCAGGATATTTCGTATGTTACCCCCGCAACAACTGGAATAGCCCGAGACTTGGGATATGGAAAGGAAGCCGGGCTTCCAGTTCCATAATAAAACCAAGAGTTGCCGGAGACGCTTAAGTCACCATTGGCAGTACCATAGGTTCCCCCTACCAAGGTCCAAGTTCCAGTTCCATTTTGCGCTGCGGCAAAGGTGGGGTCTTGTACCAGGTTAGTAAAGGCAGCTAGGTGAGCATTACCTTGCGTTGGGGTGATAGCCGAGGTTATGGCGACTATCTGACCAGCAGAGATGGAATGGGTCGAAGTAGACGAATTATCAAACCCCCGCTGTACAGTCCACTCACTAGAAGTAGGGGTTACGTTAGAAATATTGGTACACAACAGCCATTCCGGCTGAGTAGTTAAGTCTATGCCAAACTCAAAAGGGACCTCCGGATACCCTGCTGGAGTAGCTACATACCAAGTCTCTATAGTCCCGGGTAGGGGATTAGTGGTTACGGGCTGAGTTAGCTGTGTAGCTGGTGCTTTATCTACGAAATATTGAGTCATCTATGTATGGTACCCACTCTTGGATCTACGATTATAGAGTAGTTCCATACATGGTTCTCAATCAAAGCGTTTCCAGGATACAGAGGAGTAAAGTCACCTGGAGAAAGGTATGGAGGGCTGTTGGTCCACCCCACAAAAGGGTTCGGAGCCGGAGAACCAGAGGTAGCATCTTGAAGCCAGTAAAAGGTATCCGTTCTGAATGCATTTATCATCACGGCCATACCGACTGGAAGTGAGTTATAAAGAATCTCCTGGAGAGTCTCCCGCCCATGTACATGGTCGGAAGGGACCGCATCGCTAGATACCCCCTCACTGGAAGAGTCACCGGGGTTAGATACCGTAGGGGCAGAATAGGGTATTGAAACACCTAGCTGATGCAGGGCTGTGTTATTATGCCTAAACTGATCCAGATATTGAGAGTGCCAATCAGTTGTATCATCGAACACATGATGGTTCATTATGTTATAATCTTCGGCAGTCAAAGAGTGGTTTATGTTGGCAAAGACTTGATGACTAAAGGCCCCATTACCATCAAAGTTACGAATACAGTTGGTGAAAGAGGTCGGGGTCAATGCTTGAACGAGCACTATCTCCTGCTGAAGTGACCCAGCTTCTAAACTAATAACAAAAGGAGGGGTAGGGTAATTGGACGTGTCATGCACGGGCAAAACAGCATCTGTCCCTCCTATATCTCTCGTCAGATAAGTAGGTAATGCTCCATCACTATAGTTGAGAACAGTAGCCGGGTTGGAGTTAAGATTGTCCGATCCCTGCGCCGTATATGGGTTATCATAGGGGAGGCTGGAGCTATAGGAGTCAAACCCCCCGTAGCTAACGGGACTACCAGAATAGGTCATCGGTCTCTACCTCAGCCCTCTGGAACTCCTCCTCTAAGGCTGCATAGTGGGTACCCCGTAGGTCCAGGAGGTCATAGTTGGAGGCCAACACGCCCTCCTTCTCGCCCTCATGGATAAGCTCGTCCTGCTCGGAGGCAGACAGAGCGGCCAGATGCGCCCGTGCGGCCTTGGCAATGTCGGAGTTATCGGCCTTCGAGTGAGGCTGTACAGAGGCTTCGTGCGACTCCTGGGAGCCTCCCGGGGCCAGCCATGCAGGCCGCTGTGTGTCCAGGCTGTTCAGCCGATGTTGATGGATGAACTGACTGTCAGTCTGGTAATCCTTGGTCTCCTCGGGGCGCTTAGCAGGCTCGTCCGAAGTAGAGGAGTACTGATTACCCGAAGGATCATCAGGCACCAGATGATCCTCTAGTCGATACTCCCGCTGGAAAGGATCCTCGGGTAGTGCTGCTGCCTCCATGGGCAAGTAGGGCTTGAGGGAGGGTGCCAAGGAGGCCATGTAATCGAAGCCCCACTGGGGTCCGAAGGTCATGGAGGTAAGGCTGGGGCCTGGGGCCAGCAGGCTCTCGTCGGGCTTGGTCTGGCCATGGGCGAAGGGATACTCAGCCGGGTCCAGTGTGTCACCGAAGCTCTGCGGTCCGGTAGAGGCCGGATTCTCCGCCGAGGTAGAGTGCTCCTGCTGCCACCAGCTACTCGGCTTAGGGTTGCCCTCCTGGTCTTCACGATACTGAGTTCCATCCCCAAAACGGTTGGGGTTAGGAGTCTGTCCACCGTGAGAATAGGGCTGGTCCGTATCCATGCTCCAGTTACCAGCCATACCGGTGCCCTCAGTGGCCTCTGCCTGAAGGGCATTCATATGAGGAGTACCTAACGGCATCTTTCGAGTGTGACTCATAAGCTCAGCTAGGTCACCATAGTTGGTGGCCCTATCAGGATGGGACAGATATTCCGAAGGATGAATAGGACGAGTACCTACTTCACCGGGGGCGTCGTCATATTCACTATTCATTTCGTCTTCACAGTGCTTGTGAAAGATTGGGTCCTCGCCTAGCTCTTCGCCGGGAAGACGACGCTGACGGCACCAAGGGCACTCCCCAGAAGCCTCTCTGCTGATAGCGGATTCGCTATCATCCGCCTCGGTGTAGGGCAGCGCACCTTCGGGCTCGTCTTCCAGAACAGCATGCCTAGAGGGGGCTTCGAAGAGGAACTCATCCATGTCTGTTCCGAGGTGATGAGGGAGGGGGTAGTAGACGGCCTGGCTCAGCATACCTCCACCCTCTGGGTCAGAGTGTTCGGTCTCGCTATCTAGACCATAACCCTGCTTAGGCGAGTTGTTGATAGAAGGAGACTGGTGCTTATGGGCAGCAGCCTGCTTAGGAGGCCACTCTTCATAGAAGCGCTCCCAGTACCGCTGGTTCTCTTCGGGCCAGATATCCGGGTCTGGTTCACTATCGTCCCCCTCATAAGGGTCAATAAGAGGACCAAGTTCTTCCGGCTTAGGGTCTACGGATGCCAAGTGGGCGTAATAAGGAAAACTACGCCCGTCACTATTATCTCTCTGATTCTTTGTATGACGCCTCCACCCTCCCCAAATACGCGCCTGGAGATGACTGGGATGCTCATCGGGAGACAGATGACCCTCATCAACAAGCTTCTTATGGGCCTTCCGGTAGGCATGAGCAAAAAGGCTATATGTACCTTTAGTGTTGGCAGGCCTAGAAGAACCGTCACCAAAGACGGCCTTCATAGAATCATCTCCCAGAGAGGCCTTCAAGGCCGCTGATACAGCATGGCGATCCATAGTTACATCGTTCATCCCACTATGGTTATGGGGGTCGATGATGTTATTGAAGAAACTACGGACCTTATGTCCACCCAAAATATGATCTGGGTCCTCACCACGAAGAATACGGACCGCCTTAGCGTGATTAGTAGAACCAGTAGACCAGCGAGCCTTAGGAGCTTCCCCAGTGCTCTTGGTGGGCGGGGCCTCAGTCCGCAGGTCCTCACTACGCCCTTTGTTATAAACAGCGTCAGCAGCCTCCATGGGATTATCCATGTGACTGAAATGGTGCAGGTTATGGGCGAGATACTTAGCGGTAGCCAAATTTTCATCCCAGTCAGCCCGGGGAGACATAGCAGCGATGGCTCCAGCGACATGGCGAGGATGGTAACCCGTAGCCTTGGAGATATCTAAAACATGCTGATGGGCTTCGTGATAAAAGTTCTTGTCATTCTCGTAGCCCTCAGGGTCCTCTTCCTTAAACTGGTGATGTAGGTCTACCAGGTTTTTCACCAGGTGGTTGACAGTTAGCTTACGCTTGAGAGGGTTTCTGTCCCTCAACCGCGTCCGCTGTCGATCCCGCTCTGCCGCAGGGAGACGGTTGAAGTCAGTGGCATGGGGATTAGGGACACCATCTGGATCATTATGAGGCATAAGCATACGCCCGAAGCCCTCAACCTCAGGCATATCATCAGCAGTCATTGGCGGAGGGTTCTTAGCCACCTTCCGCATACGGTCATACCAGATATCTACAAGGTCCACGCCCCTTAGGGGGGAGTAAGGCTACAACTCCCAGTCTGAAAGGACATGATTAACCCAATCCTCCGAGTACCCGAGAGCTACTAGGGTAGCCTTAGCTATCTCCTCGTTAGGGACCATGACAGGCTGTTTCAAAACACGAATGTGCTCAACAGCCGAAGGGATATCAGGTACATAAACATCCCCCATATCCTCGGCTTCTCCCGGAGTTCCCACCCTCAAAAGAGGACTGACCCATCTCATGGCGGTTAAGATACCGGCCCCCTTATCTGACGGGCCTTGAGCATCTCACCACGCAGAAGGGCTCTTGTAGCTCGATGGTGACCAGAGAGGATCATGTGCTCCTCTTGACCAGAGACCGGATGGTGGTAGGTATACACGACCGGGAGTCTATTACCTTCGTTATGGGAATCGGCAAAAGTTTTTCCAGACTCTTGGTACTCCTCCCCCATGTAGTGCTCCATAGCCGGTCGTTGGATGCCCGGTTGGGTGGCTTTGAGGTGTCTTGGGTCAAAGTCCACGATTTCATGACTCTGTGGGTGGTTCTGTAGAGTATCGTGAACTAGCTGTTTGTCATATCTTTTCGATGCATTTCCTGCACCCTTAAAGGGTACTACTGTTTCTGACGACCCCTTAAAAAGGGAATCGAGGTCATTACTTCCCCAATACTTTCGAGGAGCCGAGTCTTCTTCACATCCAAAGTTATGAAAGGGCTTCTCCGCTCCACACTCCGGACAGGCGTCAGCTTTGGCGTTTCTCCTCGGGAGCCTTTCTCCTAACGACTTGGCCCACGCATCTCCCGCATTAGTGCGGTCCTTGGAGTGCTTAGGAGAAACCACTCCATAGGTATTAGCGGCAATATTTCTGGCTCTTCTTAAAAGCTCCGTAGCAATCCCTTGGCGACGTTCATTGGAATAAACCCCCATGATCTCGCCTGTATGGTGATGCCAAGAAATAGAGGCCACAGGCCGATGTCCAGGGTCATCGGCCGAACCAGCGTAATGGTTTCTATCTTCGGGACGAGCCTCCGCCCAGGGGGTATTAGCTTCTTCGGGCTTCCATGCCTCTAGAGTATGGGTTGGTATTCCCCCCATACTTTTGGGGTTAGCAATATGGAATTTAAAAACATGTTCACCCGCATAAGGCTGGTCGGCCTCTACATAAAAAGAGGCCGTCTTGCTAAGAGACAAGGGATAGTGCTTCCATGTCCCACCATGGGCTACCGTAATAGCTGGCCACGTTATCTCACGCCCAATCACCGGAGGCATCTCGTCGTACTCTAGCGGCTCATGCGAGTACATGATGGAGATATGAGGTTGAGGTCCGAACTTCTCAGACATGGCTAAACCATTCATGGCTAGACACTCGACCAGGTCCTGGCGCAGCTTATCGAAGCCAGGGATGGACACAAGACCAATATGGACATGCTCAAATCCATCATTGAACTCGGGGTCCACCTTAAAATCACCAAAACCAGTTATCTTTCCTGAAATACTATCAGGTGCAGTACGACAGAACTCCAGGACCGCCTGGTGAAGGGCAGCCTCATCAACATCTTCACCCTTGCCCAGATATCCAATGGTGACGTGAAGCTCCCGAGCAGACTCACCACCCTCGACGGCCATCTCCTGGGCTAGCTCCTCGGGGATGGCCAGGGCCACCATGACCCCGGTGTGGACGTTACCGTCCTGGTCACGAGTCTGGTGGCGACCCATCGCCCTGGCGAACTCTGCTGCGTTGTTTACCCCTATGTGTGGTTTCCGTCCAAACATAGAGCGAGATTGCAGTTCGTAGATGAGGCTCAAAGCATGAGCACACATACGATTTCTATAGGGACTTTGGGGGGCACGGCGGTCTGCCAATGGCCCGTTTTCGGAATAGTCACCCCAGACACATTCGCATAGAAATGCCAGTTTCTTATTCCCCTCACGATGAATGATTGGGTGATAAAACCCATGATCCCCCTCTACTTCCCCGAAGAGGTAAGGGTTGTCAGCGGTTGGTAGTTCGAGCAGCCTGACCTTGCCGTCAGAGCGCAGTCGTGCCGCCTTGGCTTGTACGTCTTGCCACAACCCTATCTTTCCGAGATTTCCTTGTCCAGGGGGTTCTTTCTGCCCAGACAGGCCAATCTCGGAAGGGCGCAAGTCGGCATTTACGTGACGAGGATGCCCATACTGGTCGAACTCCTCCTTGTGCCCTGGGACAGGATAGCCGTCTGGACAGGTAGAGGTGCGCAATACCCTGGCCGGAAGATGAGATATACCCAGGCGCTCGGCTGCCACCAGGCGATGATTACCCTCGCCCAGCTTGGCACGGCGGTCGTTCTTGCCGTACTGAATGATGAGCGGAGACTTCAGGCCGTTCTGGCGGATATCCTCGGTCAGGGCGTCCAGGTCGGTGTTTGGGTTCTTGGTGCGGTCATATTCACGCAGCCCCTTAAGCTCATGCAGCGGGACCCACTCGACGTTGTTGTAGGCCCCCAGGGCAGCCTTGGCCTTGGTCTGGGCCTCTTGCCAGACCGAAGTGTGCTGCGAGTCGGGTTCGCCCGCTTTATGGATAAGCCTCAAGCTTTCCGGGGGAATAGAGCGCTGGGTGTAGTGGAACCCCCAGTAGTTGTCATGGTCATCAGGGTCACGGTTCAGATGAACATCGTTGGTGTCTACGGCCCAGATATCGTGATGACGACGGTGGGGTCTAATATGGTCATAGGGTCCTAGATAAACCCCGTAAGGAGTATCCTCAGGGTCTATACCAGAATCCTTTGCTGAGCGCTCCTGGGGGTCGTGAGGCATTAACCCGTGCTGGAGAATAGAATCCCTGTTCTCCGGAGGACTGTGATGGTAAAGGTACTTGCCAATGTTCGCCTCGGCGGGCTGCTCGAAACGAGGATTCGGACCCCCTTCAAAAAGCATCCCTGTATGAGGATAATCTGGAGTAGCTCTAGAATCCTCATCATGAGTCAACAGTCTATGAACCCTAGGTTGAAAGACCCCTATTTGTCGAGCAGCCTCACCATGCTGAGGATGGTAAACATTATCAAAAGCATCCGGGTTAAATGCCCCTAGATGAGAATGGTTGTTCTGGGAAGCCAGCCATTCTCCTATATTGTCATGATGATAACGACAATCATCGCATTCATCTTCAGGGTGAAGAGAGTCACTAGCAATTGGATGCTTATCCAAATCATGATGCCATCCAGTAATATGCGTATCCCCCCTCTGAAGAGCCGCTGCTACGCGATGATGACCCTCGATAGCGTGGAGCCTCCCTTGATGAGTGACAAATAATGGATGCTTATCTCCTAGATAGTCAGCACTGAAACCACCATTTTGAGAATGCCAAGATGGCTCTTCCTCCCCCCGAGCTAGGTATCGGTCAATATGAAACTGACCAACATGACTTTGCGTAGCATAAACCCCCCCACGCAAATCAACCTTCTTTGGCTGCTTGGCATGCTTAGTAAAAGACCCGGGGTCTTCCGAATGTTCAGCTATCCAATGATGAAGATGGTCATCGGTTTGGTCAGGGGTATCCTCACGCTTTCGCTCCTCTAACGCCTTACCATAAGCTTCTTCATGGCGCTCGTGGTAAGAGTCGGGATATTCATCGTGATGCTGAAAATGAGTCTTCTCTACATTGGTGGGGTCAGGAGTGTGCTTCTCCCAAAGGTCTTCATCGAACTCATTACGATCTTGATGATGAAGGTCTTCTCGGTCCTCCCAATCAGAAGAACCTACATATCCTTTGAACCCTGCATCACGTACAGAACGAGCACCAACTTTATCAGCGTCCATCCCACCATGGTTATGCCATGCCATCCCCTCTTTAGAGGGCAACGGCTGCTTGCCGATGAGAGAAGCAGTAGTCTGACCAAAAAGGTGCTCGACTCCTCCCCTGTCCACTCCGAAGCGAGCCTCAGCACAGAAGTCACATACAGGGGTGTGATTCACCGTAACGGTGCAGGGCTGGAGGTTGCACATGGCGCACAGAGTGCCGGGAGGGTAGTTGGCCACGTCCACGTTGTGGATGGCCCCCAGGTCGGTGGTGCGCTGGACGGAGTCTCCAGTATCGACAGAGGTGCTGCCAAGCTCCCCAGCGGACTTCCAAATCTTCGCCGGGATATGAGTTATTCCCAAATCGCGGGCAACCTGAAGACGGTGGGCACCATCCATCAACGAAACGTGACCCTTATGATTCCATATTTCTATTGGTTCTTTTATCCCATGCTGGCGAACCGAATCCCGCAACTTCGTTAGTCGAGAAGGGTCATCTTCGTAGGGTATGTGAGACAAACTTTCGACCGGAAAGTGGACTATCCCCCCCTCCTCGATAGCGCCCGTCTTGTATACGTCAGGGTGCTCACTGGTCAACCATTCATGAATCTGCTGAGGGGTGTTGCACTTCGGGCAGATACGCTTGCGCTTCATGGCCCCACCACTGGACTGGTGGTCGTGCCAGAAGTCCCTCAGGGACTGCTTGGCCTCGGGCTTGGTGGGGATGACATCGGAGTAGGCGTGAGGCCCCTCTACCACCCAGCCGGAAAAGGGGGCACCATCCTGGCGGTAGTATCGAGTGGCCTGATGGGTCTCGTCTCGGGTGTGCATGAAGCTACCGTGCTCGATGATGTCGTGCGGCTGCGGCTCCTTAGCAGCCTCATGGTGATGGTCCCAATAGTCCCTGGACTCGCTCCACTCATCTTCGAAGGGAATAGTCGGATAGTTCACGTCACCCCTATCGTCAACATGAGGCTGGTGCATAACCACAGGAACATGAGTGAGGCCCGCTGCCTCCGCTCCAAAGAGCCGATGATGCCCATGAATCAAAGAGGGCGTATCGTCGCCAGGTCCAGGAGCAGCAGCATGGAGGGGCCTCTGCATGCCAGAACGTCGTATCTCCTTGGAAAGCTGCTCAACCTTATAGGGGTCAATACCACCCTCACCGTCCCCCTCGTCCCAGGGGGCATCTCCTACCCGCCCGTCATAATCGTTCGAGTGCCACCCCTTGACTTCCTCAATAGGATAAGCCCTCGATTCCTCCTTGGCCCCGTGCTTAGCGGAGTGAACGCTGTGCCTATCAAGAAAGCCCCTAACATCATCCTGATAATAGTGACAATCCCGACAGTCTTCGTCAGGTTGAAGTGGATCTCTACCAATGGGGTGCTTATCCAAATCGTGGTGCCACCCGATAATGTGCGAATCTCCGCGCTGAAGAGCAGCCGCTATACGATGATGGCCCTCAATGGCATGCAGACGACCTTGATGAGTAACAAATAAAGGATGCTTCTCCCCCAGATAATCAGGAGTCTCATTCATCAGGTGCTTAAAGCGATGCATGTGCCAAGACTCGTCTACCGGGTTATCGCGATAACGATTTACGTGGAACTGGCCCACATGACTCTGAGTAGCCCAAACACCGTTTCTGAGGTCTATCTTTTGAGGTTGCTTAGCATGACGGGTAAAGGAAGACGGATTATCACTATGCTCCGCTATCCAATGATGAAGGTGATCATCCTCATAATCAGGGGTTTCCTCCCGTTCCCTAGCGTATAGGGCATTTTCAAAGGCATTTTCGTGCCTCTCATGGAAGCTGTCTGGATACTCACCATGGTGGTCATAATGTACCTGTTCAGCGTGCGTGGGCTCAGGAGTATGCTTCTCCCAAAGACCTTCGTCAAAACCGTCAGCAGGGATTTCATCTTCCCAATCAGAGCGCCCCACATACCCTCTGAACCCAGCATCACGAACAGAACGAGCCTGTGCTTTTTCAGCAGACATACCCCCACTGTCGTGCCAAGGCATGGCCTCTTTATCAATAGCGCCCTCTTTAACATTCCTAACAGCATCGTCATCATGGAAACGAGAAGGAAGTAAAGCTATCTTCTGGGGCTGGAACTGACCCGTATGGATAAGAGCAGCATTCTGACCCCTGGTCTCGGTGGTAAGAGCAGCACGGGCCTCCGGGGTGAACAGGGTAGCATGATGATGCCATGCGGCCTCTTCACCATGACGGTCGAATCCCCGACGAAGAGCGGCATGCCCAAAAAAGTCATGAACGGCTCGGAACTTGTCATTCTCATTGTCAGAAAAGAGGGGATGGGAGCCAGTTGTGGCAGTCCTGAGCACCTGTAGACGCCCGTGCTGGTTGAGGTCACGGGCCAGGTCGTGGTGGCTCGTATATGGGTCGTGGTCCGTGAACTGGACGTGGACACCCAGGTTGTGGGTCAGGTGGTGAAACTGGTCATGAACCTGGTCCCGCATGGCCTGGAAGCTGTGCTCAGCCCGGGGGTCGTAATCCGGAAGATCCAAATATGCCCTGGCGATACGCTCATGCCGGTTCTTGTCAGCCATGACCCGGGAGTAATCAATCTTGGGTACATGGAGGCCCATGGCAGTCCTGTAAGTGTCAGCACCCTCCATCGCCCCGTGTACATGCTCGGAGAGATCGGGCTTGGCGTGCCAGGCAGCCTCCCACTCGGGGGTGCCACGGAGATACCCCTCATGGGGGGTGGGCATGACCCGACCCAGGGAGGTGTGGTGGCAGCCAAAGAGCATGTGCTGCCAGCCCTCATCGCTGTCGTGGGGATACCCCAGGGCCGCAACATGACGAGCAGGGTCGGGACGCTCGTAAAGGATATCCCCCATCTCGGGATAGTCCTCGGAGGCAAGGTGAACTAGCTCGGAGGCGGTATGAGAACCGTGACCCAAGCCTCCATCATACTCGACCTGATAGAGAGGCTCCCTACGGGGGTGCTCAGTTATATCCACGATGGTGCCAACAAAACGGCCCACACCAGCGTCAGCTTGGACTAGATCTCCTACGTGATACTCCACGTCACTTAGTGGTCTCTAGCTCCCCCACAACATCACTAGTCACCCTTATCCTCGATTTCGTTATTGTTCGCTCCTTCAGCATCACGTAAGATGCTACCTGGCCTCCACCGTCCAATATGGCTAGGACCAGAAAGAAGACGATGAGGACCCTCTTCTACGACTCCTATCCCAGGTATGTCTAGAGAGGCGGGCTTGGGCATTGAAGCACGCATCTCATCGGACTCTGGTGGGCGGGAGGATGGCATCAGCATCTCCATAAGCTGGCTCATCATGTCAGCCTGAGGAGGAGCTTCGGGCTCAGCATTACCCTCGTCAACCTCATCGGCATTCATATATCCCTCCTCGGTAGGCATGAGTGCCTCGGAGGGAGAGGCCTGGTCCATCATCTCATTGGGAAGAGGAAGGTTCTCAAGAAGTTCAGCCATCTGCTGCTGCTCCTCTTGAGCTTCCTGGGCCTCTTCAACTTCTTCGGCGTTTATGACCTTGGGGCCGAAGTCGTCTTCCAGGTCTTGAGGGATAGGTAGGCCAGCGTTGCGTAGAGCAAGGTAGGCCTCTTTCCGAGTCTCCTGGGTCTTGACAGCCATGTCAACTTGCTCTTGCTGAAGAACCTCGTATTCTTCCTCGAAGTCAATGTCGAGGTTCTGTACCCGAGTTCGCCAGGAGATAGGAACGCCCTTATCTGCAAGCATCTCAACAAACTGACGGCGCGTTTCCTCATCCTGAAGATTCATGGTATCGAACACAAGGTCCGGAATAAGAAGCTTAGGCTGCTCCACAATCTTACGATTGCCATCTTTATCGATAATGAGCTTCTCTTCCATAATAGGATAAGGCTTGCCACCACGCATCTCATAATCGTAGTGTCCTTGAGCCTCAGCAACCACCATGGCTCGCTCCTTGTAGAACTTGGTCATATATCTACGCAGACGGGCCAGCATCATAGTGACCAAGTCTCGGTTCAGAGCATCCGCAGCATAAGTCTCTCCCGAATCAGCCCCCATCAAGATGGTGCGAGATAGTCCAAATGCCATAAGCTGACGGTCCATCAACCGGTCATAATCAGAAGTAAAATCGGGCATGTTTTCTCGCCCGAATACCTGATCTACCTCTGTAGCAAAATGGCTTGTTAGGACACGGAAGTCAGCAGCTAGGGCAGAATCGAGAGCCATCTGGAATTGATCCAAATCGGCTGCGGTAGGAACCCATGCGACATCGGTACCCATGTCGGAGGCGGAAGCTCCAAGCCTGACAAGGATGAGAGGAGTATAGAGTCTAGAAGCGATTGAATCGACGGCTGCATTGAGCATCTCTTCTTGATATATGTAGCGAAAGGCTCGCATTATAATCGGGATACCCCGATGGTAGAACTTATCAGGCTTGAAAGCTATTTGCTTCATCAAGATATTTGAGACGGGCATGAACTCTTCAGTTTGACTGAAGCGAACAAGCTCGGGGTAGGCCTTAATAAGCTGCGTATATTCCCATTCAGGAGCGCGATCCGTAACAATCTTACGTATCTCCTCGGGAACCCTCATTTCAAACCGAGGCTCCTTGAGAAATGGAGAGCGGATGACGTTGACGTCATCTGGATTTATAAGCTCGTCGTCTTCCCAGATGCCAAGAGTCTCATTGAACTGCCCAAGAGGAAGCGCCTCTCCCATGCACCAGTAAGCATGGGCCACATCGGGCAAAAAGTCCTCGTAGTTGAGGTCCTCAAAAAAAGCCTCTGTGTAAAAGTCTACTATCCCCTCATCTTTGCACTCGAAGTGCATACCAGAAAGAGGCCAGTGCGAATAGACATCGATGCAGCTAGCTATGACGGGGTGGGTTAAATAGATCATCTTGGCATACCGACGAAGCTTGATAAGCTCCTCTGCCTTCTCATAGTCATACGGGATGTTCGACTGACGCCAATAGAACATCGGGTCATGGCTTCTACCCGTGGCAAAGCTGATCTGACTAGACGACACGTCAGCCGTCTTGGAGAGGCCTCTACCGGCCTTTAGGAGCCCAAGGGAGGGGGCCTGCTCTGCCTCCTCCTCGCGCTGACGCTTTCCGGCTTGCAGAGCGGCTGCGGCCCTTCTGAACAAGTCCTGAGACTGCTTACTAGGAATCGGATGCTCTCCATCCGGAGTCCACAGAGAGTTAGCCATTCAGAATGCTACTTTCTGTTGTATGCCTTAACGGCACTGGCTATCTGCGCCTTATCTGAGGCATGACGGATGGCCAAGTAATTAATGAGGTCATCTCGGGAGAGGACCCTGCCTTCGTGAGTAATGTAGAACCGTAAACTTGACTGGAAGGGCATGGGGTTATCTCCATCCTCTTCCTCGTCGTCTGCTTCGTCTCCCGAAACTTTTCCCTGGTCTTCTTCGTCTTCTGGAGAACCTTCGTCGGGTCCACCTTCTTCATCTGCGCCCGGAGCATCCTCAAGCATTCCGCCACCACCAGGAGGCCCACCAGCGCCGGGGATAGGGGCACCTGTCTCGGGATCAAGAGGAGTCCCGTCCATGTTTTGCGCCATCTGCGGATACTCAGGCTGGACCTGAATCGTGAAGTCCTTTCCGCAGAATTCACAATGAATATTGCCGTCACTCTTCCCCCATACGTTTCCGGAGCCGCAGAACGGGCAGTGCCTGCATGTTACCTCATCACTCGACTCAAAGCCGTGAGCGGTCTTCCGCGCACCTAACACGGGACCCTTATATGAAAGCTCCTCCCGAGAGGGCATCTGGGCGTGATTGGGGAGGTTAGGGTTATAGTCCCTATGGGGCTTGTTGCACCGCCCACACAAAATGCGATTGGGCTCTACCAAACCTCGGTTGTGGGCACGGTTCCATCCCTCACGGATCCTATCCCGGGCCTCCTCCTGGCTAAGCCCCCGGATTCCTATAGTGGGTTCATGGCCACGCTGTCCCCTCAATCCAGCCCCCTCCGCCGTCCAGGAGCCATCATGGTACCTGTCCCGAACCCCGCCCAGGGCATAATGACTCTGGTCCCGGGTGTGCATAAAGTCGTCATGCTCGATGATGTCCCAGGGGCGCTCCATCTCGGCTCCCTCCTTGCGGTTGGCCTCATGAATGTGCGGCCTGAACCGAGGACCCTTGAAGCTGCTGAAGTCCGGGTCATCATGGTCTGCCTGGTGGTCACCCTCCCAATCAGGGAAGGCATCTAAGTCAGCATTATCTATGCCGTGGTGATTGTGGAGATGCATCCTCAACATAGCTCGCGTGTGAGGAGTTACCATCCTGACGTGATTATGCTCGGGCTCAGGACCATCTAGAATCCCTAGGTCACCCTCTTTGCGATGAGAATTTGCTGTGCGATTATTACCGGGGGCAACAGTCACTTTGTCTCCATTAACCCAAGTGTGTCCCCCTGGGTTTTTAGCTCCAGGACCAGGTCCTTTTCCTTGTCCCTGCACCTCTTTGTCGCTGCTAGATACCAAGGTATGCCTAGCCCCCGGGAAAGAAGGACACTCACTCTCCGTGTCAGGGTCTTTCTCTCCACAATAGATGCACTGTTTGACGGCAGAAGCTTGAGTTGGATGCACGTTACTTTACAGGGCGTTGATACCCCTGAGCCATGGCCCACGATATAAGGTTCTCTAGGGCAGCACGATTCGGGTCCGGGAAGAATCTATCTCCGATTTCTTGCCCAAGCTTGGAACCAATAACGTTAGCTATAGTAACAAATCCCACCACAAGGACCTGAAGTGTTTTATTGGAGGAGTTAAGCGCATTAAGTGCGTAGTGGTTTGTAGCCAAGGCGCACAGATACATACCTGCATCCATAAAGCCGGAGCGCCAACCCCATCCTCTATTCTCGGCCTGAACCATCAGAACTCCGAAACAGTCCTGAATAATCATGGCCAGAGTAGCCACTACAATAACGGTAACCATGGCTACTTGTTACGCACCATGTCGTCAATGCGACGATTCGTCTCGGAGATATTCCCATCCAACCGATTAAAATCTCGGTCACTTTGATTTTTGTTATCAAACATGGCTTGCTTGATGACAGCTATATCCCGACCCATACGGTTGACCTGGTCCTTCATCGAAGACCCACCATTAGGAGTTACTTCCTTAACAATCGGCTGTATAGCCTCTTGTATCAGCGTCACTCCCTTTTTACGCAGGAACCTTATAGCTCCATAAGTCGCAGCTATCAAGTAAGTAAAGGTTCCGATGAGAGTTATTATCTCCCATCCACTATTGATGTGTCCCACCTCAAGACCTCGTCTCTTAGTGAGTCCGACGATAAGTCCTAGCGGCGGGGAAGGACTTTGTGGTCTTCCTCCAGTCAGCGTAAGACTCACCAAAAACTTGCTGGTTATTTACGATGGCATAACCACCCTTAGCGATAGTGAAGGGGGCCTGAAGAACCCCAAGCTTATCGAAGGGGGCCTTGCCACCCACCTCAAAGAAGGCAGGTAGAACAAAGTCGGAGACAGCTACGGTAGAACCATCCGAGAGAGTTACCTCATAAAAATCGGACTCTACAGGATCAGCAGTTTCAAGCGCCCATGTGTCACCGTTTGCAGCCTTGGCAGCCGATAGACAAGAAGGGTCAGCCGCCTCTTCACACATCTCATGGGAAGCGCATACAGAAACAGATACAGCCCCAGACAGGGCACTTCCGCCAGCCCCGAGGACAGTCTCGACAAACACGCGGATATAGGGGTCGCCCTGAGGGTCAACGTCATGATAACCAAGAGCACCAGCTACATCAGCGTTAGCTAGGAAATAGGCCTTGACTGCGCCAGCGGGAACACTAGCTGTAGTCGCCAGGACATTAGTAAAAGGTGTCACACTCGGCCACGCTGCGAGGAAATCCGGAACCTGCTTATTCAGGGCTTCAACTATCTTGGCAGCATCAGCGTCAGATAGCGTAAGGGTACCATTGTTCTGAGAGGAATTAATCCACGCAATGGTCTTAACAGTTGGAGGTGCTGGAACAGGCGTAGGCGTAGGAGTAGGAGTAGGCGTAGGAGTCGGGGTAGGAGTAGGCGTAGGAGTTGGGGGAGAGGGAACCGATGTTGGTTTATTACCATCTAAATATTCCACGATCACTCCAGTTACGATGAGACCAATAATGACCACGACCAATAAAATACCTAGTATCACTAACGTCTCCTTTCCTCAAAACTTAGTAGTAAAAACTAAAGTTTGGAACAGGAAAGAAGTGCGTTACTTCTTTACAAAGCCGCAGTTATGGCAATGATGAGAAGCCTCTGAAAAAGTAGGCTTCTGGCATTGCGTACAAAGGGTAAGGGTCTCTCCGTCTACATAATCAGCCCCACCCCGAGCTTGAACCAAAAGCTGAGGGTAACGGTCTACAGTCTGAGTAGCCAGACTAATCCTCTGGGGCTCAGTCAACCCAGGGTTGGCTGTATAGAGATCCAGGGCAATCTTTTCTATCAAATCCAAGCGAGCCGATGTCTTTGGATTCATATTAGACGGAAGGCTCATCTCCTGCATTGGAGATAGCCCCTGGTCGGAATCGTTAATCGTAGGAAGGGGAAGAAGCTGATTCTCCTTATTAGAACCATCCATATTGGGAATGTGCTCATTCTGCATTCCAGTCCCACCATGGTGATGAGCATGCTCATTTGCCCTATTTATATCCTCGGGCTTGATGGCCTGATGCGGGTGCTCCTTCTTCATATGATTGGCCATCTCCGCAGCGGGTATTTCCTTGCCGCAGATTGGGCACTTTTCCATCAAGTTCTCGTCGTTCTTGGCACGACGGAACATACGAGAGAGGAAGCTTCTGCGAGGCTCACCAGCGGGAAGGGCCTTGACCTCTGCCCCGAAGAGACCGGCGTCAGCCACGGCATCCAGAGTAACCTGGTCGATTACCGAGGCAGACTTCTTGGCCCCCGGCATCGAGCCACCGTGGCGATTCTTTAGGTGCTCTTGACGCTTAGCTTCTGAAAACCCTTTCCAGTTACAGTACGGAGAATGAGGGCACTCTAGGCCCTCTTCGTACTCTGGCTCGTACAGGTTTGTGGCTGCGGTGCGGGCCGCTGACTTCTCCCCCGCCTCTTCCACTTCTTGCTTCGATGCAATCGGCTTAATCGGGCTATCGAGGTAGAAATCAAACTGGCCTCCATGATCGTGAGACGGACCGGTCTCGTCTCCAAAAGGAGCTAGAAGGTGATCCAACGAATGAGAGTGCTCATTCGAATGACGATAAGGCTGAATGTTAAGACCGTGCTCATGGCGAAGGTGGGCCATGAGTTCATCATCAGTTATATGATCGGTATGGAGGTGATTAAGAGTCGGAAGGCTCCCAACTGGGACATCGGCCAGGGCAGCCTCATAGTGATGCCCGCTACGCCAGTCAGGACCGCCCCCACCGATGCCGGTGAGGTCAGCGATGCCGTCAGCCATACGCCGGGAGATGCCCCTGGACTTCTCATGCTCCCGGAGAGCTTGGATGGTGTCCGGATCGTAGCCGTGCTCCTGGGACCATGGAATATGCTTGTTCTCGTAGGCGTCGGAGATATCTTCGTCCGTAATAGCATTGGCACTTTCATGGACGAAAGGGGAAGTCTCCCTACCCTCGCTTTCAAGGGAAGCAGACCTACCTAGGCCGTCTTTTCCACCATGAGTTTTAAAAAATGGGTTTCCTGCTGGGATTCGTTGACAAACGCGCTCACCATTCAGGGTGCAACGCCCTGAGCCGTCTTCCCTATGGTGGGTAAACCAGCCCTCATGATCGATATCATCACCAACATGGCCCCAATGACCATTGTAGTAATCGAAGACACGATCCCCTGGGCCTACCTTCGCTCCATCAGCAGTCCTGATAGGACGCTGGTCAGCAGCTACTTTTGCAGTGGTCAGTTGATGGTGACCCTGTAGGTCCCAATCGTGGCTAGACCAATGCTCGGGGACTTCCTCATTAAGGTGGACTGCATCGAAATGCTCATCCGTATCAGGACCCTTACCACAAAGAGGACAACGAGGAAGCCCGCGAGAAGACTCCTTGCCTCCAATGCCCGGGGCACCAAGCTCCTTGGCCTGCTCGTTGATGTAACGCTCGACCTTAGCCTTCGGCTCATTGGTACGACCGATGTCGTGCTTGGCGTTCTCCAGATCCTTCTTGTTCTCGATTGGGAACTTATCCGTACCAGGGAGGGTGTCACCCTTCTTCTCAGCGTCCTTGCGCTTCTTTTCAGAGACCTCAGCCTCCTTGCGAAGAAGCGTCTCGAAATCATTAACCAAGGAAGCTTCTACGGCCCGCAAAACTTCTTCGGACTTAGCGGCTTCAGCAATCCGCCCGCGCACCAACTCCAGACGGTTAGCAAAGTCGTCGCGGTCTACAGCGCCCGCCAGGATGGGCCAAAGAGACGCTGTCGCTATACGAACAGCAGCTACCGCTTGAAGACGGTTCTCGGCCTCTAGATCAGATAGGTCCATCCACAGGTCACTCATTTATCACTCCTCACTGTCACTTCAAGTCTCAGGATTTTTCCTGGGCAGTATCAACATCACTTTTGTGAAAAGAAGAGTGACAATACGGGCAGGCATCGATACCGTTTTTAACGGGAGCGCCACAATTATCACACCTGGAAACGGCCAGGCTATTCAAAATAGACTTGGTGTTTTCATATGTAGCCTGAGAAGTAACCGCAGCTATTTCCTCTCCACGCCGGTTAGCTATCAACAGCACAAAGCACTGAAGGCCAGCCAGAGTAGAGAGGCATAGGTTTAGTAGAATCCAAGGGTAGGGATCAAAATGATGACCCTGGCCCGCTAAATGGCTATTAAAAACCATCCACCCAGCGATAAATAGCCCCATGGATATAAGGGCAGTCCAGGTCGCCAAGGCTTGCTTCATGCGGTCAGCGGCGCGCTCTCCCCGTGTTAGCTGTTCTCCAGTCCTAACATGGGGATGAGCGCTCCACAGGCGATCATGAAGGGTTCTCATCTGCCCTTACCGAGCTATGCGAGAACGGAATGCCTCTAGCTGAGAAGACTTAGCGACCTGAGGCTGAGGCCAGCCCACGCCCGTCTGAATACCGGGGGCCGGTACGCCAGCGACATTGGCTGCTCCCGAACCGATGGGCTGAGGATTCCAGGGCCACATCTCTCCGTTGGGATGATCAGCGTTATACTCATACCCCTCTACGGGTACGGTACCGAGAACATTTTCGCCTGTATCGGTCCAGTTAATCGGACGCCCCGAAGAATAAGCTTCTTCATAGTCACGGTCAGCATCGGCCTGACCCTGAGGAGACTGAGCTTGCATCCCCTTATCCGGCTGGAAGGCACCAGGACGCTCTCCACGCCCCCCGGTCTGAGTCCCGTCATCCTTGTCCATCTGCTCGTCATCATCGGGCTGGAAGGCCACATGACGAGATGCGTTGCTCTTTACGTTCTGAGCACGCTCCGAAGGAACATGGCTGGGACCAGTCGCAGGGAATTCGGAGATGTTAGACCAGTTTTCGGCCACAGCATCAGAGCCGAATCCCGGAGTGGGTGCCAGAGGCAAAGAGGACGTTCCGCCCCATTGCTTCATGACCTGCTCCGAGTGCGGGTCCTCGGGGAAGTCTCCCCAAGCAGCAGGGTTGTGAGCCAGGTTAGCGCCGGTAGGATCGTCTATGTTCTGGGGCTCTCCACCCAGACGAGACGGAGCCATGCCCCCACCGGCCACCTTAGGGGTTTGGGCAGAGGGGGAAGATGCAGCGGCCATCCCAGACCAGAACTCCCGAGATACCTTGGCAGAACCAGCAGATATGCGGCTCAGATACTCATCATAGCTCTGATGGGTATAAGTGAAACGAGGAGAAGCCTGCTTCAGAGAACCACCAATAGTCATGGTTCCATCAGTCTTATCAGCCGGGATAGCCCCGTCATCATTGGGCTCCTGAGTAGCGTCAGCATTAGGCCAGAAGTCCAGGTTCTGCCGCGACGAGGCGTTGGCTAGCTCCTCTACCGAATAGTTTGGGAAGGGCACGCCCTCTTGAATGGGAGACCCGAAACCATCGGCGGGATAAGGGTTTTGACCAGGCCTATAATCCGCAGCAGTCTTTCGGCTATAACCACAAGAGGGGCACTGGGTCTTATCTCCCTTTGCCTCCATGTGAGCACCAGCGCAGTTAGGACAGGTAGAAGCAGCACCCTTGGATAGGGCACCGTCATCATTAGGCTCTGGGGTAGCGTCAGCTTCGTCCCAGAAATAATCGATCTGCTCTCCCACCTGTCCCTGAGCCGCACCGGCTCCTGCGGGGAAGTTACCGGGGTGAGTATGGTCGTTGCTCAACGGCTGGGGCTGGCCCGGGTTGCCGGGTCCAGGAACGTGGTTAGTATTGTAGTCATCCCCCACCGGAGTCTGAGGGGGGAGGGGAGGAACCACAGCGCTCCATGGCAAGAGGGTCTCGTTATTAGCGGTATGGCCAATCCCATGAATCCTAGAAACGTGGTCCATGAAGAGGGCGTAGGCATCATTAGCATTCTCTCCATGCTTCGAAGCCTCTCTACGAGCTACGCCCTGAGCCTGCACTAGAAACTCTTCACGGTCTGCTTTGACCTCTGGAGCTACCCTCTGATACCAAAGAGCAGCCTGAACCAACATGTCAGACCCGACAGCCTCAGGAGCCGTAGACACTTCACTCAGCCAGTCGGTAGCAGCGGTGTGCCTAGAGTAGGTAGGAACCGGGGTAAGAACCTCGGACACAACCGCACCAGCGGCGTCCCACTCCAAGTCAGCTTGGCGCTGGAGGCGAGCGGTACGGCGAACATCCTCAAGCTCAGCCATAAGAAGCTTGGCCTCCGCAGGCGTGGCCATGGCCATAGCCCGAAGAAGCTCGGTCTCACGATTCATCTTGCTCTCCTTGTGCAGGGAACCAAAAACGGTGTTCATCCCCGGAGGGAAAGGTTCGGTCAGCGGGGCAGTCTGAGGCTGAGCCATGAACTGAATCCCGGGACGCCCGTTAAGCTTGGCTATAGCCAACGAATAGGTGTCGAACGGACCCTCTTGAGGAGAGCCGTACTGATCGATGACATAGTATCCAGGAGAGGTAAAAGCTGAGGCTTTCTGGACCGGCAAAACGAGCGCCTCCTTCTGCTGAGCGCGACGAGAAGACCGCTTGTCGTCAGACAGCGGGTTACGACGCTGGGCAGCGTTATTAACGCGCATAGGCTCGTAGACGGGTAGGTCGTCGCTATCCTTGTCAACCATATCGATTCTTGATCCGCCCCTACTAAGGGGGTGGCAGGATTAAAGTTCGATATAAGGAGAGTCGTCATCCCCAGTTTCATTAACTAACCGGACAAGCTGACGATATTCGTCGTAAGGCTTCTGCGACTGAGGGATACAAGCCTCATTGGGCCATATCACAACATCGAAGTCTTCGACCTCACCCATGTGGTCGGGGTGAAGACCATATTCCAAAAAACAAGTTACCTCGAACTTATCGGGATGAGAAGCGCCACACTTAGTCACTCGGGAACCAGAGCCACGATATAAGGTTGGTCCCACGGGATGAGGAAGTCTTCCCCCATACAGTTCAAGACAAGGTATTCGGAGTCTTCCTGAAAGAGATTGGCGACAGCTTTCATCATCACAGCGAGGTTATCAAGGGCAGGGTCCTCAGCCTCCGAGGGTAGCCTCGGGACCGGAGCCCAAAATCCATGGACCACATCAAAAGGATGAGGAGGTATTTCAGTCCAGTCACTAGACTCATTGAACGGGTTCCAGAGGAAATGAACCAGTACGACCTGTCCGGGCTTAACTAACTTTGGAGATATCCATGGTATAGAGTTGAGATTTATCATCCGCGAAAAAATCCAACCTCTCCGCAGTAGAGGGGTGCCATGTTGGTATTTGTCGAGTTGACAATAACCTCTTCTCTCCCATTAGGGTAAACGAGGTGTAGTTCATCACCTGGCAATAGATTTAACCCCACTCCCGGACAAGCATAAACTATGTCCCCCGAGTAAGAAACTCTGACGTAGACATCTTCGAAGACGCCCGCCATCACTGCTTCAGCAAACGTAACTGGCGTCATATACGTCCTTTTGAAGATGGTTTGAGTTTTTTAGGTGCTTAGTAAAGGCATTTTCTATTTGGCGAATACAAGTATAGGGCCTTGATTTCCATGTACAACAAGGACAAACCCCAACAAGCAGACCGTCTTTCCTACGGTCTACCTCTACTAAGTCAGGCATATAAAGGTGCTCCACATGCACCTTAATATGGTGAGCCCCTTAGGCGGGACATTCCTCATATTCGTCTTTCTTATCATAGACAGTTCCATCTTTTCGCTCATAGAGAGACAAGGAACCGTCTTGATTGAAGACCATCTTACGTCCGTCTTCGGTAATCGCTGTTACCTGCTGATGCATCGCCACAGCCACGCTCTTGGTCACACCCAAGGCGGATTGCTCTAGTTGCTCCGGCGTACCGTAAGTCTTGACTGTGACCATGAGAACTGTTGTCTGCTCTTTGGCTTGGTCAACATACTTCGGCTTAACTTTTCTCGGCATGTCCCTCTTCTCATAGTTGGTGATTAGCGTCTAGGCATCCTACCAGGAGAGGGTCGGAACCGTCCACCTCTGGCTGCGGGAATATTCTGTACCCGAGGTGGCAGCACCGCCATCATCTTGGCAGCTACCTCATTGACGGGGGGCTTTTGAGCCTGACCATACATGTTAGGCTGAGAGAACCCACCCGGATGAGAGCCTACCACGCCAAGGGACATCATGTCTTGTCCGACTAGGGCTGCAATGTGACGACCTATCAAGACATGCACTAGAATAGACAGAGAATCATAAATGTCATTAGTTTGCACTGGGCCTGCCGTGGGGTGATCTACGCGCTTATTACCCACCAACTGAAGGAACTTACACTCTTGCTTGAGGAGTTCCGTCGAGCGCGTTCCGTCATAACAATGGACTAGACCCAGCCCGAGTGCGTACTTGAAGGTTTCAGCTACATCCCAGTTTGACTGGAAAGTAGTGGGCCGCAGAAAGACATTAACTGGCTTAGGGAGCCTAGCCTGATTTACATAGCGCCTAAGCTCTTGAATCATCTCGGCCGAATAGCCCTGGTCAAAGGTGAACTCGACTGGCATAAAGAGTCGAATGGCCTCCGCCATCTCGCTACGCACTTCGCGATAGTCGATTTCATAGTTATTGTGAATGAACTGACTGGGCTCCCAGTGATTCACATAATCTACGATGACGTGAGGCATCGGGTCTCCTACCACATCAACCTTGTGGCAGATAACCAAAGATGTGTTTGCGCCCACCCTGGAGGGGTCAGCATGAGCATAATACGAAGTCAGCAGCTTCCCTTCAGTAGCTTGCCTTAGGTTGACCGGAATCCCCGGAGGGGGTGGCCATGGTTCGAACATGGCATCTACGCGACCCGGATTCAGATAGGCGTCAAGGACGGCTGCCCATCTTGACCTTCGCTCTACCGCAAATTTGTCCACATTAGCCCTCTCCAGAGCCTGCATCTGTGCATCGTTTTCCGGAGGGTCGGGAGAAAGCTGAATGGCATTGTTCTGCGGAGGATAGAACTGAGCGTGCTCTTTTTCCCTACCCGGGGGTCTCAAGGGGATAGTAGAAGACTCTCTCCACCCCTGGTAAGGTCGCCAAGACTCTAGCTGTAGAAGAAGTATCTCGGGCCTCAGAATAGCGCCTTCTTCTAGGCCATCTAGCCCATCAGAAACTGCAATAGCTTGCTGGGCATTCTCGTAGAACTGACCAATCATCTGCCAAGGGCTGGACCCTTCGTAGATAAAGGCATATTCATGAAACGTATCGAGAGCCGGAGTAGCCTGATTCCACAGTTCTTCAGCGGAGACATTGGTAGTCTCACGCGTAATGTGCGCGAACTCGTCGTAAAGTTGTCCAAAAGTAGCCGGTCCACGGGAGGAGAGCAGGGTCGATTCTTTTGGAAGAACGTGGAACGAACACATCGTATCGACGTTGACCCTGACTCCCATTTCTTCACGGTCCTGAATGCGAATAAAATCATAAGGAGCGTAAAGATAGAGCGCCTCCTTCATAAGGACGCGATCCGGAAGGTAAGGAACGAAACAAGGGGCTCCGGTTATGACGTTGTTCAGGTCACCCCATTGGTTAGTTATTGCCTGGTCTTTCTTACCGGCGAAGACAAACATGGCCAAGGCTTTGTCTCGGTCAATACCAAAGTAAGACTTAGGATCTCCCAGAGATATGTAGTGCCAGAGAACATACGAGGCAGCGATAGCCCCAACATACCCCTTGGCACCTCTTCGGCCCAAGATGTTAATCCACTCACGGAACCAGGGTCTACCGTCCTGCTTGTTGATCTTGATGCGCTCGAAGATATCGACTTGACAGCCGTTATCCTTGGTTTTGGAAAAGTCTTCGGTCCACTTACCTATGACGTCGTAATCGAACTGAGTAAAGAGTTCATCCTGAAGGGACCAAAGCTTAAGCATCGTACCCTGGATGGGGTACAGATTACGTCCAAGGTACTTGTCAGAAAGAGCCCACTCTATGATGTCTGGCTTGTCTAAGGTCTTATCAAGAAAGGCATCAATAGACCAAAGAATCTGATCTCTAGTCTGCTCGGCAGGCTTGACGGCTTTCCGAGGGGACATTATTCCGAAGTGACGTTAGAATGAAGCGTCTCTGGGTTGAACACCGAGGTCAAGCCCTTTTTCTCGGGCTCAATCTCCAGTATGTCGTTACGAATCTCCCATTGCATGCGCTCATAGTCGGTGCCATGACGAGGACGCTCGCACCTATCTACGATGTCGATGTCAAAGGCAATGGATTCTCCATCAGTTTTCCAGCATTTGACCTCTACGAGCCAGCCGATGTCCTGGAACCGTCCTACAATCTCTCTCCGAAACCCCTCTAGGTTGCGACTGTGTCCCTCCGCCCCCTTGAGAGACCGAAGGACTCCCTCCATCTCTATTATCTCTGAATCCATGGGCATACTCATGATGCGTCTTCCCCTGTTGTCAGTTGACGTGGAGCAGGACTGCCCATCAAAGAGCGCATCACGTCATTGGCTAAAATCTTGCTACTAAAGTTCTTGTACTGCTCTGTGTCCATGGTCTCTCTGGCAAGCTCCAGGAGAGTGCGGATGGCCACAGCGTATTGCTGTAGGTTGTCTTCGGTCTCCTTATCGAGGTCTAGCTTTGCCAAGGCGTTCGCCATAGCAATGCCATCCTTGATGTCAGGCTGTATCTGTCTGTTAACCATCCTTGTCATAACGTCATGAACGCCAAGCCTAAGGAAACTGATATGGTCGTCTAGTCTTTGGGCCTCAAAGGCTGGGTCCCACTGAAGCTCGGTGGCCCTCTTCTCGATAATGGCTCGCCGGGCATCTTCTTGGAGAGGGAGGTGACCGTTCTTAAAGTGCCGCTCGATGTTCTCTTTATCTACTCCAACCCCCGAGGGAAGAGAATTAGCGATTTTATCGTATGAATACCCCAGGATTATAAAGTTCTCAATAGCTGCCCGGAACGGAGATCTACAGACCAGGCAACCCTTGGTGGACTTCATCGGATAAACACGTCCACCCAACCGATACATCACCGAAGAGGTCGGAATAGGAGGGTCTACCTCATCCGTGGTGCCATCTTCTTCGTAATCGTACGGCTTAGTCATGGTTAGTACTTCCTTGGTACTGCTGTTCGTGAGAGTTGTTAAATCTGGTACGGGCTCTAGCTATGCCATCCCGAGAATTAAGCTCAGGCTTAGTAGGATTGGCACTTCGCCTATACATTCCCCTTCTAATAGAAGCGTCTGGAAACCCCGAAGAAGTCAACACCTCCCGAGTTTGACGCATCTGCATTTTCCAGGTGGTCAAGATGTCGGCTTTATCTTGATACTTCGTAACCCCCACCAGGCTCCGACGAAGCATCTCATCAGCCAAAGACTCTATATCATCCCATCGGCCCGACCTAAGACGACCCAAGGATGACCCCATAGAGGTCTTCTCTTCGAGTTCATCGGCGTATTCTTCATCGGAATATTTGCGAGGCTGACGAAACACTTAAAGCTCCATGTAACAGTACTCGTATACTTCTTCGGAATCACTTACCGTGCCCAAGGCCTTGGGGGGCTTCCAGGAGCTATTCTTACGGGCCTCTTCGGCGTAAACATGCTCTCGCGAGGGGAGCAACCCAAACCTCATTAAGTGAACTAGCTTTTCCAATCCCGAGGTGGCATACATAGCAACCGGATTGGTGTCGTCTATCCGCATGATTACAGCAGCATCTTGCTCGGACATATTTTGTACCAAGCACAATCGGATAGCCTGTCGTTGTCGTATGGGTAAAACCTGCTGAGATGCGAGGAAGAGATATTCCAAATCCCACAGTCCCACCGAAATACCATCACAGGTCAGAACGTCTACCCCATCAGAGGCAAAAAGGGCACGCCAAGGAATCAGATTCCTAAAGAGTTCGCGAAGAAGATCGACAGAAATATCTTCAGGCGACATGTATGGGTTGTCCTGATTTCATACAAAACTTTCCGAACTAGAAGGTACGAAAAGTCATTAAATCAAACCCGAGTTGATATTTCCATCTATACAAAAAAGCTTGCAGTTTCTTTGAGAGAAACTGCAAGCTTTCTTAACTAGCTATACGAGAAAGATATCAAAACCCTCGTTGTCTGTTCTCCAACATATCAGCTAACCTTTTCATGGAGCTAACCAGGGCGTCCGCACGACGAGAATAAGCGCTAAGCTGAACGGCTTGATATCTTTCATCTATGGCCCCAGTACGACCTATAGCGTCGCGCTCCCCCATGGTCTTATTACGGGGTTCGTCATACTTAATGGCATAGCGCTCTTCCCAGACAATCTTAGCATTCATGGCCATCTGCCAAGCATCAACCGCTCTTTGCTCCCAGTCAGCCATATTGATAGTGATGTCGTAGAGCAAATCCTCTCGCTCTTTAGAGGTAAGCTTCGACCAAACATGAACGACAAGGCCTAGCTCGTTCTTCTTCCACACCGGAATGCCTTCATCGTCAACGACGACCTTCCCGTCTACTATCTCGGGAACAGCGCAAAGAACGTCTATTTTGCGCTGAATAGCAAATACTTCCGGAAAGTCCTTCTTAAGTTGCTCCTTAGCCCATGCCATGATTCTCTGCATGAAGATAAGGTCCCCAGAATCAAAGGTAGACCTCATCCTGGAAAAGCCAGGGGTTCTGAACTTCTTGGTGTGCTCTATCTCTGGCTCATTGTGAGGGTTCTTGTCGTCCTCAGAAGATATTTCTCGGGCAGCTTCATGCCCAGGAGTAAGCCCCGAGGCCCTCGAAGTAGTGTTCTGGGTCATAAAGCGCCTTTCTCAGTCAAATAGGTTACAACCAAAGAGGCTGCGTCAACTTGATGCTGATTAAGCCCCTGAAAAACCGGATATTTAGCAAGGAGAGCCTCCCTGACTTTTGGTTTCCTGGCTTGAGCCGATCCGGTAAGCAGCTTCTTGGCCTTGTTGGTATTTACTCCGACACAAAGAACCTTTTTATCTCTGGCGGCAAGACGGAGCGCCAAGGCACTCAAAAGAGAAGATTCGGGCCTCTGAACTAAGTTCCCCAAAGGGGGAACTTCATATATCACCTCAGTGAGGTCTTCAGTAAACAAGCTACAAAAGTTATCAAAAAGCTCTTCCGCCCGACTGAGAGAGGCTTCATTGCCACTCAATAAGCTCTTCGACTTAAGGGTTACCTTAGAATCTATAGTAAGAGACTTATCTTCATGTAGGGTTACCCAAATCATTCCAGTGTTGGCCAAAGATTGATCAATAGCCAAGATCATCTGCGTCTCCTAACTTTATGTCCATTGAAAAGCCGAAGTGAACCTGTGGCGGAGACCACGTCACCTTCACCGGCACCCACTCCGAACCGTCGAGATAAGCGACCTCGCGTACCTCGTAGCGACGCCACTTACTACCGTCGTCGTCTAGATCGGGTGCCCGATGACGCCGAAAGATTCGGCTCAATGAGTTCGTGCGACCCTGAGGGCGGTTATCTCCAGCGTCCCCGTTGAGCAGGGCGTCGAAGATTTCCCTTTCCATGCGGTCGAAGTCCTTGGCCTCGTAGTAAGCCCAATCGCCACCCGATCCGATCCCATCCCGCTGGCATTGCCTTTCACGTACTTGACTCGCCACATCACAGCACTCGCGTAATCGACGTTATCCCTCATAAAGAAGCCCTTCCAATAGGACAAACTGATCTAGCTACGCACTGTTTTGCCTGAACTGAACGGATGCCACAGCAAGGATCAGGCGCTATACCATCAGCCACGGCCTGACGCACGTTCCTATACTTGTCGGCCACCTGGTAAGCATCCCCATAACTAAAGGGAACAGCAATCTCTACCATGGGATAGGGATACTCTAGCCCTACAAAAAGAAATCTTTGCTGAGTGTACTCTGACATCCGAAGGTATTCCTGCGCTTGAGCATAATACTCTGGGCACTTCTCCTTCAACCATGCCAACTTCTGTGGAGAATCAGGGGTCCCTTTTGGACATCGATTCAGCTTAGCAGAGAACATGGTTTTGATTTCTAGCCCAATGGGAATGTCTATGTTGAGAGTATCCGGATTAAGAACCCCATCCATAGACCCTCTAGAGCCAAGCTCAGGGTCAGAGACTGGGTACTCAACTTTGTCATGTGGATACTTCCCCCTCGGGTTCATGATAAGCACCAGGTCATGCATCAACATAACGTGCTGCATGAAGGCGTGCCAGAAAGTCCCCTGAGTGGTAGCCATTGCTCCATCAGTATCTAGCTCAGAGTCCATGAGCTTGTCTGGCTCCGTCAGATAATAATAGAGCATCCTTTCGGGCCACAAAGGATGGGTAGAGGGGTGAAACCACCCATCGGGAGGTCGAGGCTTGAACTCCGGAATGGGAACCTCGAACCCATCAAACTTAGGGTTAGTAAGTATGGTCCTGAGTGGAGGGATTATAACCTCGCCGGTTAGTGCCCCCTTAAGGACACGCTTAAGCTCACGCGACATCAGAAGGCTCCGGATACTCTAGCCCCCAACCGGACCACCCTTCCCGGGCTCTACGGGCAAACAGTTCTATCTTTGTGGCGTCAGGATACATACGTTCTATTCTTTCTTGGACTTCGTCAGGCTTAGTAGAGTGCGTAGTCTTTGGGGCAAAAACAGTCTGGGTTATGCTCTCGTCAGAAAGAGGAAGGGGCCTTCCACGCTCGACATTAGAGGCCGCTAGAACGAACTCAGTCAGCGGCTTTACGATAGAAGGGCGCACCCCCTGAGCGCCAATAGGAGTTCCTTGTCTAGTAGTCTTCACCCACACAAAAGCAACCCCCCTGAAAAAAAGCCCCCATCGTTCGATACACGACATGGCAACATCAAGCTTCGGTCCAGTAGCCCACAAGAAAAGGACCCCTGGCTCTTCAAGTAAGCCTCCAACATCCAAAGCGCATATTTCATCAAGGCTCATAGTTTGATAAAACTTTCCGGCAGCGCCCCACTTATCTTGCTGTCCCCAATAAGACCAAGGTGGGTCCGCTAAGACGATTCTATATTTGCTCTTAGGAAGACAAATACTCACGCATTAACTCCATCCCTACCTTTCGCCAATCAACCCATATCTTTACCTGATCAGGAATGGGTACGCTCATCCATATTCCAGCAGGATCATCTTTGTCCGTTTCATGGTCCATAAAAACAGAAAAGTTCTGATTTTTATAGGGAATAACGTCTGTCTTCCAGTATCCGAACTTGTAAAGATGCATATGGGGCAGCCCTAGGGCCGCATCACAATCACAGCTAATCATCAACATGGTAGTTTTCCTTGTTGGCCTCTTCCATCATATAGGCCAAGTCATTCAAGTCGAGTACCACTAGATCCACAAACTGATCTAGCCTATCACTTAGGTAAAATCTAATAGGAATCATCGGTAGCTCATTGTGAGACTGGATTTTTATCTTGTTCCACATCTCAAGACTGACAGAGATAGAAGCAGCCCTAGTAGCCTTACAATCCCAGGCAAAGCCGAACTTGGCTTGATTGGCATCTGTTCGGCCGTCTGCTGGCTTAGCCCACTGGTTGCCACTACCAGGAGTAACTCGGACCCCAAAGAGCTTGGCGACAAAACCTTCGTGTCTATCTGACATGCGACGACGTATATCTTTAGCTGGCATGTTTGCGATTCGCCCTAAGAATATAAGCACCTAATGTAAACCACAACCCCAGGGCCATGAAAGCTCCACAAAAGTACATCCATATCCATCCGCCAACCAACGCATAAAGGATGTCCCAAACAAAAGCGAAGAAAACTAGGACTATTCCCATAGTCTCCCGAATCCGAACAGGCTGGATCACATTTTCATCAGATTGTTCACTCATCTACGTTCTCCGAACTGCCAGATTGGGGTCCGGCTGAAAGGCAAAGGAAGACGGCATTATGCGTGCCCCCCTTTGGGGGCACCACGGAACACCAACACGGCAGACGGGAAAGGTGCGCCCGTAGTGGCAGACCCGAACTTGAGGCGTCCGCGCAGAAACCGAATCTCCTGCGCCCTGAGCGCCCAATCGTGCCACCAAGCGGTGTCGGTGCGGGCGGGCACCAAGCAGACCACCGTGGCTCCCTGCATGGACGATTCGCAGGCTTTCCGCACCCACGCCCCGATGGTGCGCCCGTAGGGGGGGTTCATCCAGCAGACTCCCTCCCAAGACTGCCGCAACCCGTCGTCGGCTTCGGTGAAGTACCGCTCACACTTGGCGTTCTCGGCCGTGGCACACACGTCGAAGTCGAACTGGAACTCGGCGTCGAGTTGGTCGAACAACCATTGCGGCGTAGCCCACAGGTCGGTGGCCGACGAGAACATAACGTCCGTGTTCAGGCCGCCACGGGTGAGAGTGATAGGCTCCCCGGTCTCCTTGGAGCGGAGGGGCTGCCAGGACTCGGGGATATCCATCAGAGGATGCCCTCTTTGTTGCACCTCTGGCAGAACTTCCAGGCCTTCCACATGGTCCGGTGGTTAGCGGTGTGCATCACCCACTTGTGGCCGAACAGCCAGCACCACTTCATAGCATCCTCCTCTGGTAGAGCCATCTGCCCACCCTGGCCCCCGTCTTGCCCAGAGGGGGCTTGGATCCGGTCTTGTAGGACCACATGCCATGCCACTTCTCCCAGCCGCTGAGCCAGCGTCCCAGGTCGTTGAGGGGCTGCCACAGACGACGACGCAGCATCTCCAGCGGGGGCCACTCCTCTCGTCCACCCATGTCGCCATACATGACCCGGCTGGAGAACGTCTCTACGGGCCAGGAGGGGTCTCCCTGAGCCGACGTGGGCTTGTTGCCACCCCAGCGGCGATGGTCAGACGGGGACCCCGGAGGGCGATCTGCATCAGCGGGACAGGGCTTGATGCCCAGGGCCATGTGACCGGTGAAGGCGATGTTGTTGTCGATACGGTACTGCTGCACCTCGGGATAGGCATCGCAGTACTTGCACTCACCGCTACGCCGTTCGTTCTCCTGCTTCCACTGCTCGGAAGTGAGTTCGGGAGCGATGGCAGTTAGCGCAGACCAAATCGCACTTAGCGATTTCATCTTTAACCCGCTGAAGATTTCCTCTACTGACGAGGCTGGCAACGGTTGCATCACCCATCCCTCTGCCGTCCCTATGGTCAAACTCCATGACCCACCAAGGAAAACGGGCATCACAATCTTGGCATGGATGAGAGCGGACCTCGCGAACGTATATTCGGCAAGAGGCAACTCGGTCCCGTTGAGCTTTGGCCAACTCAACTCGTCTTTCAGGGGCCGGAAGATGGTCCAATCTCCAGTTGCTGAGACAGGTGGGACACCGTCGAGAGTTATAGCTAGTTCCGCATTTGAGACACCTCCGGAACCGCTCACCACGTCTCGGTTCATTTTCAAACGGGACGCCAAGGCAAGCGAGGCAGGCAGCGTTAGAGGTATAACGAGGGGCCATGTGCCCTTTGGGACACTCTTTCCCGGTGAAGTAAAGACGGCAGCCAGAGTCTCTGGCGCTTCGTCTATCGGGTGGAAAGATAGTGTCCATCTACTATTCCCGGGCGTCCACAAGGTTGCGACAGTTACCCGTCGAGGAGGGGAGTGGAGCACCCTCTGGTCGCAGTGAGCATTGACCAGAGGTAGGCCCGGGTAGTTGGCGAGGGACCTATCCCAGTCGGTCATAGGGTCTTCCCGCCGTGTCGAATGGGCCGGGTCTGGTTGTAGCGCTGCTTGATGGCCATGGCCTCAAGGATGGGGACCTTGTGCTCAGTGATCAGGTCACCGATACGGATGACGGCATCGGCCATCTCGATGGGAAAGCCCTCGGGCTTGCCACCCTCGCTGTAGTAGATCTCCTGGAAGCCTCGACCATCCCGAAGCTCCTCCATGGCCTCCACAAGCTCGGATACGACGAGGAATAGCCGCTCTGTGGCGGAGGTTTTCCTCTCTATACCGTCATGGATTCCCGGCTCATGCCACCTTTTGGACTCAGACACGTCCCAGCACTGCTGAAACACTCGCTGGAGGGCGTCCAAGTCATCAGAAGCGAAATTCATAGCTCTACCATCCCATCGTCATATTCGTTTTGATTGTCTTCTACCACTACCGGATTGTCTTCTGCCACTACCGGAGTAGCGTCTTCTTCTGTTACATCCGCTTCGGTTATTTCAACCTCATCAGAATCTGGCTCCTCTTCAATCTCCACTGGAGCCTGAAGCTTGATAAGCCTTTCTCTAAGCTCGGCTAGAGTCTTTGGATTTTCCCTAAGGTACTCTATATAGGGATCTTTACCCACAAAGATTTCGCCCGTGATAGGGCAAGTATAACGGTTCCCTGTCCGCTGAATCAGCCCAAGCTTGACCCCGCAAGTAAATGCCTCCTGAACCTTATCGACCCCCATTGGGCCATATTTGTCAGTAGCTACATTCTTCAAAAGAAAGAACACAGTAGAGCCAGGAGGGTAACACTTGTTGCGCTCTATCTTAGCGGCCACTTCCTTACCGATAGGAATACGCTCGCCCTTTACAGTGGCAACAATGGCAGGCTTGGAAGAGCCACCGAGTTTTATCTTGAAGGTTGAACCGTGCTTGAGGGCACGCCCACCCGGGGTGGTAGTAGAAGACCCATAAGCGGAAATAGTTTCTCGCACCTGATTGAGGAAAACCACAATGGCCCCGTTGACGGGAGCAAAGAAAGTGGCGTGCTTCACCATACGAGTAACAATACGAGCCGTAACAGCCACCACTGATTCATCTGCCTGCTTCTCTTGCTCTACGCGACCCATCATGGCCCCGACAGAATCAACGAGCACATACGAGAAAAGAGGGTCTTCGAGAAAGAACTTCAGGGCATCGGCTGTCTCTTCGGCATTACCGGGCGTGTAGAGATAGTTTTGCCTCAGGTTGAGCCCTAGAGCCTCCGCATAAGGACCATCCCACTTGTTCTCAACATTGATGACAGCGGTCATCTTTTTGGGCTCAGCTTTCTGGGCCTCGACGGCACCGAGGATACCCAAGGTGGTCTTGCCTGAGTCTTGAGGTCCCCAAATCTCTACGATACGCCCCTTAACGTACCCCCCTACTCCTAGGCCCAGGTCTAGGTTGATAGAACCGCTAGAGATAACCTCATAGGGAACAATCCCCTTAACCAGAGTCTCATCTCCAAAACTTTTCTTGAACTTCTCTTCAAAGGCAGCCTGACGAGCCCTAGCTTCTTTGGTATCAAAATAACCCATGATTTCCTTTACAACTTGGAGAAAAACTTAAGTGTGTAGCCCCGCTCTGTTTTTAGAAGCTGATAGAAGCCGAGCTTTCCTATGCTGAACATGCTGTGATACTTCTCCCAATCCTTGGAGAAAACAACAGCAGTAAGTGTTGTGTCTTTAGCGAGAATCTCAATGAAACCCATAGAGCGACCCGCAACGTCTCTAGTCGAGCGGGTAGCTTTGAGGATGCCTGCCGTAGAATAATGACCAATAGGGGCCGCTTCAATCTCTTCTCCACTGAAGATGACCGAACCCCAAGCATCACCCAGTTTATCAAAGGGAGTAGAAGAAAGCCATACCCCCAGCATTTCCATCTCACGGTCCTGAATCTCTTCTGGGGTATAGTCATTCATCTGACGGATAGACAGCCCCTTGGGGGAATAATGACGACAAGCCTTGGTACACCGCTTGGGAGGGTCCTTGCGCTTGATGGGCTTCCCCTTAGCGGTAAAAGTGACGGGCTCTTCGTCCCAGGGATAGGAACAAGGGAGGCCCCAGGCGTTTATCTCTTCAGACTTGTTGACGCATATCTCATGGTTCCCCTCCGACTCCTCCTGAAGCATGGCCTCAAGCATCTTTCTGTTGGGGAACAGGCTGTCGAGAGCCCCCACGGCAGCCAGAGTCTTGACGGCACCAAAGTTAATCTTTGAACCCTTAACCGCGGCCCTCTTCCTAAAGTCTTCGTAGCTCTCAAAGGGCTGGAGAGCCTCTATGGCCTTAATAGTCTCAACCCCAAGCCCCTTCACGCCCATAAACCCGTATCTGACATTGAGACCATTGTGAGAAAAATCTTGACGAGACTCGTTGATGTCCGGAGGAAGTACCTTGAACCCCATCTTCTGACATTCCATAACAAAATCCGGAACGCGGTCCTTATCGACAGTAGATAGAAGGGCAGTCAAGAACTCCTCGGGGTAATTCTCCCTCAACCAAGAGCACCAGTGCCCCACGATTGAATAAGGTACGGCGTGACATACAGAGAACCCGTACTTAGCAAACTCGGCCATCTGATCCCATAGCCCCTGAGCTAAACCCTCATCGATACCGTTGGCCACGCAACCCGACACGAACTCTTTACCCTTGGCAGCAGCCTTCTCCGGGAGCTTCTTGCCCAGGATCTTACGAACACTATCGGCATTCACGTCATCGAACCCGGCCAGAGCCTTAGCGATGTTCATGACCTGCTCTTGGTAAATCACAACCCCCTGGGTATGGCAGAGGATGGGCTCTAACAGAGGGTGAGGGTAAGAGACGGGCTCTTTGCCCTCCCTGCGCCTGAAATAAAGCTCTGTCATTCCGGACCGCTGAGGTCCCGGCCTGACGAGAGCGTTTATGTCAGCGAGGTTGCGAATGCTCTGAGGTACCATCCGCTTTACCAGACGTGTCATAGAGGGGGTCTCGAACTGAAAGACCCCCATGGTCTTCCCCTCAGATAAGGCATCCCATACCGCTGGGTCTTTGTACTCTTCCACCCAATCGTAGAAGTTGATAGATATCCCCCGCTCTTCTTTAATCAAGTCAACACAGGCCTGGAGAGTATCGAGGTTACGCAAAGTCAAGAAGTCAAACTTGAGAAGCCCCATGGCTTCAAGTGCTGGGTAATCGAACTCGGCCACCATCTGGTTCTCATCACCCTGGCGCATAGGCAACCGGCCAGTTAGGGGTTCTCCGGTAGAGATGACGAGACCGGCAGCATGCTTACCGTAGCTTTTTAGACGAAGAACTATCCTCTCAACCATCTCGAAGAGAGTGGGATACTTCTCGGCGTAAGGAGCTAGTAGCTCCTGACTGCTGTAGTAGATATCCTCCCAGGGCTTACCTAGCCCAGCCTCTCCAGCCTCTTCAGCATCAATGACCTTGCAGATGGCATCTATATCGGAAAAGTCAATTGGGAACTCTTCTCTGAGTACTCGGGCGGCATCCCTAAAAGCTCCCTTATTTTTGAGCCGTATATGAGTGCCGACGCGAGCCACATTGTCGATTCCCCATCTTTCTGCAACGTAATGCTGTATCCAATCTCTTTTGGAGGCCGGAAAATCAATGTCAAAGTCGGGGGGATCCACTCTATCGACAGTGATGAACCTGGCAAATGGCAAATCATACTCGACTGGATCGACCTCTGTGATATCTGCGAGATAAGCGACGAGGCTTGCTGTGCCTGATCCACGCCCAGGGCCAACGAGGATACCAGCTTGTTTAGCTGCTCGAACGTAATCCGCCACAATGCAGTAGTAGTCACAGAAGTCCTTCTTTTTCAAGATGTCCATCTCGTACTCAAAACGCTGCATGTAAGTGGAGACGGGGTGCGTATGAGGACGCCCAACAATCTTGCGGTCCCAGTTGGCCAAACACATGTCCACTAGACGCTTGATAGCGTAATATCTTCCCTCCTGGATAGCAAAAACGGGAGGCTCCGACTTGACTAAATCATAAGGACGAATCCTCTTAACTAAATCAACCGTTGACTTCAGGGCCTCTTCCACTGCGTCTGCCGGGAGATAACTCAGAGCATTACGAACCTCCTCACGCGACATGAGGTGATAGTCCTGCTTACCGGTGAATAAACCCGAATCGTCAGATTCTTTGTTCTTGTTGGAGTGCAGTTGAGCTTTCAACCAGCGCTGATGTAGGTCATAATCACCCGCACAGGGGTAATGACTATCGATAGCGGCAATCAGAGGTATGCCATGCTTCCTGCCCATAGCAACAAGAAAGTTGTTAAGAACGATTTGCTCCGGAAGGCTGTTGGCGTGAATCTCAAGATACAGACGGTCAGGAAAGATCCCCATAAACCTAGCCAGGATAGACTCGGCCTCTTGAAAGCGCTCTTTGAGTAGAGCGTCAGCCAATACACCCCGCAGACAAGCAGTAGACGCTATGAGCCCCTCGTTGTGCTCCGCTAATACAGCAAAGTCCATCCGAGGCTTGTAATAGAACCCGGTTCGATTAGCCTCCGTAGAGGCCCCCCAGAGGTTCTTAAGGCCCTTTGGTCCGTCAGCCCATAGAACTAGGTGGTTATAGTTCTGGCCACCCTCTTTCAAAAGCCTATTGGGAACGAAATAAGCCTCTATCCCACAGACCGGGACAATATCTGCCTTGTTGGCAGCCTTAATCAAATCCGGATGACCAGCACAAACACCATGGTCTGTAACACAGACTCCAGGGGCGTTCTGGGCGGTAACTTCCCGGATAAGCTCCTCCATGGTCGTAAGGCCATCTAAGGCGCTATATTCGGTATGGGTATGTACCTGGACCAGCCCTCCACTGAGAGAATCTAAGCGCCTCTGAGCGGTCACCTGATCGTGAAGCTCAGAGAACTCAGCGAAAGAAAGCGTGTCACTGCTAATGATGCCTGGGGTGCTGCAAAACCCAGTAGCTGCATCGTGATCCGTCTTAAAAGTATAAAACCATGCGTCACGATGACGACTTATCACATACGCAATTGACTCATGAGCCTGGTTCCAGATGACGGCGTTAAGACCATCACTGACAAGAGCGTATATGCCACTCTCGTCTTCTATTATCGACGCCTTAGGGACGGTGAGGGGGCCAAACCTGATTGACTCACTCAGGTCCAGCCCCCTCACCAAGCGCCACGTAGCGCTCATTGTTTATTTTGTATTAGTCGTCGTAGTCAGCGAGAGCAGGGGCGGAAGATTCAACTTCCGGAGCAGCAGAAGACGGGGCATCTGTAGACACCGAACCATAGGATAGAAGCCTATCACGCATCGCCTTAAGTTCCTCGGGCTCAGCTTCGACTACCGGCTTAGGAGCCGAGGCAGCCTGAGAACCCTGGGTGCCCTGAGAAGACTTCTTTGGAGACTTCGTCGGGTCGATGTAGGTAGCGTAAAAATCATCGCTAGCCCGGTGCATGATGGTATCTTCAAGATTCAAGTGCTTGGGATAGACCTTGTTGCCGTTCTCCAGGGTGATTCCAACCTTAGCCAGGTGGGATGCGTCTCTGAAGTCCCTGGGCTGCAACCCCATGGAAGTAATGGTGTACTTCGTATCTAGGCCCTTGCCATTGCGCTGGATAGCAAAGGCGAGGTTACAGATTGTATAGTCGTTGACCTGAGCGGCCCCCTCAAGGGCCTGGAAGAAGTTAGACCACCCGAAAGTGAAGATCTGAACATCGGGTGCCTCTTCTTCCACCTTGGTCTCTGGGTTGACCTGCGTGGTCTTCTTGATCTTGAAGCCAACCCTGCGCCCCAGCTTATCCTTACCACCCTTTTCTGGAGAGCCGTCACCTATAACTTCCTCCAGGATGACTCCGAGAGCGTAAGTCCTAGCTACCTTCTTGAAAGGCTTATTCGAGTCGTTAGGGTCAGGAATGTTGTCACATACGTAACAATCATCAAACAGGGGAAGGTCATCTCCTGCCGGGGTGTAGCGGCAGACTGGCATCACCTTGGCTGGCCAGTTATCTCCAGTCCAATCAGAAGGACGGGGCTTAGAGGGGACCATCGAGTGGATAACAGCGTTCAGCCACTCATCCCAGTCAGTTATGAACTGAACGAAGGCCCTCTCGCCGTCCTGAAGCTTAAAGTAAGAGGCTCGATTAAAGCCAGAAGAGGTGGCTGCGGCCTTGGCAGCTTCGGCCCCCTTCTTGAGTCCGCGAGAAGTAGTGAGAGCATCAGTCATGATTAAAGTCCCTTTAACAAAGTTTGAGCTAATTGAATGGATGGATCAACGTTTATGTTCAAAAAAGCAACTTGATAGAAACCTACACGAACCATGCGAGTTGGTTCTTCTACTCCTCCCATCAGTCCCAGTGACAGATTGACAGCGTCAGTAGAGGCAATACAAAGGCACCTCTGCCATTCCTTGAGCTTCTCGAAATCATACTCGGCTGCCCGCCATAAATAGAAGCCCCACCGAAATCTATTATCATCGTATCCACTATTCATTCCCCTGTCAAGGTCTATTTCGGCATTTAGAAACTGTTCTAAATTGAGGGGAACCTCTCCGCTAGAAGCCTGTTCATTGATATCTAATGAACGTCCATGCTTCTTACGATGGTCTTCTATCATGGTACGCCGCACAAACTCCATTTCATACTTATCAAAGAACCTGGAGTTAGGCTGACAAGCGTCATAAGCTCGACGGATACTAGAATCTAATAGCTGCTTGACTATATAGGTCAAACGGTCAGATTCATGACCGTTCAATAGTTGGTAAGCTTCCTTGATTTCTCTCTTAGTAGCAAAAGGAGAAACCCCCAAAGAAGCATAGTATCCGTTGACATCCCAGATAATCATGGGCCACTTCGACAAAGTCTTAGAAGTAGAGAACTCCATCGGTCCGGTCTTGACCGGATGGGGCTTAGTGTAGATGTCTTGAGACTCTTTCCTAAACTGAGCAGCGGCATCAGAGCCCTCTCGATGGTCCAAGAAATCTTCCCAGGGACTTCCTTCATATAAAACACGATCCGACCCCGGTTTGCGGGTAGGGATAGCGGTTATCCAGTCAAGATCGAGGTTATCCCACAGACTCATGGACCCTCAGCATCCTCAGACCTTGTGGGTGCCCTCTACGCCCCGGCTCTCACGATCCCGGGTCCGCTCGGCCAGAGCTTCAGCGGCTGCGTAGAGATGCCCCAGGGCCACAGCGTTGTGAATCCCGTGGAACCGAGACTTCTGGTAGTACTCGATGCGCCCGATGACAGCAGCGATAACATCCTCCACGAAGGCCCCCGTGGGTTCACGGCGCACGCCATCGACGGACAGAGGGCCGTTCTGCCAGGTGATCTTAAACCCCCGACCCAGGGTCTCTCCCCCGGCTGGGTTGCCGTTCTCGTCGTTCTTGTGTTCCTCTACAATTGCGGATCGCACGTCAGTCTCCTAGCTGTTCGTATTTGGTAGTGAAGTACTCCTCTTCCACCGGCCAGATGTCAGTCAGGTCGCTGGGAGGATGGACCAGGTAGTGGCCCTCAGGCACGTCCACCCAGCCCTGGACCTTGTTCTTCCCGGCCAAGAGGTGCAGGCCGTCCCCATCGATCTGGATATCGGCCCCGAAGATGTTGTACAGGTCCTCATAGTTATCCCCGGTCCATTGGATGGCCTCCACGTACTGGGTCTTGGACTGGTAGGTGTGCTGGGTCATGGATGGAAGGGCTGTCCGTCCCTGCGGATAGAAAAGGTCAGGTCAAGAGGACCCTTTATAAACTCGACCCTGACCTCTCCCTCTTGAAGAATATCCATGGCCACACCGATGGATGCAGCCCAGCGCTCATGCGTATCCCCCTCCTTGGGGGCCAGAGTGATGAGCTTGTGGATACCGCACTGCACAATAGCGCGAGCACAATCGGCACAGGCAGCCCAGGGGCATATCATCCAGAGACCGTGGGTAGGTATACCAAGTTTGGCTGCGTTAAACAAAGCATTGCGCTCTGCATGCTCTATCCAAGAATATTTACCTGGGCGCTCCCATCTTTCGGGAAGATACTTGACTCCATGAGGAAACTCGTTGACGGCCAGGGTATCCCAAAGAATGCTGTCTCCTGTAGTCAAGCAGGCAGCATTTTGAGTGCTCGGGTCTGGAGAAAGGTTCGCCCAGGCACAGAGCCTACGCATCACATCGATTGAGTAAACATCCTCACAGGTCGTCATTAGCATTATATGTACCTTCCTGAATGGTTGAAACTAGAGTGTGTGCTTTTATATGTAACTCGGCCAAAGAGCCGTCATTCTTTAGGACCAAATCAAAATCTTTAGGACCAACCGCATTGTCTGAAACATGGTCATTAACTGGAGCAAAGCCCGGACGAGTTACCCACACCAGAACCCCACCCAAAGCCTTCACCATGGCCATCTCGTTCTTAAACCTCATCCCGGTAATAACCACAGATTGGCCCTCGTTCATTGAGGTAGTTATGTCGTGCCTAGCTACGTCAGTCCAAACGTTCTGTCCGAACATATTACGCCCTATCTCGGTTCCAAGAAGCTGCAAATAGCTTCTCACATCCAAGCATTTTTTGGAGTAATCATACCCGACGAGGGAATGAAGCTCGGCATATCTCAGGTATTTGTCAAAAAGTATCTTCCTGCGAATAGAATACCAAGATTCTGGTTCCCAGTTATCCCAGTTGACATTCACCCAAGGGTTGAGGATTAGAAGAGCCTTTTCAAGCGGTCGAGACATATATGTCTTGACCATTCCATGGTCTTCTACCAGACAGTCAGCTAGGGCATCTTTCCCGCTGAAAGCGTAACCACCGAGTCCGATGAGCAATATTCTTTCACTTTCTGCTCGAAGTCACCCCACGTTCTTATCATGTAGGGATGACCATCTTGGTCTTTCCTGCCATCAGGCAGTCGCTCCTGGTCCAATAACATCCAGGCCTGACAGCCAACCCCCCTAAGGGCATCAACATTCTCGGGTTTATCGTCTACAAATAGGTCAGTGGGGGCGACAGTCTTATCTTTGGATACGGTGAGGGTATCGTAAGGGATTCCCACCCTTTCGAGCCAGCCCAAAGTAACCTCTTCAGAACGCCCTGGAGAACCAAGACGACGATCTGTTACGAAATGAAGAGAGTGACCTGCTTCCTTAAGCCGGATAAGAGTCTCTCTTGAATCAGTCAGGGGTTCTCCAAAACCGAATACGACTCCAGCGTCAACACCCCTATGACAGAAGTCCAAAAACTCATCTAGAGTATAGCCCCAATCGACACTGTAGAAATCATAACAAGTATGGGGAGGAAAGTCTTTTCTCCCCGTGTCGAGATATATAAAGTGGGCCAAAGAGGGGACAAACCCATAACAACAGCCATCTAAGTCAATCCCTAAACGCATCAGTCATCCTCCTCTTCATTTTCGTCCTCAAGTTGCTTCTCGTCTTCTTTAGACCAAGTGCTTGCAATCTTCTGGTTCTCTTCCTTGAGAATCTCGCCAGAACCATGCTTGACAAACCCCATATCAGTCACCTCCTCCCTCTTCCAAGTCACCATCCCCAGCCCGGGGACGTGAAGAACCCTTTTCAAGAAATCGCTCCTCATAGGTACTGATCAATCTGTCTAGCAGAATACTCAACATCTTGATCCCAGTAGCGAACTGCTCTTCAGTAGCAGTGTTCACTCCTAGCTTTACTTCAAATGGTTTGCCAACCTTAGCGGCAGCATCAGGATCTAAAACGTCAAGATAAACAGCGAACCCCATAAAGCTTTGCCTTTGTAGTTTAATCTCCCCCCGGTAAGGGTACTAGTGTATCAGGAGGATGCCAAGAGGAAAAGGGGATAGTTTTGTGGATAACTTCATCGAAAATGACATCATCCATATCGCCTGCATCAGCGGCAAAAGGGTTTTCCACCACAAGAACATTGGTGTAGGCAGAAAGCTGCTGGCCTAGCTTCTTAGTAATGTTGTAGCCAGCTTCATCGTTGTCGAAAAAGAGATATACCCGAGGATGAGCCCCCAGGAGTCTAACCTGCTTATCGCTTACAGAGGCTCCAAAGGTCGCCTCCAAATGAAAGCAATGGGCATGCCTGAGAACATCCATCTGACCCTCTACCACAATCGGGGAATCGTCGCGAGAGTAGTTGTAGATAGTTTCCTTCTTGGGAAAACTAGGGGTGTACATATATCGAAGTGACTGATCATTTGTCAAACGACGTGTCACCCACCCCACCAGCTTACCTTTCCAAAAGTGAGGGATCACGACTCTGTTCGTATCTTTGTCAAATCCAACCTGAAACTTGATAATAGTCTCAACCGGGATTTTACGCACCTCTGTCAAATAGGGATGGACCCATTTCCAGGGCTCAAGTACAGACTCGGAATACACAGGTATCGGCTGAGGCTTAGCGGCCGGAGAATAAATCTCCTCGAAGAACTTGACTAGCGCTCCAAAACTAGCTCCATCGAGGCCCGTATGCTCCCGGAGCCATCTCTTAGCCTCTGAGCCAGAGGTATTGCGACACGAACCTATCCACCACATCAACGAACCGCCCCCACACACAAAGCAGGAGACGACCATTTTCTCGATGTTTATGCTTGCCGAAGGCTTTTGGTCTCCGTGACTATGTAGTCCAAAGGGCAAAACGCAGCTATGGTGTAACTCGTCTCCAATCAAAGAGACGTTCCGCGACCCGAACTCCTCCAAGAGGGAGCGGCACAGGGTCTCTCGCTGTGCCCGAGAGAGTGCAGCGTACTCATTGTTCACGGCAGTCACACTGTTCTGGCGTCATACCTCTCCCCTTACCTTCATCTTGGCTATTCCTGGCTTCCAGGTAACCGACCAGGACTTGTAGGCCACTCTTCTCGCAGCCACTATCTGAATGAGAGCGTGATCAGACATCATCATATCTCGGGACTGGTAGCCGGTAATAGCGACGTCAGCAGACCGCTCTAGCTCTGAAGACTCAGCGAAATCCTCCATAACATGGTGGCCACGACCGTCTGCATTCTTTTTGCCGTCTCTGGATATCTGAGCCATCAACCAGCACGGAATTTGCTCTATATCGTTGATAGCTAGCTTCAAGCTCATCATGATGTCCCTGACGACCTCGGGGCGAGGTTTGTTCCTAGGAGACGGGTGTTCTAGATGAGACATCTGGTCAATGATTAGAGTATCGCACTCCAAAACAGAGGCCTGACGTACCAAGAACTCTGGAGTGCGCTGTCCCCCCGGAGGCTGAAGAAAATGTATCTGGTTAGACTTGGAGGCTAGCTTCTCCTTAAGCTGATAGATGCGCTGAAGCTCTCCCTCGTCACACTCCCCCCTCTGCCATCTACTGCTATCGATGTTCAGGCAAGCGCATACAAAGCGGTCACTGGTCATCTCTATGGCATTTTCAAGGGTACACAGAGCTACGTTTCTGCCTCGCTGCCAATCGGTCAGAGCCATGTTGATAGTGGTCAGCGACTTACCGAACTTGGCGAAGGCCCCAAACACCCCTAGCTCTCCCGGACGAAGATACATCAAGTGCGTATCTATCTCCGGGACACCGAAGGATGCACCCTCTACGTCATCACCCGCAGCCCTACGCTCATAAAGACGTATAGCCTCCTCAACGCCCTGTAGAGCCGTTACCCGCTGTCTCTTCGGGGTGAGCTTGGATATAACCTCCATGAGCGTAGAAGCCCCTTTGGAGGCCACCATAAGCTGGTCATCAACGGAGGCATCCGCCATGAGTTGCCCGAAGTCCAGGTTGAACCGTTGTACCTTTGAGCGAATGTACTGGCCCTTGAGCTTCTTGAGCACGTCTGTGATAGTTAGCTCGGGGGCATCAGTAGGGTCGATGTTCAATTCGGTCAGCAAGTCAGACCAGGTGCGCCCTTTACCAGTGTCGTAAGTCTCCAGGGCAGCCACGGTAAGGGCCGTGGTCTTGCCGGAGTCGAAGTAATAGTTAAGAGCATACTCGTATAGACCACGAAGCTCTTCGGTAGGAATGACATCCGGATGCATCCCCTCCTTGGCTATCACCTGCATGGAGTCCACGTCCATCAAGTGCTGAATCAGCCATGTCTCAAGACTTGCACCACTCATAGACCAGCGCCCCACACTACGGGTCTGGTCAAGTGGTTTGACCTCTCAAGCTGGGTGCGCTTAGGTAAGAAGTCTCCCCGGAAATCAGTGGAGTAAAGCTCCTTCTTGTCGAGTTCGCTGAGCAAAGAAACAACATTCTGACCGTAGTGCTCAGCGAGGGTGTTCTTGGGGAAGTTGGAAGTGACAAAGGTACAAAGACCCTGCCTTCCTCTGAGCACCTCATCTAGGATAGCCCTAGCCTGAGACGTCTTACGCTGCTGTACGTTCTGCGTCTCTTCTTGTCCCACGTCATCGATTACAAGGAGGTTAACCCCCAGGAACCTGCGTTTCATCTCTTCGCGCTTCTCGGGCGAAAACTTCGTCTGGATGTAGACGTTCACCAAATCATTAAAAGTAATGAAATAAGCAGAGAACCGGTAGTATATAGCAGCCTTGGTAACAAGGGCGGCTATCATAGACTTTCCAGTTCCATGAGAGCCCACCAAAAACATCCCTTGGCCATACCGTATGTACTCCCCGACTTGGGCTATGTACTTAATAGCGAGGTCTTGTACCTCGGAGCTACTGAAGTCTCGAATGGAAAGCCTCTGGTACAAAAGGCTGAGCCCACAATATGAAAAGAAGCGATGAAGCATCCACTGCTCTACGCACGGACACTCAAACTCTACGACCTCCATGGGGGGAACGCCCGCTGCATCTATAGCCTCGTAAGCGTACCACCTAAATGTGCCTGAACCCCAGCAGATTGGGCACTTGCTCGGAGAGGGCCATACTCCATTATCCAGAATGTCTACTTCGTCTGCCTCATGGTTTAAAAGCCCCGTCAACCACGTTGGGTTTTCCCGAAGATGATAAGTCATAGCTTGGCAGCTATTACCTCGGCAAAGTAAGGGTCATTGTTCTTAGCGAACCGGTTAACCCTGATTGGGGCATTGTTCCAATACCCTCCATAAACTTCAAAGGCGTGGCGAGCTATTACCATCGCCTTATCGCCCCATCGAGCGATGAACCCCTTGAAGATGCCACTTTCGACTTGTGGGTTGCGAGGAAAGGGTCCCGTGGTGGCAACAATCTGATCCACCACATAGTTACGCAGACGAACCCAGTCAACGGTAGAAAACATCTCTTCGTTATTGGTTATCGGCCTGATCTCGGGTTTAGACAATCCCCCAACCAGTGTTGGGACGCAGTCGTCTAAGAGGTCGTAATCCACAAGCTCCATACTTGTGCGCCTTTCTTTTTTCATAGTTGATGAAACTACCCCTTATTCAGGGGAGGGGCACACCCTATAGGATGTCCTAGGGGGCCTCCAGCAGGCTAGGAGATGCTCCGAGAGAGTCTTTCCCAGGCGTCGCGCACCGTCTTGGGCACAGCAGAACTCCTAGAGAACCAGGCGGAAACGAGTGCGGCATCAAGAAAGTCCTGGTCATCTGACGATTCATGAACCTCGGGGGCGGGAAAGATTGGGAAAGGAACCGCCTGACTAGGAACGAACCCAGACAAGGGGGCAGTATATCTTGACTTTTCCGGGGAAGGAGGCTCGGAGGGGACTTCTTCAGAAACGTTGATATGATCGGTCTGAATATGACGCAGAAGATCTTTCTGCATAGGTTGTTGATTACAAAATGGACAGTCCACCGGGGCAGAGGGGTGGGTCCTGGCAACCTTTAGGGCTGGATTATTGCGCTCCTCATTTGTTTCACCCTCGACAATAAAGGCCGAAGTCAGAGGAATAGACTGAGTCTGACCGAGGCCAGATGAAGCATGACGATCTAGCTCACTCTTCCTAGCGCTAGTCCGCTGCCAATGAATCCTAGCGTCACGGCTGACAGAGTCAGACGGGTTCGCACAAGGCCCCTCATGAGCCACCTCGCCCTCTGGGATGTTAACCTCGCACCGATAAGACAGGGTGGGAGTAATAGTCTCCCCAGAGCGAGTGGTCCTGGTGATGGGCTTATTACAGTGGGGCATTCCGACTCCTAGCCAATGTATCTCCAAAGCTGCCCCTGGCACTTGAGCATTGCCAGAGTGTTCCTAAGTTGTAGACCTGTTATTATCCCATGATAGGCCAAAGCATGAGCGACTTTTTCTATGTCCTCTAGACAGAAGAAGCGTGCGTCATTCTGCGCTCTTCGCTTAGGTTCAAAGGGGCTATCACCAGGGATAACAAACTTACCAGCCTTTTCGTGAGCCCGCAACCATGAGGGTGACTTGGCAAAAAATATCTTAGCCGTCTCGCCTACAGAAAAAGTGGGGTAACGCGACGTATCGACCCCGTCGAAAATAAGTCGATCAGGGTCGATAAATGCATCGGCTATTACAATAGTCGGTTGCCAGTCGCCTACTAGTGACAGAGGATTACTTCTTCTTACGAAGGAACAGGGACCCCATGATTCTACCAGGGATTGTGACCCTGGGCAATACCGACAAAAGCTCCGGACGCACCTTGAGGTGCTCGATGAACTTCCCCTCGTCAAAAACCCGAGTCTGGGTCGTCATGGCAAGGTAATCCTCATGGGTAAAGAGAGGGACCTCGGCGTCCTCAGAAAGGTCTTTCAGGCCCTCCGCTGTGATAGTAGGAGAACCCTCTGATACCTCCCAAGAGAAACACTGGTCAGAGTCGGGAATCTCACGCCTAACAGGACGGACGTAATGACCATCCTTGTCCCGGCTAACCTCGTCCAGACGACGACGTCGTTCCTCCAAAGGAGTATTGTCCTCAAAGGCCTCCGGATTAGCTTCAAACTCAGCCAATATCTCAGCCATGACCTCCTCTTCGAAGGCTACATCCATGGCGTTGAGTACAGTGGTCCTGATATCGGACTTCCTCTTTTCCAGGGCAGTCTGGATGGCGTCGATAGCCTTGCGCTCCCGGTAAAGCTCTTCCACTTCGACGGGCTGGATATCTCGGCGCTCAACCGGGACAACCTTGCCATAAATAGAGGGAAGGGTACGAAGGGCACCAAGCTGCTCTTCTGTAAGAGGCTGCTTGCTAGGAAGAACAACGGGGAACTCTTCCGGAGTGTTTCGGATCAACCGGAAGAGTTCCCCGAGGGACTTTATGTTACCTACCTGGAACTTCTCAAGTGCTGTCATGAGGGTCATGATATCACAACCCCCAGGCCTTGTCAAAGGCTAATCTTGAAAAGCCCCAATACGTAGTGGAACACGGCAGAAGCACCGGCAGCAGCAGCAGCTACAACCAACTGCCATACAGCAGACCAAGAGTGAGCATGGAATCCAGATACGGCAATCTGAGTGACCAGGGCCACTACGAACACCGCTACAGCATGGACTACGTATACCTGGAACTTCTTAGGGACGCCAATCTTGTTAAGGACAGCCAAAACAAAGTTGGTGATAACGCTCAGCCACGCATTAGAGGGGGCCGGAGCAGCAGGGGACTGGGGAGTCTGTGTCATATTCCTTATGGGGTCAATCTGCGGGTTCGAAAGTGAGAATGTAGTCCTTGCCCACTTCGAACTGCTCGAAAGCAGCCGGGTTGGTCACGTACATCTCCAAGGAGGCCGAAGGGGTCCACTTTGACCAGCCTTTGTTCTCCTCGCTCTCATCGTAAGAAGCGTTGAAATATAATACCCGGGACTCCTCAGCATCAGCGTTGAGATGCAAGGAGTGAGCGACGTTGGTGGGGACCCGATTGACAGTACAGCGAAGCTTAGCCTGGACTGTCATATGAGGTGCCTTGCGCTCAGGCTTATCATAGCAGCAGAAAGAGCACATACTGAACCGGAAGAGTCCGTCCAGCCACCGACGCATTGTTCAGTCAATGAGCTTCCCTCTCTAATAGCATCAGCCAGAGTAAAAGTCATGGACTTGCTAAGATCGTCCATTTCAAGACGCTCTCTTAGATTTGAAGCATGGTGCTCTATCAAGCTGGTGTTATATTCCATCAAATCAATCTCCTTGGGAAGATGGGGATATGTTCAAGTCTACGCCTTCGAGAGTTTCCAGCCAAGTAGCTATTTTCTCTCGGGTCCATGCGTGATAATCGTTCAAGTGTATCACTGTTCTGAGAAGAGTATTTATCCTCCCGCAGCCCCCAGGGCAGGCTACTTTACAGTCTTTGACGCCTTTGAAAGTTTTTTCAAGGATACTGAGCACTTGATAAGAACCCACAAGTTCACCATGGTTCTTTTCACATATAGACAAAACGTACCGAAAAAACATTACTACTGGGTTAGGATAAAAAGACGACCGACTAAGGTTATCTATAGTCATAGAGAAGTTTTGTTGGTGAGGGCAAACCACAGAAATCCGACGAATATAAAAGCCATCAAGGCGGTTGTCCAAAACCTTCCACCCAAAAGAAGCAACGTAAGCATCAAAATCAGAAGGGCTCATCATCAAAGTCCCCGTATTCCGACTCTTCACTAAAGGTAGTACCGAAGAAAGAATGAACTCTCCGGAGATCGCTGGTAAAGGTCATGGGGGGCAAACCCCGCACTACCCGCTTACCATATCCCTTCTCGATAAGACGAGAGTCCATGCAAGCGAACACTCCTCGGTCTTCCTGGGTCCGGATAAGGCGACCAGCAGCCTGCTCGGTCACCAGTTGCATCATGGGCATCGATAGCTCCCCGAAGGCATTACCACCCCGGGCCTCGATAACCTCGGTCTCAGCCTCAAGAGCCGGATCGTCCGGGCTGGCAAAGACCAGCTTATCCAGGACGACCAGCGAGAGAGCCTCACCCTGGATATCCACCCCGGTCATCCCCGAACGGGTCATAAACAGGACGGAATGAGTATCACTCTTGAAACGCTCCAGAAGCTCCGGGATGGAGGAGTCGCCCTGCTTCATGCAAGTCCACTCCACCAGGGGCTGAATGAAGTCGAAGCAGCGCTTCATGGAGGCGTAGGAAGTGAAAAGCAACAGGGCGCGCCCCTGAGAGGCCTTCAGAAGGTCCATGATGCCCCCGGGCAGGCGAGCTTCCCAGTCGTTGCGAGTTTTGCCAGCAGGAGCAGGGAAGGCCGCAGGGACGTACAGGAGGGCCTGGTTGGGGTAGTCGAACATAGTCCCCACGTCCACGAACTTATGCTCTCCGTAACCCAGTCGCTTTGCAATGAAATCAGGCTCGATGGTGGCTGACATCCCGATCACGGTGCAGCCGTTGAAAAGCTCAGAGCGCAGGAAGTCATCAACGAAGAGGGGCTGAGAGACAATAACGATAGCCTCTTCGTTACGGCGCTTTTGAACCTCCAGCCACCGGACACTCTGGTCCTGACGGTCCAGAATAAGTTGAGAGAAACGATTGGCCAGCCTCTGTGCTCGACGGCACAGCATCTTCCAGCGACGGTTGGCCACCTCACCAGAGGGGGCAGGGATGGAGGCGCAGACAGAGGCGTAGTTGGCCAGAGCCTGAGCCATCTGAATCCACTCGTCCTCATATTCGGTAAATTGCTCGGGGCGCAGGCGCAGCACCGAGGACTTTTCTTTCATCATCACAGAGAAGGCCATCCACAGAAACTGCATAGCCCCGTTAACCTCCGCCCCGGAGTCATTCAGCTTAGTGGCATGGTCCTTACGCATATTGTTCTTCTGAGCAAACCCACGAACCTGAGAGAGAAGGGAGATAATAGACCCCTGAGAGAAGTTCACCCCCAGGGCGCTCTTGGCGTATCCCTCAAGCTCATGAAGCTCATCGACTATCACAATGTCATAGTCACCCAACATGGACACCCACCCCTCGCTCTGTGAGCGTACAACCAGGTCCTGGCAGAGCAGGGCGTGGTTGACTACCACCACCTGGGCATCGGCAGCCCTTTGACGAGCTAAGAGGGCATAACAACCACCGCGCTCTTTGCAGCCCAAGTCTCGGCACTCTTCGGAGTCCGAAGCAATCTTGGCCCAGGTCCCATTGTCTACCTCAGGTAGCTCCTCTCGAAGGCCGTGGAAGGAGACTCCCTCACCCAGGTCTCGAATGTAGTTCATCACCCGCTCCACGGCAGGTTCATCAGCCACAAGAGCAGCCCGGTTACGGCATACATAGTTACCGCGGCCCTGGAGCATCATCCAAGAGAAGTCCATGAGGTTCTCCTGGAGGAAGGGAAGGTCCTTGTTCACCAACTGAGATTGGAGGGCCTTAGTAGCCGTAGCGATTATAACTCGACGCCCAGAAAGAATGGCCGGGATGGACCCCATAAAGGACTTACCCACCCCACATCCAGCCTTGACCATCAGGTGCTGCTTATCAGCGATAGCAGCCTCGACGGCCTGAGCCCCGACCTGCTGGGGCTTGCGAGATTCATAGTTGGACAAACGCTGAGCCAGGATGGCTTCAGCTTCGGCAAAGGTCTTGGGGGCTTCGACAGAGGTCAAGTTTGTCATGTCTCCAAAGATATCATCTGCGTCGGAGGTACGCAAGCATGATCTCCCATTTTTTCTCTCGGAACCAGTCTGTCCCTCGACAAGCTCCGCACGCTACGGATTCTTGATCAGCAGGCGTGCGGAGCTTATCTTGGCAGAACTGGCAGCGTAGCTGCCCCACGCTACTGGCCCGTCAGGTACCGCTGGGCGTACCGGAGGATACCCTCCGACCATCCGCCCAGGATGTGGGTGTGCGAGTAGAACTCGGGCACGATGGTGTCCTGATATCCAGCGACCTGGACCAGGAACACCTCCACGTTGGGGTTGACGGTGGACCGGTACTTGTTGATGATCTTGGGCACATCGATGTACCGGCCTTCCCAGGCGTACTCCCGGTAGGCCCGGGTGTCGGTGCCATACAGGCCACCGTGCCCTGCCTGCATGTCGGAGTACACGAAGACGGCATCGTAATGCGTCTTCGACTTGATGGCCTGGTCCCAGAACAGCCAGATGCCGTTCTCGGTGTTACCACCGACGCCATGACCGAGACGGTTGGCCTCCTTCAGGGCGTCGAACACCGACTGGCTCTTGCGAACCGTGAAGGTGCTCAAACGGTCCCCGAAGACACCCACCTCACCGTGCTCAGAGGCGAAGGCCGTGAGCACAGCAGTCAGGTTGGCGATCTCGGCCACCTTGACGGATCCCCACTCGGAGGTCAGGGTACCCCATGCGGAACCGGAGTTGTCGCAGAGGGACATGACCCGACCGGGGAAGGCCAGGTTGGCGCAGGACTGACGGAGACAGTCCTCGATGGCATCCAGGAGCACAGGCTGGGCCTGACCCTCGATAGCCTTGAAGGCACTCCAGTACCGGAACGGAAGCTGCTTGCCATCGGCAACGCCCTCGACCAGCTTGGCAGCGATCTCCTTCTGTGGGACCTTGGACTTGGTCAGCAGGTTCCTCAGGTTCCGGAGCAGGGCCATGTGACCCATGTCCTTCTCGAAGGCTGCGGCCCAGGCCTCCGGGTTGGACCCGGCTGCGGACAGACGGACCTCCCAGGTGGCAGGGGGAGCCAGGGTGCCCTTGGAGAGCATGTCCACCGGCTCGGAGGCGGGGTGAACCAAGTTCACCACGTCCACCGTCTTGACGGTCCGGGACTCCATCTTGTACTTGCCCAGAGCGTAGGGCTTGGCGTTGGCCAGATAGGCCCGCCATGCCTTCTTCAGGGAGTTGGGGATGGGCTTGCCGTAGGTGGAAAGCTGGTAGGCAAGCTGGACCGAAGGCTCGTCAGCCCGCAGGATGATGCCCGGAGCGTAGAGCGTGATCAGCCCGGTGCCCTTGGCTGCCGGGTGGTTGGCCGCACGGACCATGATGACCTGAGGGGTCGTCCGGATGTAGTCGTTGTTCCGGAGATCCACGGCTACCTGGAGGGTGTCCTTGACGCTGACGCCCAGGGCCTCATCGATGGCCTTCTCCATCTTCTCCTTCGAGGAGAGACCCCGCCAGGAGTACGGCTCCAGGGACTGGAGCGTCTCGTTCAGGTAGTCCACCTGACGGCTGGTGAGGCCGGTGTTGTAGTAGTCGTCGTACCGGTCGAAGCCCTGAACAGCGCGACCACGCCGCTTGGGAGCGGCGGTGCCCTCGGAGTAGTACTGCGGCTCACCGAAGAAGCAGGACGAAGCGATCATCCGGAGGCGATCCACCGGGTTCTTGACATCCCACGACGGTCCACCCATGTAGTTCAGGTGGGAGCTTGCAGTTGCGCCCTTCGGGCGAGTGGGGTTGATCTGAGACATGCGTTTCACTGCTCCTTTCAGGAGAGAAGGGGATTGGCATGCTGCCTAGGGAGAATGGGCGAAACGGGCACGTTTAGCGCTCTACCACTGAGCTAACCCGACCCCATGGCCGGGTATAGGATTCGAACCTATGACCTCTCACTTAAATGGTGAAGTATCCGTCTCTATCACTGCCCCAGGCAGCTATGTCAAAAGACTAAAACTCGGAGAAAGAGCGCCAGGGATCTTGTGTTTTTCCAATAAAAGAAGTAACCCTAGCTATCACTGCCGAGCTTGTTTTTACATCTGGATGATACCTTACCAGCCCTTCGAGTGGCCCGCAAGTGATTTCTTCAGATTTTTAGGAGCCGGTCCCCGTGACGGTAACAGTGAACTTCTGCGACCAGGAGGAGAAGCTCGTCAGGTCCATGGTAAACACGTTGGTCATGGAGTGCAAGCTGTTGGCCGGAACGGTACCGGTGGTGGTCACCGGGAGGGACCCCGAGAAGACGACGTTGGTGGTGCAAGTCTGCTCCGTGCCGGGAGACCAACCGAAGCTCGTACCCAGCCGGATGGTGATGACCACGGTATCCAGGGTGCCCCCATGGAAGGTGATGGTGCCGTCAGCACCATTGGCGTAGCTCCAGATGCTAACGACCCTCCCTGCCCCCGCAGAGGTGACTGTGGCCCCTCCCGTACCAGAGTGGGGGATCGTAGCAGTTCCCTGGATCCGCCCAGAGCCATCCAGGGTGTTCCCAGCACTGTCAGCTACGGTCTCTACCGGCTGGTAGACGGTGTTCGCCCCTTCCGTGACGCTGAGCGCCCGGATCTTCTTTCCGGTGGAATCGGGGGGGGTAGCTGTACGAGACCCTCGGCCAACGATATCTCCTAGTCCTCAGAGATTCGTTGGCCGAGGGGCCGCTGAGGCAGTTACTGCTTGGCAGGCTCCTTCGAGGGCTTTGATACCACCTTCAGGGGCGCTACCGTCTTCGAGGCGTCAGCGCTAGTGGTGGAGGCCCACGTCTGGTGCCCGTCGAGCAGCGTGTTGATGAGGCTGGTCTGAGGGGCGGGCGGGGCTGCCGTCTGGGACTGCTCGAACCCAGCGTTGTTGAAGCTGGTCCCCCGCAGAGCACTGCTGGAGATCGTGTTCGACAGCGACATGTAGTTGCTGGTGTGGGCGTGGTCGTTGTGGGCGTACCCGACGAAGTGGTCATGGGAAACCACGGAGCCGAAGGTGCGCTCCAGCCAGGAGGACCCACCGGTACCCTGGAACAGGAACTCCCAACCCTGCTTCTGCTTGTACTCGATCAGGCCCAGGAGGTCCCGGTCATCACCGTCACGACGGGGATGGTGGATATGCCACTCCCGGGACTCGTTCTCGGCACCATCGGTCAGGATGGCTACCTTGACCTGGCCCTTGAACTTGTTGTTCTCGATCCAGCGCTCCATGCCCTTGATGGTGGTGCCCACGGCGTCGAAGAGCTTGGTGCAGCCCTCGATGGCGTAAGGGTGGGGACCCCAGCTAGCGGTCATGGCCGGGACATCCCGGATATCCACGCCCACGTAGGGGGTCTGAAGCTGAGAGCCGAACTGGCACTCAGTGAAGTAGACCTTGGCCTCCCTGGGGTCCAGGGCCTTCAGGTCGGAGATGACCCGGTTGACGCCCTCCACGGTGGAGGGGGTAAGGGATGCCATAGATCCGGAGTGGTCCAGGACCAGCCCGAAGAGTGTCTTCCTTTTGCTCATTTTATGTCGCCTCCTAAGCGATCAATGACATCTTGGTAGAAGCTGTAGGCTTCTGGGTTGATACCAAGGTTGTCAGCGTTTTGTTGGGATAAGCCTCGCATCAGGAGGGCATTCATGATGACCCCGGTAGACATACCGGTCTGGGACGAGGTGGTCTCTAGATGCTGAGCTACATTAGGATCCAACCGGAGGGAATAGTGATGAAGGTTAGAAATACTGCGCGGCATCCTCATCCGGTTCTCCGGTGGGACGTAAGGCAGTTCGTGCTCCAACATCTGCATATCCAACCAGTCACGAAGAGTATTACCTAAGCGGAACCACTCAGACCCCTGATGTAGATCAGCAAACCGTTTATGAAGCTCCTTCTCCAGGGTCATCGGACCCGGAAGTAACCCCAGTAGATCCCCCTCAAACTTCTGGACGCGCTGCTGCGGATTGGCTGACCAGCCAATCTTGACCAGATTATCCTTTTTTATGAAGTAAACCCATCCAGGGCGCTGAGAAACTCCCATAGCGTTACCACTATACGGGTTAGTGATGCCGCTAGCAATAGTTCTGGGAAGATTTTCTCACAAATCTTCAACTTTCTGGAGTTCGTGCTCCGAGGGTTCTTCTAGGGTCCTTAGGTGGTCCATGACAGGGTCCGGAACTGATATCTTCGGTACCCTCTCATCATAGATCTTGAGGTGCCCGGGACAGAGATCTAGCTCCTTACCCTCATGGGTCCTCTTCCCCCACCCGCTGTTGAGCGCCCGGGTCAGGATATCCAACTCCTCGGTACCCTTTACCTCCACGAAGCACAGAAGCTCGATCTCGGCTTCGTCGCAGTCGCAGACCAGGAATGATTCGTCAGGATATACGGCTAGGCCCATATGTGAATAGTATCACTTTCGTCGGCGGCTGTCAACCTGAGCTTCCCAGTCTGCCCGGGTGAAGTGGGTGGGCATCCCTACCTCCTCCATGCAGTGGCGCAGGGAGGGCCAGGAGATGTCCGCAGTGGCCACATCCGACTTCCCCTGGGCTGCCAGCTTGAGCTTGGCCATGAGGGTCTCAGCGGAGTCTCTACGGGACTTGGGATAGCTCTTGTAGCTGAGATCTACCCGTCTGACTTCGTGCTCGTAGGCACATAGCTGTCGGAGTCGGTAGATCTCATCCAATGCCTCAGAAAGAAGTACGAGAAGTACCAGACCGCCAATGCCGTCCCGTAGCTCGCCCACCATCCGGGTCGCTTCATCATAGTCTTCATAGAAGTCACCCTCCTCCAGGTGAGCCAGGACCTCCCGGAGAACTTCCAGGGGGTGGGTCATGCGCCGGGGATGAAGAAGTGCAGGACGTAGATGGTGAGAAGGAAGAACCCGATCCGGAACCCCACGGTTCCGATCTGAACCCCCGGGATGCGCTCGTCCTTGGTCTGAGTGTAGTTGGCGTAGTAGCCCACCATCATGGCCAGTCCGATGGACTCAGCAATGTTGACGTGAGGGGCGCTCCGGAAGGTGTGCATCACGATCACATCCCAGGCGTAGTGGAAGACGAGGCCCGAGACCAGACTCAGGACCACGAAGAGGACGGCCAGGCCCAGGCCCAGGCCCAGGCCCACGATGGAGAAGAGGGTTACTGCCTCCCCGCCAGATACGCGGCTACGGGGCAGACGGCGGGGCAGGGTGTTTATGGCCATTGGTATTCCTTGTTTGTAGTTGAATATGACAGAAGATGCAGAGATGAGTGGCGTCATCGAGGATGTCCTCGGTACCGCACTCAGAGCACTTATCCAACGATGTTCCTGATGGTGCGGATGAGCTTGATACGCTCCGGGTTGATATCGGAGAAGGCATCAGCTTCCTCCGCCAGCTTGGATATCCGGATGAAGTCCTTGTGGTGGCGTGCTATCTCCGCTTCCAGGTCCTTGACCTCCAGCGTCTTGTAGGACAGCCTTGATACGACTTCACGGTGCTCGTCCTGGAGACGGCAAAAGTCAATGCGAAGCTCGGCTATCTCAGCGATGTAGCCGTCCACGTCCACGTTCTTCTCCGGGGGAGCGGGGGTCTCCTTGATCTCTCGGGCCTTCAGCCTCCAGGAGGGTACGTAGTCACAGTCCAGGGGGTTGATGCAAAGGCCCTTGTGGTAGGTGCAGTTCCACCCGTTGAAGACATACTCCGGGGCGGGGGGTAGCTCGAACCGGAAGGAGGCCCCTGCCCGTCCACGCCGGGTGAAAACCCTATCCTTGTCCGTAACGACGACGCTCCCCTGGCCCTGACAGATAGCGCAGTTGGTGTGGGGATCCTCGCCCCGGCAGCGGGGGCAGTCGTACCGGTAGCCGGTCAGAGTCGTCATACCTGCCTCTGGAGCCTCGTCCGGATCTCCTCCAGGGTCTCGGTCCGGAGGACCTGACCATCCCGGAAGATGGGCTGGAGGAGATCCCTACCACCGTGGATCTCCTGACCAGCCTTGTCCAGGCCGTCTACGGCCACGGGGCGATCCCCGCCATGGGCACCCTGGGGCAGCACGGCCACCCGCCCGGTGAGGGACTTCTTGGTGCCGGTGTCGGTGATCGGGTCCTTGAAGATCGGGATGCCCTGGTCGTTAATCCGGACCCAGGTGGACTTCAGGGCGAAGCTGAAAGTGTCCCGGGTCTGGTACTGGTAGGTGTAGGAGCCGATGCCGTAGACCATGTTGGTGGAGGCGAATCCCTTCTCGAACAGGCGCTCACAAATCTGCTGCACTCGGTCCAGGGTAATTGCATCTCCATAGATGCACCCGATATGAGAATCCAAAAGCTTGTGTCCGGTAGATGTGTAAGTACCTCCAAAAATATCCCAGAGACACTCAATAACCCCCTTGAAGGCCGCTGTCCCCGGAACAGCCTTATTATTTCCCGTGATAATATCTACCGGGTCCCCAGAGTCCGGACGGATAACTACTTTGCCGTCCCGAGCCATAATCTTGTCTTTGAGGTTATCGAGCACACCCGCAGCACCCACAATAGTCCAGAGATCCCAAGTATCAGAGACGACAGAGAGGAGACCGGTAGGATAAACCTCAGTAATAAGACGCTTATAAGTATCATACTCGTTGGACCGACCTCCAGCGCACATAACAGAATGCTCCGTAGCTGGGATAGAAGTACCGACGAGATCGTTCTCGATGTCAGCGCCGTAAAAGCGCTCCAGGTAATGGATTGCCGGAATGGTATCGGTCCCCACGAACGATAAGAGATGACCGGCCCCGGATGCTGCTGCGGCATCCACGCCTTCCATTCCACGCATGGAAAAATCATGTCCCTGGAAGGGTACGAAGCCCTTGTCGCCTCCAGTGAGGCTGGCCCAATGATCCAAAATCTTCCTATATTCCCGGGCAATAGTCGCTGTAGTAGATGGTTGCCAGACCTCACAGGAGAAAAGGGTCTCGATGTAGTTGGTCAGCCAGAAGGCTTCATCGACGGTATTCTCCACCGTAAGCATCGGGACACGGAGAGGGACCACGGTTCCCTCCGGGACAGCCTTAATCTCCAGCGGAAGGTAGCCCAGTTCCCAGAGGTGCTCCAGGTGAGAGGCGTCCGGATTGGGGTCACCAAGGGTGTGCTTGATTAAGCGGATGTACTCATTGAGAACGGCATCCTTGGGGCGGTCGAAGAAGTGCTGATCGAAGTAATCCACCAGGTACTTCTGAATAAAAGCTTGGAAGCCGAAAGCCACAACCCGGTCAATACCCTCTATCCGAGAAGCCCGGGGAATCCAGGTGGAGTACACCCGCTGAGTACCCTTCGGGTATTGCTCACGATGACTGACTTTATAAAAATCGCACAATACTGACGCCGGATATGTCATGTGATTCCCTTCGTATATTGGTCTAGATAAGCAACTGCCCGAAAGAGGAACTCCTGGTTATCTCTGAAGTTCCCAAGGCCGTGATTACAGCCTCTGCACAAGAGGCCACGGGATTCCCCCGTTAGATGGTTATGGTCTAGGTGAAACCTATCCTCGGGAGTCTCCCTACAGATAGCGCACTTCCCTTCCTGCAACCGCAGGAGTTCTTCAAACTGCTCCCGCGTGACCCCATAGGTCCGTAGGTAGTGAACGTGGCCCCGAACACAATCGATGCACTCAGAGTCGTGTCCATCCGGACTTTGGTTGTGCTTATAGAAATCGGCCAGAGGCTTGCGGACCCCGCAAAGGGAGCACGCCTTCTCCTTCCGACATCGAGGACATGATGTGGCGTGGTTATTATACCACGTCTTGCACTCCTCGCAAAACTTCGAACACGTATTCGTCCGCTCCGACTTACCAACCGACCTGGGCTGATTTCTACTCACATCTCTTTTATGGTGTTAGAAAGCAGCAGATAGGAAGTCTGCCAGAGTAGTTGCGGGGTAG